>Ga0154020_10002837_pt1 | contig 21077 bp, 3 predicted proteins | sample Klosneuvirus_201_FD_109709 | JGI IMG/M metagenome (GOLD analysis project Ga0154020, IMG submission 109709) | Active sludge microbial communities from wastewater, Klosterneuburg, Austria - Klosneuvirus_20160825_MG | ecosystem: Engineered > WWTP > Aerobic digester > Activated sludge | place... | reverse complement strand
GCGATGGCGCCCTGCAGCACCACGCCGCCCAGGCTGCTGTCGGTGAGCTGCAGGCCGCTGCCGCCCTGCAGCGTGACGCTGCCGCTGACCGCCGAATCGGTGAGCGCAAAACCCGACGCGCCCTGCACGACGACGTTGCCGCCGAGGTTCAGTTTCTGCAGCGTGACGTTGCTGGCGCCGGCCTGCACCGTGAGGTTGCCGATGAGCTGCGCGCCGGGCGCGCCGACGATGAGCACACCGGCGTCGCCGGCACCGACGATCACGTCGCCCGCGACCGTGCCCTGCACGATGACCATGTCGCCGGCGCCCAGGTCCTGGTCGTTCAGCAGGGCCTGCAGCGCACCGGCGCCGCTGACGGTGAAGCTGCGGCTGACCGTCGTGCTCATGCCGCGCGCATGCACCTCGGGCTGGCCGCTGGCGCCGTCGAGCCAGGCCAGGCTGGTGCGACCGCTGGCGTCGGTGGCGGCCACCACCTGGGTGGCCTGACCGCCGGTGCGGCTGATGCCGCCGGGGCCGGCTTCACCGGGCACTTCGGCGACGAAGCTGCCGCCCAGCAGACGCAGCGCACGCAGTTCGGTCGGGCCGCTGACCAGCGGGCTGTGCACCCACAGCAGGCGCAGCGCACCGCCGCCGGCACTGAGCGCGGGCGACGAGGGCAGGTCGGTGCCGGCGGCCACGGTATCGACGAGCGACAGCGTGCGCGCCGGCGTGGTGTCGAAGCTGGCCACCGCCAGCGTGGCACCCTGGTCGGCATACGCCTGCCAGGCCACGTAGAGCTGGCTGCCCAGGTAGGCCAGGCTGGGCGTGGTGTTGTGCGCCACGGTGCCGGCCAAGGCCACGTCGGCGATGCCGCTGACGCCGGTGCCCGAGGCCGAACCCGACAGCGCCGCGAAGCCACCGCCCGAGAGTTCACGCAGGAAGACCTGGCGCACGCCGCCGGACATCTGCGTCCAGGCCACGGCCACGCGCGTGCCTTCGCTGGCCACGGCCAGGTCGCGCACGTCGGTGGCCAGGCTGCCGCCGGCGATGCCGTTGCCGCTGGCCGAACCGGCGGCCGCTTCCTGCCACGAACCGGCCACCAGGCTGCGGGCGTACAGGCGCTGTTCACCCGCGTTGCCGTCCAGCCAGACCACCGTCGGGCCGCTGGCGGTGGCCACGATGCGGGCCACCGTGGCCGTGCCGGTGGCCGAGATGCCGCCCGCCGCCAGCGAGCCGCCCAGCGCTTCCCACTGGCCGCTGCCTGCATTCCAGCGTGCGACGCGGATGTCGCGGCCGCCGGCATGGTCTGCCGTCCAGGCCACGACGGGCGCACCCGTGCCATCGATGGCGATGCTGGGCGTGGCCGCCGCGCTGACGGTGCGCGAGACGCCCGCGCCCAGCGCGTCGCCGCTGGCGCTGCCGCCGAGTTGCACCCACTGCCCGCCGATCAGCTGGGCGACGAAAACCTGCGGGTTGCCGCTGCGCGTGTCGGTCCAGGCGACGAATGGCGAGCCGGCGGCGGACACCGCGATGGCCGGTTCGGTGGACAGGCCGCCACTGGCCGACAGGCCGTCGGCGCCGGCGGCGCCGGCCAGGTCGCCCCAGCGGCCACGCGCCACGGCGTAGTCGGGCAGGCTGGCGCGGGCGCGGTCGAGGCTGTAGTCCACCGGCGTCAACACCGGCGGGGCGGTGCCGACCGGGGCGACGAAAGCGCTGTCGTCGCCGCTGCCGCCGAAGTCGATGACGTTGCCGCTGCCGCCCGAGGCCTCGACCTGGTCGAAGCCGGCCGTGCCTTCGATGAGGTCGTCTTCGCCCTCGCCGAAGAGCATGTCGTTGCCACCCTGGCCGTACAGCCGGTCGCGGCCCGACGTGGCCTCGTTCGCGCCGGTGCCGAAATCGCCGTAGAGCCAGTCGGCGGCGTTGTCGTCGCCGGCGCCGCCGATGACGTGGCCGTAGATCAGGTCGTGGTGCGCGCCGCCGAGCGCGATGTCGCTGCCGGCGCCGCCGATCAGCACGTCGTCGCCGTCGCCGCCGAAGAGCATGTCGTCGCCCGCGCCACCGTCGAGCAGGTCGTTGCCGCGATGGCCGTGGAGGCGGTCGTTGCCGGCACCGGCCAGCAGTTCGTCGGCACCGTCGTCCGAGCCGACGAGCAGGTCGTCGCCGGCGCCGCCTTCCAGCCGGTTCAGGCCGAAACCGGCCACCAGGTGGTCGTTGCCGGCATTGCCGACGAGCAGGTCGTTGCCGAAGCTGCCATCGAGGTAGTCGTCGCCGCCACCGCCGGTGAGCGTGTCGTCACCCCATTCGCCGTAGAGCCTGTCGCTGGCGTTGTCGTCGCCGCTGCCGGCGATGGTGAAGCCCCAGACCAGGTCGTTGCCCAGGCCGCCGAAGACGACGTCGGCACCGGCACCACCCTGCACACGGTCGCCGCCGGGGCCGGCGTCGACCCAGTCGTCGCCGCTGCCGCCGTCGATGTCGTCGGCGCCGCCCAGGCCGAAGATCGTGTCCTGGCCAGCGCCACCGGAGATGCGATCGCCGAGCCGCACGTCGTCGTCGAAGTCGGTGTCGCTGTCGGCGCCGTCGGGCGAGCCGACGATCAGGTCGTCGCCGTCGTCGCCGTGGAGCTGGTCGCCGATGCCGCGCCCGGCCACGATGAGGTCGTTGCCGGCGCCGCCGCGGATGAAGTCGGCGCCTTCGCCGCCCTGCAGGTCGTCGGCGAGCTGGCCGCCGTGGATCTCGTCGCTGCCGCCCAGGCCCTGGGCCGTCACCGCGATGGCCTGGCCGGTGGCGTCGAGCAGGTCGTCGTCGTCGTCGCCGCGCAGGTGCAGGCGGCTGCCGGCCAGCGTGGCGCTGCGCAGGTTGGCGCTGCCGCCCGTGCCGCGGTCGGCGTTGCGGTGATCGACGGCGAAGAACAGGTTGCCGAAGGCCAGCACGCTGCCGTTGACGAGCAGCGAGTCGCCCGCGAAGAGCGAGACCGAACCGCCCAGCGCGCTGACCACGCGGCCTGCGGCGACGACGATGTCTTCGCCCGCGGCGTCGCCGTCGCGCGTGACCAGGCGCACGTCCTGCCCGTTGCCGGCAACCACGGCGTCCACCGTCAGGCTGCCCGCCAGTTCGTGCAGGTGGATGCCCTGCGCGGCGAGCGCGAAGACGTCGCCTGCCGCAGCGTGCGCGCTGTCGATCTCGAGGTCGTTGAAGGCGCTGCCGATGCCGCCGCCGTTGGCGGTGAAGGCCAGCCGGCGGCCCACCACGTCGGCCGCGGCGTCGCCCTGCGCGTCGACGATGCCGCCGGCGGCCGTGAGCGTGACGTCACCGGCGGTGGAGAAGACCAGGCCGGCGCGCAGGTCGCCCGCCACTTCGGTGAGCGTGATGTCGCCGTTGGTCAGCACGTCGATGCGGCCCGGGCCCGTGAGGTCGGTGTGGGCCGTGAAGTCGATGCGCGTGCTGCCGTGCTGCGCCACGACGTTGATGTTGCCGCCGGCCTGCATCAGCACGACATCGACGCGCGTGTCCTGCAGGCCGCTGCCGGTGCCGAAGACGCCCAGCGGCGGCACGAAGCTGGGGCCGCTGCCGTCGGGCTTGTAGTGGTTGACGAAGGGGTTGCCGGGTGCGAACTGCGGCGGCAGGCTGCCGCCGCTGGCGGCGTCGAAGGACGGCTGGTACTCGACGACGTCGAGCAGGTAACCCGCAGGCGCGTTGGCCACCGTGGTCTGCACGCGCGTGGGCAGCAGCAGCAGGTCGATGTCGGTGCCGGCCTGCAGCGTGCCGAGGTTCAGCACGAAGGGCGCCGCCGAAACGTCGCGGTCGAGCCCGCGCACGCCGATGGCCTGGCTGCCGCCGGCGGCGGCGTCCATCGCCGTGGGCGTGCCGTCGAACTGCACCAGCTCGACACCAAAACGCCCGATCGGCCGGCCGTAGGCGCTGCCGGCGGGGTTCTGCCCGATGTTCCCCGCCGCCGCCAGTTCGACCGCGTTGCTGCGCAGCAGCCCGGTGTCGGTGGACAGGATGTCGCCGCGCAGGTTGACGACATGGCTGTCGCCGATCGGGTTGTCCACCAGCCCGTCGAGCACGATGTCGGGCGTGCCGCTGACGCCCAGGTTGGCGATGTCTATGCGCGTGGGCAGGTAGTCGTGGACGATGTCGAAGCGGTAGTTGTTGACATCGGCATTGACCGTCACCTTCGAACGGCCCGTGCGGTCGACGGGATCGATGAGGCCGATCCACAGGTCCTTGGCCGACAGGTTGACGAGCTCGATCTTCGACCAGGTGTGGTTGACGATGACCGTGCCCAGCGTGCCGCCGATGACGCCCGCACGCGGTACGCCGCCGATGACCAGCGGGTTGGTGGTGAACGTGGCCTGCCCGGCGCTGCCGTTGTTGACGAGGTCGTGCACGATCACGCGCCCGGCCTCGTTGGTGACGGTGACGCCCTCGGCGACGTCGACGTTGCCGGCGGCGTCGATCACCAGCCGCGGGTTGGGCGCGGCCAGCAGGATGACGTCGCCGTCCATGCCGATGGTGCGGTCCCACGAGCGTTCGTGGTGGGCGCTGCCGGTGTCGTCGAAGGGGTTCAGCGAGAAGCCGTCCGATTCGCGCGAGGCCGTCGCCTCGACGTCGGCGACGGTGGCCTCGACGTGCAGGTCGGCGCTGCTGAAGCCGGCGCCGTCCTCGGTGATGACGCTGGCGTTCATGCGCTGGATCGCCCAGGCGTCGGCGTCGGGCGCGCCGAACAGGCTGCCGCCCGAGGCGTAGGCGCGCGAATAGCCCACGATGTCGTCGTGCGTGGCACGGGCGTCGAAGCGGTTGACGCCGATGGCCAGCGCGCCGGCCTCGGCCTTCACCTGGGCCAGCGAGGTGATGTAGGTGCGCGACTCGGCGTCGGGGTCGGAGTAGAAGACCGAGGCCGCCGCAGCGTCGGTGCGGGCCTTGACGTCGGTGCCGGTCAGGCGGGCCTCGAGGTTCAGCTCGCGTTCGCTGCGCACCAGCGCGTTGGCACCCAGGTTCACCTGCGTCAGCCGCGGCACCGAGAGGAAATCGTCGCGCGCGGTGCCGATGGCCCAGTAGGCGTCGGCATAACCGCCCGAACCCAGGAAGGCATAGGCCGCGGAATCGGCGTAGGCGTCGCCCACCGCGCCCATGGTGGCGGCGACGTTGATGTCGCCGCGGGCGTGCAGACGGGCACCGGCGCCGATATCGGCCAGCGTCGTGGGCAGGGCTTCGACCTGTGCGTAGGCCCCGCCGCCGCTGATGGCGGCCGAAGCGGCACCGGCGTAGGTCTTGACCACCGCGGCATGGCGGTTGTCGCTGAAGACGTTGATGCGGCCCTCGGACTCGATCGAGCTGCCCGCACCGACCACGGCGCGCGCGTCCTGCTCCAGGCGCACGTCGCCGTTGGAGACGCCGAAGCTGGCGATCAGCGAACCCGCGCTGACGCCGGCATAGCTGTAGCCCGAACCGTAGACCTGCGTGCGGATGGAGGTGTCGCCCACGCTGCGCAGTTCGGCGCCGGCGCCCGTGCCGGCGACGACCGTGGGCCGGATGTTGACGTCGCTCTCGGCACCGACGCCGGCGATGAGCAGCGCAAACGACGGCCCGACGCCGACGGCGTTGGACACGCCGTCCATGCCGTAGGCGTTGACCGCGCCGACCAGCCCGCCCGCGCCCACCAGCGCCTGCGCGCCCGTCAGCGCGCCGGTGAGGTTCAGGCGCAGCCAGTGCAGGCCGGTGGCGCCGCCGCCGGTGAGGTCGATGCCTTCGATGTTCAGGTACTGGAAGCCGGCCGCGTTGGTGGCGTTGACGTCCAGGCCGTTGCCGCCGGGGCTCGCGGCGAGGCGGAAGCTGTCGCCGTCGATGCGGCGCACGTAGTAGGTGTTGCCTTCGGTCAGCCCCTGGATGCCGCGTTCGCCCACGCGCACCAGGCTGTGCAGCGAGTTTTCGGTGCCCGGGTTGCGCGTCAGGTCCTTGAGGTCGGTCGGAATGCCGCCGATCCAGGTGGCCGGGTCGGTGCCGGTGAGCGCGATCGTGTCGGCATCGATGCGGTAGACGTAGTAGTTGCCGCCGTTGACCAGCCCCGCCGGCAGCACGCCCAGCGCCACCGGGGCGTTGCCGTTGAGGCCGGTCACGGTGTAGGTGACGCGGTCGCCGGTGGCGAAGTCGTTGCCCACCTGCGACGGGCCGATGGCGATGACGTCGTTGCCGTCGTCGACCTGGTAGCTGTAGAAGTTGGCGGTGCGCGGGCCGCGGTAGGTCACGGCCTGGTTGTCGGCATAGCCGTGGCCGGGCAGCGTGAAGACGTCGGTCGTCGACGTCACCTGCTGCGGCAGGAAGAAGGTGGGCGACTGCGTCACCTGCGCCAGCGAGCTGCCCAGCTTGACGGTCAGCGGGTCGATCACGCGCACGTAGTACAGGTTGCCGCGCGTCAGGCCGCCGATCGATGCGCTGGCCGTGTCGTCCCGGCCGTAGAAGACGATGTCGCCGGTGGACAGGCCATGCTGCGTCGAGAAGCGGATGACGTCCTTGGCGTCGTCGACGCTGCCCGACTGGAAGATGCTGCCCAGCATCAGCGTCGTCGGGTCGACGACGATGACGCTGTAGCCTTCGCCGGCGCGCAGGCCGCCGATGGCCGGGTTGATGCCCGGCACGTAGAGCACACGCTCGCCGCTGTTCAGGCCGTGCGGGCGGTTGGTGCTGAGCGTGTCGGCCAGCGTGTCCAGGCCGGCGATGGAGCCGTCGGGCGGCGGCACGGCGACGCCGTGCTGCGCCGAGATGTCGATCGTGGTGCCGGTGCTGATGCGCGTCGGCGCGGCCGCACTCGAATCGACGAGCGCGCGCACGGTGGGCTGGACGTTCGACTCGGCCTTGATCATGCCGAAGTCGACACCCAGCGACAGCCCGGCGCGCCGGGCCTTGGCATCGGCCTCGGGCGTGGCCAGCGCGCGCAGCGCGAAGCCGCCGGCGGTGCTGACCTGCGCACCGACGCCGACCAGCGCCTCGACCGTGGGCGAAGCCGTGGCCGTGGTGCGCGACAGGCCGATGCTGCCCAGCCCCGACAGGCTGGTGTTGTCGGCTTCGGCACGGGCGTGATCGATGCTCTCGGCCAGCACGGCGACGCTGCCGGCGTCGACGCTGGCCGCCCCGCCGACCAGCGCCGACGCGCGACCGGAAGCCGTGGCACTGGCGTTGAGCAGGCCGCCGCCGACCAGGCTCAGGCTGAAACCCACGCCGTCGGCATAGGCCAGGTTGGCGCCCTTGGCCCGCACCGTGACGGCACCCGGCGTGTTGAAAGCCGCGCCCGTGGCGATGGCCGCCGAGACGTTGGCGTTGGAAATCGCCGTGGCGAACGACGCCGTGACGGTGGCCAGGCCGACGGCCGGCGCCTCGACCGACGCGCGCGCTGAACGGCGCCCGCCGCCGGCGGTGTCCTGGACCGGGTTGCCGCTGAGCGGGTCGACGTTGAAGCCCGCGCCGATGGCCACCGAGGCGGCGTTGACCTGCCCGCCCACCTGCGCCGCCACCACCGGGTCGACCTCCACCCGGCCCTGGCTCACGCCGGCGGCGACACCGCCGACCGACAGGCTGAAGACGTTGGTCTCGACGTCGTGGTCGGCCCCGGCCGTGACGCTGAGCGCACCCGGCGTCTGCACCACCGCGCCGTTGCCGACGGTGGCGCGGATGTCGGGGTTGACGTCGGCGAAGGCGAAGTTGATGGCCCCCGAGACGAGGCCGAAGGACAGCGCATAGGTGTCCTGCTGACCGACGACGCGCGACGAGGCCGTGACGGTGACCGCGCCCACGCTGCCGGTGCCGCCGCCGACCTGCGCCTGGGCACCGATGCCGGCGTAGGTGTCGGTGGCGCCGGGGTTGCCCAGGTCGAGCACGCTGAACGAGGCGCCGGCAGCGACCACGCCGCCGGCCAGCCCCAGCGTGGTGAGGTCGAAGCGCTGGTCGCCGCGCGCCGTGATCTGCAGCGCGGTGGCGCGCTCGACCACCGCGCCGTCGGCCAGGAAGGCCTGGCTCGTGCTGCGGCCGTTGACCACCGACACCGAAGCGCCAAGGCCGACGAAACCGCCGGCGAAGGCGAAGGACTTCTGCTCGATGTCCTCGACCAGTTCGCCGTTGATGCGCAGCTGCCCGCCGGCCGACAGCGTGCCGCCGGCCGAGGCGCGGGCGTTGTTCGCCACGTTCAGCACGCCGACGGCGGCGCCGATGCCGACCAGGCCGGCGCCGCCGCCGCCGACGAGGAAATCGGCCTCGGCGCGCAGCTTGGCGTCGACCGTGATGTCGCCGCCGGCGCGCACGGTGGCGCCGGCCTCGACATAGGCCTGGGTGCCGGCCGGCACGGCGCTGCTGGTGAGCAGGGCGCGCAGCTTGGCGGCGCTGGTGCCCTGGGTGTTGATGCCGGTCTGCGCCGTCTTGCCCACCGCAGACAGGCGCTCGTTGGCCGAGGTCTTGCCGTCGTTCGTGTTGCCGGCGTTGTAGCCGCCCATCAGGCCCGAGACGTTGCTGTTCAGACCGCCGGCCTGGTCGGCCGCGGCCAGATGCACGCTGGACTGGCTGCCGTTGAGCGCATTGCCGCTCTGGCCCTGCGTGTTCTGGTAGTTGGCCGCCAGCGGCGTGCCGAAGGACCACACCGAGACCGACGCACCCAGCCCGACGACGCCGCCGCCGGCGCTGAGCGTGAAGCCCAGGTTCTCGGCCACCTGCTGCGCACCGACGCCGACGTGGCCGCGCGCGGCCACGTCAGCGCCGCTGCGGATGTAGGCCGCGACGTCGTTCTTGACGCTGCCCACGTCCACCGCGCCGGCCAGCCCGACGAAACCGCCGCCGACCGCGCCGGCCACCGACACCGTGTTCACGCTGTTGCCGGCGCGCACGGCAACGCCCTGCGCGCTGCCGGCACCGGCGTTGTCGTTGCCGCGGTTGATGCGCGCGCCGGTGTCGACGAAGGCCCGCGCGTCGGAATCGACGAGCGTGACGGCCACCCCGCCGGCGATGCCGGCCAGCCCGCCGCCGGCGGCCAGCGCGAGGTGGATGATGTCTTCCGACGAACGCGCCTGAACGACGACGCCGCGCACGCTGCCGGTGGCCAGCGTGCTGCCGCTGGCCGTGCCGTCGAGCACGCCGTCCACGGTGCCGGCGTTGCCGCGGGCGTCGACGATGGCGCCGCTGCCGATCCAGGCGCTGGTGTTCTTGCCCAGGCTGGCCACGCCCACCGACGCGCCGATGCCCGCCACGCCCACGCCCAGCGCGCCCGAGACGACGAGCAGCCGCGTGTCGTCGGCGGCCATCACCGCCACGTTGCCGCCGGCATCGACCTGTGCGTTGGCACCGATGTAGGCGTAGGTGCTGTTTTCGGTGACGGGCACGGTGACCGCGCCGCCGATGCCGGCGGTGCCGCCGCCGATGCCGGCGCTGATCAGCAGCAGGTTCTCGCGCGCCTTCGCGTCCACCGTGACGGTGTCGCTGGCGAAGACGGCGGCACCGTTGCCGATGTAGGCTTCCGTGAGCTGCTTGGTCACCGACACGCCCACCGCCGGCGCGATGCCGGCGCCGGCCGCGGCGGCCAGCGCGCCGGCCACTTCGAGGTGATAGAAGTCGCTGCCGGCGGCCACGCGCACGTCCTGGCCGGCGTCGGCACCGCTGCGGTCGCTGTTGATGTCGGCCGCGTCGCCGATGTAGGCGCGTGTGCTGGTGTCGAAGACGTTCACGCCCGCGGCCACGGCAATGGCGGCGCCGCCGGCGGCGGCGATCGAGCCGGCGAAGTTCTTCACGCTGTCGCGGTTCGTGGCCGACACCGACAGGCCGCGGAAGCCCGCCTCGGTGGCCAGCCCGGCCTCGCGCAGGCCGCCGAGCAGCGCGTCGCCCTGGCCGTAGCCGGCGCCGTCGCGTTCCTGCCCGGCCTGGGTGTTGCGCGTGCCGTCGATCTGGCCGTCGCCGTCGGTGTCGATGGCGCCGGCGATGTTGCCGGGGCCGAAGCGTGCGTCGGACTTGCTGGGGCGGTTGCCGTTGGCGATGTCGACGTTGCCCGGCGCGTCCGGCGCCGCGGCGAAGCTGACGGCGAAGCCGCCGGTGTCCACGGTCAGCGCGCTCTGGCCGTCGGCCGTGAGCTTCGCGCCGTTGCCGACGAAGGCCGAGACACGCTTCGTGACCACCGGCACGCCGACGGCGGCGCCGATGCCGGCACTGCCGCCGCCGGCCAGCGAACCGGCGATGTTGGTGATGTCGAGTTCGTCGTGCGCGGCGATGGCGATGCTGCCGCGGGCGTGCAGGTCGCCCGCGCCCAGCGTGGCCGTGGCGTCGGCCGGGTCGTCGCCGATGAAGCCGCGGGTGGTGATGTTGGCCACCAGGATGCCGGCCGAACCGGCCACGCCCGCGGTGCCCGCGGCGCCGGCCGCCGCCGCCACCGAGACCACGTCCTCGGTGCTCAGCGCACGCACGACGACGTTGCCCTCGATGTCGCCCACCGCCGCCGAGCCGATCGAGGCTTCGGTGTTCTTGTCGATCTTCGTCACGGCGGCGCCGGCGCCCACGCCCGCGGTGCCGCCCACGCCCACCGAGCCGGCCACGCCCACGAGTTCGGTGGTGGCGTCGGCCAGCACCTGCACGTCGGGCCGCGTCGTCGCGGTGCCGAAAGGCAGGGCGTCCAGGCGCACGCCGTTGCCGACGACGGCGCGCGTGGTCTCGTTCAGCACGCCGACGTTGGCCGAGCCGGCCACGCCGGCGGTGCTGGCGCCACCGCCGGCGGCGGCCAGCGTCACCAGGTCTTCACGGGAGTCGGCGCGCACCTCGATGCCGCCCGCGCCGTGCGCGGTGAGCGCGGCGCGGTGGCCGACGAGCGCCTCGACGCTGTCGTTGTGCACCAGCGTCGTGCTCGACAGGCCGATGCCGGCGTCGCTGCCGAAGGCCACCGAACCGGTGATCTGCACCAGGTCGAGCGCGCCGTTGGCGCGCACGTCGATGTCACCGCGGGCGGTGACGGCGACACCGGGACTGGCTGCCGACAGGCCGTCTTCCAGCGTGGCGCGCGTGGCCGTGTTCATCACGTAGACGCTGACCGAACCCGAGAAGCCGACGCCCGTGCTGCCGCCGACCGACGCGGCCACCGAGACGATGTCCTCGCCGCCGTCGGCGTCGACGCGCACGTTGCCGCGGGCGTCGATCAGCGTGCCGCGGCCGACCGTGGCGCGTGTGCTGCGCGTGAGCACGCCGACGTCCACGCCCGCACCGACGGCCACGCCCGACGAGCCGAAGGCCGCCGCCAGTGCACCGGCGACGCTGACGATGCGGGTGCGGTCGTCGGCCTCGACGGTGACGTGCTGGCTGGACAATGGCGCCGTCACCGCCTGGTTGATGCGCACGTTGCGGCCGATCGTGGCGGCCGTCTCGATGTCGAAGACGTTGACGACGACCGAACCCGCCAGGCCCGCGTCGCCGGCCGAGGCGCCGCCGCCGGCGGCCAGCGACATCACGTCGACGGCGCTGGGCAGCAGCGGAATGTCGTCGCCGATGGGTATGGCCAGCGGGTTGAGGGCGGCGTTGGCGCGCACCGCGGTGGCCCCGGCGGCGTTGACGGCGGCACCGTCGCCCACGGTGGCGCGGGTGTCGTGGTCGACCACGCTCACCGCCACGGCCACGCCGACGCCGGCGTCTTCGCCGAAACCGGCCGCGCCGGCCACGGCCTGCAGGCCCATCTGGCTGAGCGCCTGCACGGTGACCGTGCCGCTGGCGGCCAGCGTGCTGCCCGCGCCCACGCTGGCGTCGCTGGCGTAGCTGATGCGGTTGACGGCCACCGAGCCGGCAAAGCCGTTGTCCTTGCCGCCGCCGGCGGCCAGGCCCCAGGTCTTGAATTCCGAACGCTGGCCGTCGGGGTTGCGCGCCTCGACGGTGACGTTGCTGCCCGACAGGCCCGCACCGCTGCCGGTGCGCGCCGTGTTCGTGACTTCGGCCACCGTGATGCCCACGGCGGCGCCGACGTTGTTGTCGTTGTTCAGGTCGACGGCGGTGCCGGTGGCGATGGTCGAGGTGTCGACATCGGCCAGCGCCGACACGCGCACGGCGCCGCCGCCGGACGACAGCACCACGGCGCTGCCCACGTCGGCCAGGTTGGTGACACGGGCGTAGCTCACGCCCACCGCCGCGGCCACGCCGACGTCGCCACCTTCGCTGCTGGACTCGCTGCTGCTCTCGCTGTTGCCGCTGTCGACGCCGTCCTGCGACTTGGGCACGTCGCGGTCGCCGCCGTTGTTGGGGTTGTTGTTGACCTGGTTGCTGCTTTCGTCGTCGGCCTTGCGCCCGCCATCCTTGTTGCCGTTGGCGCTGGCCTTGTTCACGTTGGTGCTGCCGGCGTAGCTGCTGCTTTCCACCGTGATGGCACCGCCGGCGCTGACCGAACGGTTGATGACGGCGCTGATGTCGTCGGTCAGCAGGTTGATGCCCACCGAGGCGCCCACGCCGACGCTGCCGCCGGTGCCGTCGGCATCGGTGCTGGTCTCGGCGGCCGAGGCGTGGCTGGCGCGCACGGCCACGCTGCCGGTGGCGTTCAGCACCGGCGCGGCGGCCGTGCTGCTGCCCAGCGCCGCACGCTGCACGTGGTCGACGAGGGCCAGTGCGACGCCGGCCCCCACGCCCACGCCGTCGCCGCTGCCCGAGGCGCCCGCGCCGGCGCCGTTGCGGGCCAGCGTCTTGACGTTGTGCGCGCCGGTGGTCTGCACCAGCACGTCGGCCGCGCTGCCGCTGATCGGCACCACGTCCACGACCACGGCTTCAGTGGTGGTCTGGATGACGTTCATCGCCACCGAGGCGCCCACGCCCACGCTGCCGCCGGCGGCCCCGCTGCCCTCGGGCAGGGCCTGGGCGTCGCTGCGGGTGTGGCTTTCGGCGCGCAGGCTCAGGTCGCCGCCGCCCAGCTGCACCGAGGCGAAGACCGGCACGCGTGCCACGGTCTGCACGTCGACCACGTTGAGTGCGAAGGACCCCGCCACGCCGACATCGTCGGCCCCGGCACCGGACGTGGCCTTGGCGATGAACACATGTTCCGGCGTGGCCTCGCCGCCACCGGTGCCGGCCCCGATCACCAGGCTGGCGGCGTTGACGCTGGCACCCACACCCAGCCGGGCTTCGTTGACCACGTCGGCGACGTTGATGGCCACCGCCACGCCGACACCGGCGCTGCCGCCTTCGGCGACGGCCGAGCCATCGGCTTCGGCGCTGGCGTCGAGGTTGGCCTGGGTGTCCAGCGTGACACGGCCGCCGGCGGTGATGCTGCGGTTGAGCCCGGTCAGCGCCTGTGCGGTGCTACTGGCCACGTTGACGGCCACCGCGCCGGCCACGGCGACCGAGTCCGACCCGCCCTGTTCACTGCTGTCGGTGCTGGCCGTGGTGGCGCTGGGGTTGCTCTTGGCCGTGTCGCTGTTGCGCGCGCCCCGGCTGGCGGCGGCGCTGTCGCCGGCGTTGCGCTGGCCGGCGGCCTGGTTGTCGACACCCTGGCTGTCGCCGCTGTCGCTTTCCTTCTGCCCGCCCTTGGCGCTGGCCTTGGCCAGGCTGGTCGACGTCTGGCTGCTGTCGGCCGTGACACTGACCGCGCCGCCGGCCGAGACGTTGCGGTCCAGCAGCGCCACCGTGCTGTCGGTAAGCACCGCCACCGCCACCGAGGCGCCGATGGCCGCGTCGTCGCCCGTGGCCTTGCCCTTGGCCTCGGTCAACGCCGTGCCGGCGTGCGTGGCCGACAGCGTGACGTCGCCCGTGGCGGCCGTGGCCGCGCCCGCCTGCAGCTCGGCGCGCGTGTCCAGCGTGGCCACGGTGACGGCGGCCACCGGCACGATGCCCACACCGCCGCCCGCGCCGCCCTCGGCCTGCGTGACGACGGCCGTCTGGCTGCCTGCACGCACCGTCAGCGCGCCGGCGCCGTCGACGGCGGCCCCCGCCGCCACCTGCGCGCGCGTGGTCTCGTCGACGACGTTGATGGCGACGGACGCGCCGATGCCCACGCTTTCGCCGCTGGTCACCTTCGGCAGCGCCTTGGCGGTGTGGCTGGCGCTGGACGCCGCGTCGACGACGACGGCACCGCCGCCGGTGCTGGTGACCGTGGCGCCCGCCGACAGCACCGCTTCGGTGAGCACCTCGCCGACGTGGATGGCCAGCGCACCGGCCACGCCGACGTCGCCGCCACCCGCACCCGCCGTGGCCTGGGACAGGAAGACGTCCTGCGCGCCGGCGCCGGGCATCAGCGCAGCGACGGTGACGCCGGCCGCGCTGAGCGAGCTGTTCGTTCCGACGCTGGCGCGGTTGCGCACCTCGCCCACGTTGATGGCCACGGCCGCGCCGATGTTGGTGGACCCCGAGCCCGCGGTGGCCTGCCCGTCGGCGATGGAGGCGACGTCGCTGTCGGCAGTCGAGCGCAGCACCGCGGCGCCACCGGCCGTGACGCTGCGGCCGTCGCCGATGGCCACCGTGGTGTCGGTCTTGCCGATGTCGATGGCCACCGCGGCGGCCACGTTCACCGACGACTCGCCCGACGAGCCGCCGTCCTTGTCGGCCACCTTGGCCTGCGGCGTGGCACCGGCGGCGGCGCTGTTGCGGCCGCCCTGGTTGGCCGCGGCGTTGTCGCCGGCGCCGCGCTGAGCCGCGGCCTGCTGGTCGACCTTGCCGTTGCTGCCGCCGTCGTCTTCCTGCTCACCCTTGGCGCTGGCCTTGGCCGTGCCGCTGGTGGATTGGCGGCTGGACGCCGTCAGCGACAGCGCGCCACCCAGCGTGGCGTTGCGGTCGAGCAGCACACGCGTGGTGTCGACCACCGAGGCGAAGGCCAGCGAGGCGCCCACGGCGACGCTGCTGCCCTGGGCCGCACCCTCGGCCAGCGAGACCACGCTGCCCTGGTGGTTGGCGTTCAGGCTCAGCGACTGCAGCTGCAGCGGCTGGGCCGCGGCGCGCACTTCGGCCAGCGTGTCGTGCGTGGCCACGGTGATCGCCGCCGCCGGCGTGATGGCCGTGCCGCCGGCCGCGCCGCCCTTGGCCGTCGTGGCCACGGTGTGGTTCGACAGCGCATCCAGCGCCAAGGCACCGGTACCGGCGGCGATGTGCGCGGCGGGTTCCAGCAGCGCCGTCGACGTGGTGTCGGCCACGTTGATGGCCACCGAGGCGCCCACGCCCACGGCGTCGCCCGTGCCGCTGAGCTTGCTCTGCGCGGTGGCGGTGTCGCTGCTGGTCAGGTCGGACCTCAGCGTCAGCGTGGTGCTGCCGGCGAGCGTGAGGTTGGCCGTGGCGGCCAGCAGCGCCTCGGCGCGCGTGATGCCGACGTTCAGCGCGAAGGCGCCGGCCACGCCGACGTTGCTGGCCCCGCTGCCGGCGGTGGCCGAGGCGCCCGAGCGTTCGGTACGCAGCTCGGCCAGGCCGAGCACGCCGGCGCCCGCGCCCAGCGTGCTGGCGCCCGCGAAGCGCACGCGGCTGTCGATGTCGACGAGGTTGATGGCGGCCGCCGCGCCTATGCCCACCGCGGCACCCGAGGTGGTGCTGCCGTCGGCCACGGTGCTCAGGCCGGCGGCCGGCCCGCTGAGCGTGTGGCGCGCGCGCAGCGTGGCGGCATCGGTGGCCGTCAGCGCGCCCGAGGTGGCGATGTCGACCAGGCTCGCGCCGCTGACGCTGGTCACGGCCACGGCGGCGGCCAGGTTGAGCTGGCCGTCGCTGGTCTCGGCGTTGTTCTGCTGCAGCTGGTTCTGGCCTTCGGTGGGCTGGCCGCCGGCACCGGGCTCGGTGGCCCCGCCCTGGGTGGAACGGGCCAGGGTCTCGATCTGCCGCGTGGCCTCGCTGGTGACGCTCAGGCTCGCGCCGCTGAGCGACGCGGCGTCCTCGATGCTGGCGCGGGTGTTGCCGCCGACGATGTTCACCGCCACCGTGCCGCCGAGTGCGGTGCCCGAAGACGACCCGGCACCGCCGTCGGCCACCGCCTTGGCGTTGACGGCGTTGACCGCGCCCACGGCCAGCGCGCCACCCGCGCCGAGGCTGCTGCTGCCGCGCACGCGCACCTCGGCGTTGCTGCCGACCTGGCTGATGGCGAGGGCGGCGTCGGTTTCGCTCTGCGTGGCGTTGGCGTCGGGCTGGCTCTGCAGCGTGACGTTGGCGGTGCTGCGCGCCTCGACGGCCAGCCCGGCGGTGGCGGTGATGACGCTGGCGCCCCGGATGTCGACCACGGCACCCAGGTTGGCGGTGACGAGGCCGAAGCGCAGGTAGGGCGGGAACAGGCCGATCTGGCTGCTGTCGAGCGTGACGCTGGCGCCGGCGTCGATGCCGATCTGGCGCCCGCCGAGGCTGGCGCCGTCGATCGTCACCGAGGCGTTCGCCGTGGCCACGATCTCGTCCAGCAGCGGCAGCCCCTGGCCGACCGCGACGCTGGCGATGCGGATGTCGCGCGCCTGCAGCTGCGTGCCGCTGCCGACGACGATGCCCTCGGCCGACTGCAGGTCGACGTCGCCGCTGCTGGTGAGGCGGCCGCCGACCACGATGTCGTCGGTGGCGGTGACGAACAGGCCCGCGGTGGCGTAGGTCTGCGGGCCGCTGGCGACGATGCGCAGCTGGTCGTCGCTGAGCCCGGGCAGGTCGGTGCCGCCGTCGAACTCGACCTTCACCGCGTAACCCGGGTAGGCCGGGTTGCCGTCGAGGTCGGTGTAGTTCAGGTTCAGCGTCAGGTTGTCGTTGAAGGCCGAACCCGTGAAGGCCACGCGCAGGTTCTGGTCGAGCACCCGGGAATCGAGCAGCGCGCCGCCGTTGCCGCGCAGTTCCAGCGTGAGGTTGGCAGCACCCGTGTCCACCAGCTGCAGCGTGGCGTCGAGCGGGCCGCCCAGCGCCGCGGCGCTGTAGCTGAGCGTGGCGCCGAAGGTGGGCTGGGGCAGCGGCGAGGTCGACAGCAGCAGGCGCGGTTCCAGTGCCTCGACGATGGGGCGCTTGCGCTGCGGCGGCATCGGCGCCAGCGCGCGCCCGAGCAGCCGGGCGGCCAGGCCGCGGCCCCAGTCGATGAAACCGCGCTGCCGACGCGCCGAACCCGTCGACGTTGCACCCGACTTGCGCACCTTCCTGTCGCCAGCAGCCATGTCGTCACCTCGACCCTGGCGCGTGCGGGGTCTGCAAGCCCCTGCACCCCGATCCACACCGGGGCCGCGCCTGTGCACAGCGGCGCGCAGACCTCCACGCGCCATGGAAGGGCAATCCTAGTGGTCCGTATCCCCTTGCAGATGTAAGGAACTCCCCTCGCTTGGGGGTATCAGGCGTGATTTAGGGGGCGCGGCCGACAACCTGCGAGGCCGAAGACGGGCGCGCCGAAGAGGGTGATCCGGAAACGAGAGCACTTCTCCACCATCGACACCGACGAGCACCGCGTGATCCGGGTCGTCAACGTCGGCGCCATGCGCATGCCCGGCCGTGGCGCCGCCGCGGCGGCTTCCTTGACCTTCCTCAACGACGCCGCGGCCGGCGTGGCTAGGCTGGCGCACTGAGGTGTGTCCTCGTGGCGCATGCTGCGGGCCGCCGTCCCGACCCCACTCCGAAAGCCACATCATGAGCACCGTCGCCCCCGACCTGCTGGCCCTGCAGCGTCTCTACCATTGGGAACAGACCGCCCGCGACCGCGTCACGCTGACGCAACCCATGGGCGGCGGCACCGTGCGTGACTGGACCTGGGGCCAGGTGGCCGACGAGGTGCGCCGCATGGCCGCGCACCTGCAGGCCCAGGGCTGGGAGCCGGGCTCGAAGGTGGCCATCCTGTCGAAGAACTGCGCCTGGTGGCTGATGAGCGACCTGGCGATCTGGATGGCCGGCTACGTGTCGGTGCCGCTCTACCCGACGCTGGCGCCCGAGACCATCTGCCAGATCCTCACGCACAGCGAGGCCAGGGCCTGCTTCGTCGGCAAGCTCGACGGCTGGGACGGCATGAAGGCCGGCGTGCCGGCCGACCTGCCCTGCATCAGCTACGCGCTGTCACCGCCCGACGCCGTCCAGCGTTTCGAGGCTTGGGACGCCATCTGCAAGCGCACGCCGCCGCTGCAGGGCCAGCCGGTGCGCGGCGCCGACGAGCTGGCGACGCTGATCTACACCTCGGGCACCACCGGCAAGCCCAAGGGCGTGATGCACAGCTTCGGCAACTTCGCCTGGGCGCTGGAAGCCGGCATGAAGCGCATCGCGATGAGCGCCGACGACCGCATGCTGTCCTACCTGCCGCTGGCCCACGTCGTCGAGCGCGTGCTCGTCGAGCACGGCTGGCTGCGCAACGGCATGCGCATCTGGTTCGCCGAATCGCTGGAGACTTTCACCGCCGACGTGCAGCGCGCGCGGCCGACGATCTTCTTCTCGGTGCCGCGGCTGTGGGTCAAGTTCCAGCACGGCGTGCACCACAAGATGCCCGAGGCCAAGCTCTCGCGGCTGCTGTCGCTGCCCATCATCGGCGGCATCGTGCGGCGCAAGATCCAGAAGGCGCTGGGCCTGGACCAGTGCCGCTTCGCCGCCGGCGGCGCCGCGCCGATGCCGGTGGCGCTGCTGGCCTGGTACCGCCGCCTCGGCCTGCCCGTCAACGAGGGTTACGGCATGACCGAGAACCTGGCCGTCTCGCACCTGACCGTGCCGGGGCGCGACCAGGAAGGCACGGTGGGCCCGACGTACGAAGGCGTCGAAGCGCGCATCGACCCGGTCACCGGCGAGATCCAGATGCGCAGCCAGGCCATGATGCAGGGCTACTACAAGGAACCCGAGGCGACGCGCGCGAGCTTCACCGAGGACGGCTGGCTGCGCACCGGCGACAAGGGGCAGATCGACGCCGAGGGCAAGCTGAAGATCACCGGCCGCGTGAAGGACCTGTTCAAGACCAGCAAGGGCAAGTACGTGGCACCGGCCCCGATCGAGGACAAGCTCGTGATGCACGAATCGGTGGAGGCCTGCGTCGTCACCGGCGCCAACCTGGGCCAGCCGCTGGGCATCGTGATGCTCAATCCCGAGGCGCTGGCCGGCGTGGGCGACGCCACGGCGCGCGCCGCGCTCGAGACTTCGCTGCAGCAGCACCTGCGCGAGATCAACGCCACGCTCGACCCGCACGAGCAGCTGGCCTGCATCGTGGTGGCCAGCAGCACCTGGTCGGTGGACAACGACATCATCACGCCCACCTTCAAGGTCAAGCGCAACCGCATCGAGGACCTGTACGCCGTGCACTACGAGCGCTGGGAATCGTCGGGCAAGCCGGTCATCTGGCAGACTGCGTGACCGACGACAAATTCAGGAGACCGGGCATGACGAACAGAACGATGGTGCGCTGCATGGCCGCGCTGGTGGTGGGCGCAGCCTCGCTGGCTGCCTGGGCGCAGCCGGCCGAACTGGAAGGCGTGAAGCTGGCGCCCACGGCGCAGGTGGGCGCGGCGACGCTGCAGCTCAACGGCGCCGGCGTGCGCACGCGCGCCATCTTCAGCGTCTACGTCGCGGCGCTGTACGTGCCGCAGAAGGCCACCGACGCGGCCGCGCTGCTGGCGCAGAAGGGGCCGCGCCGCATCACGCTGACGATGCTGCGCTCGGTGGACGCCGACACCTTCGCCGAGGCGCTGAACGACGGCCTGCGCAAGAACCACGGTGAAGCGCAGCTGACGGGCTTCAAGGCGCAGATCGAGGCGCTGAACGCCAACCTGAAGGCCGCCGGCGAAGCCAAGAAGGGCGACGTGATCCAGCTCGAATTCACGCCCGAGACCGGCACGCGGGTGACGGTCAACGGCCAGGCCAAGGGCAGTGCCATACCGGGCGAGGACTTCTACACCGCGGTGCTGCGCATCTGGCTCGGCGACAAGCCCGTCGACGGCAGCCTGAAGAAGGGCCTGCTGGGCGGCTGAACTGCCGCGGCAACCCGCGCCTCAGCGCCGGCCGCCGCGCCACCAGCGCAGTGCGAAGGGCGTCGCGGCGCCCAGCGCCAGCACGGCGATGCCGATCAGCCACAGCAGGCCCAGGGCATCGGCCGTATCGGTGATGCCGAAGGCGGCCTGCAGCGTGCAGGCCAGGTCGTAGCAGCCGCTGTCGGCCCAGCGGTTGGCCAGGCCCGCAGCCACCATCATCGCCGCGCCGGCGGCCAGCCCGGCGGCCACGCGCCAGGCCGCACCGGGCAGCGTCAGCGGCGCCTGGCGCCAGCGTGAACCGCGGCCCTTCCTGCCCCCCGGCTTGGCGCCCAGCAGCGCGTCGAGCAGGTCGTCCATGTCCTCGTCGAAATGCGCCGTGCGCAGCGAGAAGGCGTTGATCGACGACAGCGGCTTCAGGTCGGGTGGCAGGTCGGCCGGGCGCGGCATGCGCGTGTCGTCCAGCAGGATGGGCACCAGCCTGACCTGGCTGCCCAGCGCCAGCCGCACCTCGCGGCGCACCATGTCGTCGTCGTCGAAGAGCCGTGTCTTGCCGCTGGCCACCGCGGGGCCGGCCCACTGCGGCCCGATGAGCACGAAGGCATGGCTGACCTGCGCCAGCGTGCCTTGGATCTTGGTCTCGAAGTTCTCGCCCGGCGCAATGCCGTCGACGTCGAGGAAAACCTCGTCGACGGCCGGTATGCCGTCGAGGAACTGCGCCATGCGGCCGGCCGTGGCCTGGCTGTCGGCGCGGCGGTAGGACAGGAAGACCTTCATCGGCAGCCGTGCGTGGCGCTCACAGGAGCTGGGCCTTCTTCAGGTGCTGTGGCGCGCGCAGCCGGCCCGTGGGCGGGATCTGTTTCGCGTCGCCGTCGGCGGGGCCCTTCTGGAACTCGTAGACCAGCGCCACCACCTTGTACTTCCAGGTGTAGGGCACGCTGCCGTAGGCGGGTGGCAGCGCGGCGCTGCCGTCCCTGGCGATGGCGCGCAGCTCACCGGGCGTCGGCGTGGGCGTGGTGGCGGCGATGCCGATGTCGGAGACGACGAAGACGATCTGCCGGTAGTAGCCCGGTGGCGCGTAGAACAGGCGCTTGAGGTAACCCACCAGCGTGAACCCGGGCTCGGCGGTGGTCGGCGCGAAGCCCGTGGCGCCGGGCTTGCGCGCGCCGTCGGCGTCGATCTGCTCCAGGTCGAGCATCACCGCGAAGCCGTTGCAGCCGGCGCCCAGGTAGCGCGGTTCCAGATAGCCGGCGGCGG
>Ga0154020_10002836_pt1 | contig 21077 bp, 15 predicted proteins | sample Klosneuvirus_201_FD_109709 | JGI IMG/M metagenome (GOLD analysis project Ga0154020, IMG submission 109709) | Active sludge microbial communities from wastewater, Klosterneuburg, Austria - Klosneuvirus_20160825_MG | ecosystem: Engineered > WWTP > Aerobic digester > Activated sludge | place... | reverse complement strand
CTGCATGTCCTGGAGTGGTCCTGTTCGTTCCTCACCATCACGGCCGCAGTCAATCCTCGCGACAGAGCTCTCGGTTCCGCAAATCACCACGGTAGTTGCCAAACGGCATAATTCCACGGACTGTTAAGCATCGCATGCACAAAACGTGCCCATGCTTGGGGGGCGATCGCAGGTTTGACGACTGCAAGGACATCGGAATACAGCAAATCATCGCGATAATCCTGTTCTTTGCATGATTCTTCGATCACCCGAAACAACTGCTGCTTTTGTAATACGCTGAGGCGGGCATAGCAGGCTGGCAGTCGACTAGACCGCACTGTAAATCCCAGCCCAACCCCATCTCCGTCATGAATCCCGACAGAATACGCACTAATGCAGTGTTCCACTAGTTTTCCGAAGTCTACGTCGTCAAGTCGTGACACAACTGATGGCATCGCTGCAAGGTCGCGCGCAGCGTCGGAGTCCGACCCCAGCGACTTCAGCATTCGGCTGACCAGTTGACGTTGAACTGGCTGACTGGAGTAAGGAAACAGATCAAGCACTCTTTGTAATGCAACTCCACGAACACTCGCATCTGGTGCCTCAGTGCTCAGCCGAAATAGTGTGTCGGTCAATTCGGCGGCCTGGGAGACAGGCAAATGTGGAATCAGTGATGCGAGCCCATTGATTGCTGTCCGTTGGTTAAAGTCTCTCACGGAATCAACAATAATTCGATGCAGCAAATCACTGAGTCGTTGTTTCTGCGAAATGTCGAGTCGAGACCGAAGCGCCACCGCCGACTGAACAGCAACAAAATAGTCCCAAGTGAACGACGCTTCCTCAATGACCGAGATGCAGTGCTGGTAAGTGTTCTGTACAAAATCGTCAGGTAGTCTCTGGGCAACTGATTCTGGTAATTCAATGGCAGAACTCCAGTGGTTCATAAAAAATGTGCTTGCTGCAGCGTCAAGGCTCGCCCTTGTATTCACTGCATTCCAAGTTTCAATTGCTTGCACACTATCCATTCGCCTACAGTATACCTGGGTCAAGAGACGCTCCAATAAATGTAAAGATTCAACCTGGTTGACCCAGACGAGCAAGTCACGATGCGCCAAGGAGAGCTCTGAATCATTCAGTGACGACAACAACGACGAAACAACACGCTCGAACTGAAACACATGATCGTTTGAGGCAAGAATATTCGCATGATACTTAAACATCATACGTAAACACGGCAGGCGACGAGCTGGCGCTAAATCAAACGAATGTCCGGCAACGAAATCGATAAAGTGTCGACGCTCGAAAGTGGGGTCCAGTCGTCCGTGCCTCGTAAACCCCACAGCATATTCGACAACATCGCTTCTTGCTTTCGACGGTAAAGTAGACAGCAAATACTCCACCGTTTCCATAGATGCAGCACAATCGGCATCTTTACCCCAATTGCATGTTCTCAACAGACTCTCACACAGCTCCTGTGCAGACACAGAGTTCAGCCAGTGAGCAGTGCTAACAATTGCTTTCGGTACTGAACGAGAATGTTGTTCGTGCAATCTCCATGAATTAAGCTCTTGCTTGACCAATTGGCAATACCGGCTAGCGTACTGCTCAAGCAGCGGCTCTTCAGCAGTCCTGACTTTTACGACTTCAATCCAGAATAGAGACGCGTCTTGCACTTGATGCTTCTCAAGCGGCAACAAATAGTCCGCGGCATTCTTGAACGCACTTTCACTCCAAACACCTAATGGAAGCCCGGTCCAGAGCGATGCGATGCGAATTCGTACGTCTCCCCCTTCGGCATTCAGCTTGCGAGTGAGGTAGTCAGCCATTTCTTGGCGTCTCACAGGGCTCAGGCCGACACAGGCTTGAACAACCTGCTCCGAGCGACGAGCGAGACGCATCGCCATGTCAGGGTCTTGGAACGCGGTATCCAACACTCGCCATTTCAGACGCGAGTCGAGTGCGGACCACGCGGCAAAACTACGACACTCGGCCTCATTCACCTGCTCTGGGTCGTAGCCAATTGGACTCAACAAACTGAGGGCGAGATTCCGTTCCGCGCGGTCGCGCTGGCGGGTTTCTTCATTCCGGGCTTTCGCTTCTGCTTGCAGGGCGGTTTCTTTCGCCACGAGGGCTTGCGATTTCGCCGTTAACGCCGCGGATTTCTCGTTGAGGGCGCCCCCCTTCTCATCGCGTTCGGTTTTGACGGTTTCGAGCGCTTTGTCCGTTTGCTGTTGGGCGATCCAAGCCCAACGTAGGCCGACGGACGTGCCGATGATGCCCAGCAACAATGTCATCAGCACCACCGATGCGGCGATCACCTGACCGCGGTAGCGCTTCACGAACTTGCGGATGCGGTATGCGGTGCTCGGCGGGCACGCTTCCACCGCTTCTTCGTTGAGGAAGCGTTCGATGTCGCGGGCGAAGCCGTTGGCGGTTTCGTACCGGCGGCTGCGTTCCTTCTCCAGCGACTTCATCACGATCCAGTCGAGATCGCCCGTCAGCGATTTTGCCAATTGACGCGGGTCGATGTTTCGCTGGGCGGCGATGCTCGGCAGCTTGTCGGTGCTGCTGAGCCGCGTGCTCGGCTTCGGCGGCTCGACGTCCTTGATGAGCCGCAGGATTTCGTCGTACGCCGCCTGTTGAAACTGCTGTTTTTCCAGCGGCGTGGTGCCGGTGAGGAGTTCGTACAACACCACGCCGAGCGAGTAAATATCGGTGCGGGTGTCGACATCGAGGTTGTTGACTTCGGCCTGTTCGGGACTCATGTAGAGGGGCGTGCCGAGCATCAACCCGTGGGCCGTGTGCAGTGTCTGTTCCGTCAACGGTTGATGCAGGGCTTTGGCTAGACCGAAGTCGATCACCTTGGGCACCGGGTGGCCATCGTACAGACAGACGAGAATGTTCGACGGCTTGAGATCGCGGTGAACGATCCCCTTGTGATGGGCGTGCTGCACGGCTTGGCAGACGGGGATGAAGAGTTTTAGTCGTTCCTTGACGGACAACCGGGCACGGTCGCAGTAGTCGGTAAGCGGCACGCCTTTGACGTATTCCATGACGAAAAACGGATGGCCTTGATCGGTGACGCCGCCGTCGAAGACTTTCGCGATGTTGGGGTGATCCATGAGCGCGAGGGCTTGCCGTTCGGCTTCGAAGCGGGCGAGGACCTGCCGGGAGTCCATGCCGGCCTTGATGAGTTTCACCGCGACTTTGCGTTTGACGGGGGCCTGCTGCTCGGCGACCCAGACGGTGCCCATGCCGCCGACGCCGATGTTTTCCAGCAGCTTATACCGCCCGGCGAGGAGCGTGCCGACGACGGGGAGCGCCGCGCCAATAACCGTGGGGGCGACTGCCGAGGGGGCATCGAATGCGGCCAAATTCGTCGCCGGTGCGTTCAGTAGGGATTCGACGCTGGCACGAAGTGCAGCATTCCCGGCACAGGCCTGATCCAGAAACGCGGCCCGCGCAACGGGATCAGTAATCTTCCGTGCGGCATCGAAGAGCTCGAATTCCGTCATGATCACGACCTTGAGGAGGCTTCTCTGCATAGAATACCGAGGATGGCGACAGAAAGTCCGCCAAGAATTCTGCGATGCCCCTTGCCTTCACGGTTCAGAGAGCGACTGGGCAAGTTTGGCACGAGAGTAAGCCCAAAGAGCTTCGGTCTTTTCGACGCTGACGCCGAGGGTTTGGGCGATGGCTTCCCAGGTCATGCCCCCGAAATAGCGCAGTGAGAAGACCTCAGCGGCTTGAGCGTTAGCAGCATCAAGCCGGTCGAGGGCTTCGTGAAATTCGATGGGATCGAGCGCAGCTGGTATCGCGGCGAGTTCGTCGGGAGGAACGTCGATTCGCTCTTGAGTGCCGCCCCGTTTCTGCGACCGTTTCCGCCGGGCGGCATCAATCAGAATCTGCCGGATGGCCTTCGCCGCGGTGCGATACAGGTGGGCAGCGTCGTTCCACTGCGATTGCGGACTCAACTTCAAGAAGGCTTCGTGGACCAAAGCCGTCGCCGTGAAAGTTTGGCCTGGGGCTTCTTGTGCCAACTGCGCGGTCGCGACGCGTCGCAAGTCGTCGTAGATGGCGCGAAAGAGTTCGTGAGTGGCCCGGCGATGGCCCGCACTTGCTCGGTCGATGATGTCATCGCTGAGGGACACGATGGATTCCGCTTTAGAGCCTATCCATAAACTGCCGCGATGATTGGCGCGCCGTGTGCGATTCCGAGGATGGGATGTCCTGAATCGTCACGGAGGGTCAGTCATGGCGGCGAGTGCTTCGTCAAAGTTTCACCAGATTCCCGATGCGCTCTGGGACCGCATCGAACCGGTGCTCCCTTCTTACAAAGTGAGTTGTAAAGGTGGTCGCCCCCGGTTGGCCCTGCGGCCGGTGGTGGCGGGGATTCTGTATGTGTTGCGGACAGGTTGTCAGTGGAAGGCGATGCCACGGGAGTTTGGTTCGGGCAGCGCCATTCATGCGTATTTTCAGGAATGGGTCCGCCGCGGCGTGTTTCATCGGCTGTGGCGACTGGCCCTCGAAGAGTACGACGATCTGGTCGGCATCGATTGGGAATGGCAAAGTCTGGATGGAGCGATGACGAAAGCTCCTCTCGGTGGGGAAAAAAACGGGGAAGAACCCGACCGATCGAGGCAAACTCGGCGTGAAGCGCTCGGTGTTGACGGACGGTCGCAGCGTCCCATTGGGGGTGGCCATCGACGGTGCCAACCGGCATGACCAGACCCTGGTGCGCGACACGTTGAAGAGCCTTCCCGTCCGTCGCCCGCGGCCGACCAAGCGTCGTCCGCAACATCTCTGTGCGGACAAAGGGTACGACGCCAAAGCCGTTCGTCAGGCGGCCCGACGACGCGGTTACGTGGTGCACATTCCCCGCAAAGGCGAGGACGCGAAGCGGCCGCATCGACGCCACGCCCGCGCTCGTCGCTGGGTTGTCGAGCGGCACCACTCGTGGACCAACCGCGCCCGACGACTCCTCATCCGCTGGGAAAAGAAAGCCGACAACTATCTCGCCTTCGTCCATCTTCAATTCGCTCTCATCGCCTGGAGAACCGCCGCGGTAATCGGATAGGCTCTTAACAGGTTCCGATATAGCCTATTTCTTCGGTCGAAATGATTCCAGGTATTGCCGCGCGGCACCTTCGCTGTCGAAAGCCTGGTAGACCCAGGTGCGTCCGGCTGCCGCTTGAGTGGATTGGCGTTTCATCCAACCTTCACGGACGGCGTTCGACGGGCCATGTAATTGTGCTGCCGCCTGGTTCGGTGCATTGAGATGATCGATCACCGCCAGGGCTGCTGCGGTTCGCCCTTGGGCCAGCACGGCATCGCGGACAACTTTCTTCTGCGTGTCTGTATGATGCGACATTAGTGCTGTTGATCGCCCGATCATGGTTGCTTCTCGTGATTTCGTCTCGACCGTCGCGGCGTCGACAAATCCAAGAACGTACCACGTATCGCGATCGCCGGGGTTGTCCTTCGAGTTAAACCGGGTAACGAGTTGCGGCTTCAGCTGCGTCAATTGTTGTTGTTCTGCGACCGTGAGTTTCCGCTTTGGCAGCGGTTGCACTTTGTTTTCATCCGCGATTGCTGCTGGCATAGTCGTCAACATGATGGCGGCGAATGAAACGATACGAATTGTAACGGAGTGTGATTGATCGGACAGAAGGACCGAAGTCTCGAACATAGCATTCTCTCCCCTTACGTGGTTGCATGCTCCGCGTCGTGACGTCAATGGCGACGCCACCAAGCGGGTCTGAGTAGAGAAGCGAATTCAGCGGATACGATTCCAAACGATTCCGCGATTTTTTTGGAATGTGCCTGGGGATTACGCAAAACGCTCGACGAGCTTCAGAACGATGCATTGATCGTCGCTCGACAAATCAGCCCAAACTTCCGCAATTCGAGCCAGCTTTGGATCACAGGCGAGGCGCCGATCGACGATTTCATCGCGTTCCCAATCGCTCCTGTAAGCCGGACTGTAAATGGGCTGAGCAGGTTCCCCCAACTTCTTTTGCGGCTGATCTTTGCGAAAATCGGGTGATGGATTGCAAATCCACCATCCCCGGTTCGAATCCGGGCGGAGCCTCTCGGCGTCTGAGGACGCCACTTGTGGACAGGGAACGCCTAACTCGCTCTCAGGAAGCGGGTTAGGCGTTTTGTTTTTGAGCAGTAGCGGGTGCGTTTTTGCTGCAAGATCAGGTCGCAGGCAATCGAGTGTACGCGATGATTGCTTGCCGCACTCGATGCTGTGCCGCTTCGCGAAATCATCGTAGAAGAATAGTCATAACCAATTATCCTGAAGAAGGTTGCGAGCCTTCCGAATGCTGCTAAGCCCATTTTACCCCCGACTTTAGGATACAATGGACAAAGTCACTTTAATTCATTGACTTTGAGACCGGTCGGCACGTGGGTAAGGCTGTCAAAAAAAAGACGTCATCGAACGAAACCCGTTCGACACCGAGCCATCGAAGCTGGTGGATGAAGGGAATTGCTGCAGTCTGTATCGCGGGCATCTTTCTTTGGGCTGGTCGCGAGTGGTCTTTACGGTGCACTGCAGCGGCCATTGCAACGCGAGATTATCCCACGGCAATGGCGTGGCTGTCTCGTGCCTGTTGGTTGGGACCGACAACCGCACAATCGCGTTTTCTGCAAGCCCGGATTGACCGAAAACTGGGGCGTTTTGATCAATTTGCCCTGTCGCTTGAGTTAGCAAAAACGGCTGGGTTCGACTCCAAGCTAATTGAATTGGAGCAACTCCTCGCCGTCGCTCAGACCGGAAATCTGGGTCTTCTGGAATCGCGCTTTGGCAAACTGCTCGTGGATCAGAACGACCAGGCAGCGGAAATCTGCGAGGCCTTTGTGCTCGGCTGCATGCAGAACTACCGCTTCCCCGAAGCCCGTAAAATCCTCGACGTGTGGCAAACGGATTATCCCGAGGACCCCGAACCGCATTATCTCCGTGGACGCATCCTCGAACATGTCAACGACTATGATGCGGCGGACAAGGAATATCGGACCGCGTTACGCATTCAGCCTCGTCATGCCGCAGCCGCATTTAACCTCGGCCGACTACTGACCACACGCCAAAACCCAGCGGAAGCAAAGGATCTCTATGCCCTTTGCGCCGGACTATTGCAGTATCCCCAGCCTGCATGGGTCGGTCTCGGACGTTCGGAAAGATCATTGGGCCACACGGACGCCGCCAGGCACTGGCTGATGAAAGCCGCGGAAGGGCAGGATCGCCCTGAAGTCCAGGAGGTTTATCGTTGGCTGGGAGAGCCCGCTGAGGCAGCCAAGGCGCAGGCAGCACAAGAGCTCGGCCAATTGGAACTGGATCAGCAGCATTATTCGGACGCCGTTCATTGGTTCGAAAAAGCGGTGACGGCCAATCCACGAGATTGGAAGATCCGCCACGGGTTCGCGACGGCACTTCGCGGCGATGGGCAAACCGAGCGGGCCGCAAAAGAGTTCGATGAGGTCAACACACAGCGGACGGCTTGGCAACAGATCGACAAGCTTTTCGACCAATTGCAACTTGACCCGAATTCCGCCGCGGTTCGCACGCAAATCGGCGCGGCCTTCTTGCGACACTTTTCCGAGAACCAGGGGCTGATCTGGTTAAACAGCGCCCTTGCATACGATCCCGAATTTCGCGAAGCGCATCGAGAACTCGCCGAATACTTTGAAGCCCATCGCGATGATAACCCCAACTTCGCCGACCTCGCGAAGCAACATCGGCGGAAGTGCGGCCATGATTCTGCGAATCAGAAATCGCTGGACTCCACACCATGAAGACGCGCACCACCGTTCCCTCGACGCGGCCGTGGATGCGATCCACCTTGATGATCGCTGCACTCCCCATGGCCGGTCTGTTTGCCGGATGCAGCGGAAGTTCCCCGACGGTATCGCCCCGATCGCATTCCAGCGGTCCCGAACATACCAACGCAGAGACCACAGGTTCCGCAGGTGCCAACTGGTCATTCACTGATGCAACGCAGCAACTGGGACTGACGGCAACTTATCGCAATGGCGAAGAATCCTCGCGCAATGCGATTCTGGAATCGCTCGGCGGTGGTGTCGGGATCTTGGATTACGACATCGATGGTCATTTGGACCTTGTCTTTCCCGGCGGAGGTGAATTCGTTTCCGGCAGTGACCAACTCCTAGGTCTGCCGACACAGCTTTGGCGAGCGCAATCCGACGGGCCCTCCCGGCGCGTTACTGATGCCGCCGGACTTTCGCTCGCTCCGTTCTACACGCATGGCGTTGCGATCGCGGACTTCGATAACGATGGCTTTGCGGACATCCTTGTTACCGGATTCGGTGGGTTGCAGTTCTGGCATAATCTCGGAGACGGAACATTTCAGGAACAGGCCCAGACTGCCGGTCTCGTCGACACGCGATGGAGTTCCAGCGCCGCATGGGGCGATCTCAACGGCGATGGAAACGTCGACCTCTACATCGCGCACTATGTCGACTGGTCGTTTGCAAACAATCCTGTTTGCCGAGGACCGGGGAATGGCCAGCCCGATGTCTGTCCCCCGCGTCAATTCGAAGGGGTTGATGACGTCGTCTATTTCAGCGAGGGCAACGGGCAATTCCGCGATGCCACCCAAGAAGCGGGACTCGTCCACGGAGGCAAAGGGCTCGGTGTCGTGATCACCGACCTGGATCAGGATGGTGATGTCGATGTCTATGTGGCCAATGACACCGAGAATAACTTTCTGTATTGGAACGACGGGCGCGGGCATTTCACTGAGGGGGGAGTGCTCGCCGGAGCCGCGGTCGACGATCGGGGTGTTGCCAATGGCAGCATGGGAATCGCCGTTGGGGACTACGATGGAGATCAACGGTTCGACTTGATGGTGGCGAATTACGAAGACGAAGCATTCGCGCTCTACCGCCAGGTGGAAGCGCAACAATTCCTGCATGTGAGTCAGCAGACCGGCATTACCTCACTCGGCGTCCTCAATGTGGGCTTTGGGACCATTCTCACCGACATTGATGCCGACGGCGACCTGGACGTGGTCGTTGCCAATGGCCACATCATGCATTTTCCACGCAGCGCCCCGGTCCGGCAAAAAGTGATGCTGCTGAAAAACAACCACGGCCAACGCTTCGAGCGGATCGAACTGAAGTCGCCGGAGTATCTCGCGACGGGACACGCAGGCCGAGGTGTTGCCATGGGTGACCTCGATGGTGACGGCATTCCCGATTTCGTCTTCGCGAACAACAACGAACCGGCCGCGGTCCTGCTTAACAAATCACCGGCGATCGGGCGGCGGCTGCAAATCCGTCTGATTGGTCGCACGTCCAATCGCGATGGCATTGGTGCCGTCGTGAAACTCACTGCGGACGGCATCACCCATACGCACACCATCTCCGGCGGCGGAAGCTATCTTTCATCCAGCACAAGTACCGTCTACGCGACCGGAACACCAAAACACTCTACAGAGCTTTACGCAGTAGTCGTTTGGCCATCAGGAAAAACCAAACAGGTGGCGATCGACGAACAACAATTCATACTGGAGGTGATTGAGGAAGACTGAAAATGTGCTTGCAATCTTGCAAACCGCTTTCATGAAAGGAGCTGCGCATAGAAAGTCCCGAGTGCACCGCCGGAACACTTTTTTGAAGTTTCATTCGTATTTGACAGTTTTAAACCTTGTTCACGGCTCCCACTTTCGACGATAATAAGTGGTTTGTGCACTTTCCCCCCGCAGTTTTTCTACCCGTAATTTGTACCATCCCGGCCAAAACCCTGCAGTTCTGCCACCGGCAATCCGCAGCTTACCCTAGCCTCGACAATTTGCAGTCCCCCCCGCGGTAATTAGCAGTTTTCCTACCGACAATCGGCACTTTACCGGATCATTTCGATCCGACTTTCTCAACTTTGGAGACGCACCATGTTCACCCGACTGCGCCAGCGTGGCTTTACCCTCATCGAGTTGCTGGTCGTGATTGCGATCATTGCAATTCTGATCGCGCTCCTGCTTCCAGCCGTTCAACAGGCCCGCGAAGCTGCACGCCGCACCCAATGTCGAAACAATCTGAAGCAACTCGGCTTGGCGATGCACAACTATCATGACAACTACGGCATGTTCCCCATCGCGATTGGACCGTCCGTTCACGACTCTGGCACGCCTGCCGGAAGCTACGCGTGGCGCGGGATGAGTGCACAAGCGATGATGCTGCCCTACATCGATCAGGCGCCGCTTTACAACAACCTGAACTTTAACAACATGTACAATGAAGCGCCGAACGATTCCACGGCCGCACGTACAAAGCTGGCTGCGTACAAGTGCCCGTCCGATCAGGCCTATCCTGGCGGGGCGACCGAACCCGGCAATAACTACGTCTTGAGTGCCGGGCCATCGACCTTCTGGGGTGTTGGCACCGCAGACAAAGTCGGCATCATGAAGTACTACCGCTCGGTACCGATTGCCGACGTGCAGGACGGCACTTCCAACACGGTCGCCGCTTCTGAGTCAACAGTTGGGAACAACAACACCGGCAAGTTTGAGCTCAAGCGGTCTCTGGTTCGCGCCCAAGCCTTCCCGGGCGGGTTCCCGAACTCCTTTGCCACTCAAGCCCAATTGAACGCCTATGGCACGCAATGCCTGACGGGAACAACGAACATCCATGCCCACGTCCGCAGCCAATGGCTGAATGGAATCGGCGGACAAACGATCTTTAACACCCTCAACTCGCCTAACTCTCCGAATCCAGATTGTCATCCTTGCGCCGGTTGCGGATGGTATGACAGTGCCGGAGTTTGGACAGCGCGGAGCCAGCACACGGGCGGTGTTCATGCGTTAATGGCTGACGGATCAGTGAAATTCATCAGCGATAATGTGGACAACACCAACTGGCAGCGCGCCGGCGGAATTGCCGACGGCTTGCCCCAAGGCGACTTCTAGTCCGAGTCTGAAGATTCGTTTTGCGTGCCGCGGTGGCCTGAACCTACCGCGGCACGCTTCTTTTCCTGCTCAACATCGGCACTGTGATTCGGTTCCGATGTATCTCACGTTCACGACCAAACTCTGCAAGGATCGTCACCATGAATCGCATTGCCAGCCTGCTTCTGCTCGTGTCGCCGTTGTTCGTCATCGCCGGATGTGAAGGCCAAGCATCGGGACCTCCGACGAATGTTGAGCAACAAAACCAGGCGACCTCAAAAGCCGATTTAAAAACGCGACTTCAAGAAATCGCCAAAACAGGAGTTGCCGGCAGTGGCACGGCAGGCATGTCGGCTGGCATCGAATCTCTCCGCGCTGAGAACTCCGCACTGGCCGACGACCTGTTGGCGGCACTTAAGAAGCTTGAGAGCGCCAAGTCGCCCGCTGAAGTGACAAAGCTTGCCAACGAAATGGCGGGAAAGTTGTAGAGTCCTGATTCCATTTTGCAGTCCGCGCGAGATCGCAACTTATCGTGGAATAGACACTTGTGCCTGATCAGCAAAGTTGCATCACGAGATTTAGGATCAGGCATTGATTGTCGCTCGACAAATCGGTCCATAATTCGGCAATTTGCGCCAATCTCGGGTCACCGGCAAGGCGCCGATCAATAATTTCCTCGCGTTCCCAATCGCCCCGGTAAGCAGGACGGTAAGCAAGCAGCTCGTCGCTGCCTAAGTTTTTCTGCGGCTGCTCTTTCGGTGAATCCGGTGATGGATTGCAAATCCACCATCCCCGGTTCGAATCCGGGCGGAGCCTCTCGGCGTCAGACGACGCCAATTGTGGACGGGAAACGCCTAACGCGCTCTCAACAAGCGGGTTAGGCGCTTTTGTTCGGCATTAGCGGATGCGGTTTTGCGACATGCTGCGGCCGCCGGCTATTGAATTCACGCGACGACTGGTTGCTGGACTCGATTCTATGTCGCTTCTCGGAATCAGCGTAGCAGGGTTCGACATCGAGTCTCTCCTCGCCCTCATCAGGCTCTGAGAATTTCATAACACGTGGACCAGAAATTGGGGAGCAGGCCAGACTTACCCACAAAACGTAGGGAAGTCCAGACACCAAAACCAAGTCCGGCTGCTGTGCGACATCGGTTCTGGTAAGCGGGCATGAGACAGACTAGCATCTAGCGCCACAACTCCGTTCAGTGGAAGGTGCGATGTGCGTGCTTGAGTCTCATTCAGCCAGGGATGTGGTCATCAAATGCCCCCGTGTGTGGCTGGACTACGGCATTGTTGCAGGCCTGCTGCTTCTCACTGTCATCCCCTACATTTCCGTCGGCCGCTTTGACTTTGTCGCTCTTGATGACCCGCAATATGTGACGCAATCGGAACTGGTTCGCCACGGGTTAGAACCGCTGGCAATGTGGGGGGCGCTCACCGAATTTCATGCCGACAACTGGCACCCCCTTGTCTGGTGGAGCCTGATGCTCGACGTACAATTGTTCGGATTGAGCCCAGGCCCGTTTCATCTGGTGAATGTCGGCTGGCATCTGGCGAATGTCGTGACTTTGTATTTCGCGATGCGGTCACTCACCGGTGATCGCTGGCGCAGCGCCGTGATCGCGGCCATTTTCGGCGTGCATCCGCTCCATGTGGAATCGGTCGCCTGGATTACGGAGCGGAAAGACGTCCTCAGCGGTTTCTTCTGGATGCTTGGCTTGTGGGCATACGCTCACTGGGCGCGCACACGCCGGTCTCACTGGTGGTGGTTGGTGACCTTCTGCCTGATCGGCGGATTGATGTCGAAACAAATTGTCGTGACTTTGCCATGCGTTTTTTTGCTGCTGGATGGCTGGCCTTTGGGGCGACTTCACAATGCTCAGGTGGGGGCCACGCTCGTTCGGCGAGTGAAGGCGCTGGTCGCGGAAAAGCTGTTCTGGTTCGGCCTGTGTTTCGGCGCCGTGGTGATTGTGCTGCAGGCACAGACGCAGGCCAGAGAATATGCGGATGACTGGCCACTGAGTTTAAGGTTGTCCAATGCGGCCCTGAGTGTGATGCGGTATCTCGGAAAAGTGTTTTGGCCGACGCATCTAGGGGTTCAGTATCCGTACAACCCACCGGAGTCGATGGTTTCGGTGTATGCCTCCGCCGCGGCAATCGGTGCGATCTCCATGATGGCCATTCTCTTAGCCCGCAAGTGGCCGTTCTTATTGACGGGATGGTGCTGGTTTCTTGGAACACTGGCTCCGGTCAGCGGTTTTGTTCAAGCCGGCATCCAATCGATAGCGGACCGCTACATGTATCTCCCACTGGTCGGCATTTCAGTGGCAATCGTCTGGTTGGTACCGTTGCCACGATCGCGAGTTGCCTTGTGGGCCTTCATCGGTGTGGTCGTCATTGGAATGGGAGCGCTGATGTTTCGTGCAGAACAGCAAGTCCAAGTCTGGCGGAACACCAACACGTTGTTTCGACACGCGCTGGCAATCGATCCCACCAACGATTCCGCGCACTACATCCTCGCCGCCGGTGATCTGCAGGAAGGGCGTCTGGCGGAGGGGATTGCGCATCTCGAAGTCGCCGTCGAATGGGAGCGCCGGCGGTGGGAAGCTCGCCGTTTCTTTGGCGGACAGCCCGACCCGGTAAAGTTAACCACCGTCAACCGCGGTTGTGCTGACATCTATCTGCAAATCGGACAGGCACAAGTCACGCTGGGAAATTCGAGCGAAGCCATCGCTGCATTGCAGGAAGCGTTACGATTGGATCCCGACCTGTGGGACGCCTCTCTACTGCTCGGCAGAGTGCTCGCTCAAGCTGGCGAGATCGATGCGGCCCGCGCCCGGTTCGAAGAAATTCTCCGACGGCGGCCGGGACATCCTGAAGCGTTGCGTGAGTTAGCCCAGTTGAACAGCCCGCGTTCGTCGTTGCGTGATTAATCGATTTCGTCGACTACACCTCGGGGGTGTTTACCAGCAATCGATCCAGTTGCCGTTGCCAATCCAGCGATTCAGACCGACGTCCTGACAGCAGGGCTGTTCGTACCAGCAGCGTCAGAATACGTTGTTCCGCACCATGGGATTGGTGCGCCTTGCGAATTTGTTCATACGCTTCATCGGTCCGCCGGAGATAAAGCAAGATCTCGACTTCCAGCAATGTGGCATCCAGTTGATTCGGCCGTAGCGTCAACGATCGCTGCACCGCTTCGAGAGCCGCTTCCGACTGACCGCGTGCACGCTGGACGAGAGCCAACGTCCGATGGGCCGCCGCACTGTTTGGGTGCCGCTGCAGAAACCACTGGACATGCTCGTAGGCTTCATCATCGCGGCCAACAAGTTGATAGGCATACGCCAGGTTCAGATGCGCCTGTGGAATTTGTGGATCGATTTTTAATGCGGATTCTAACGGTTCAATCATTTCCGTGGACCGCTTCAATTCGTCCAGCGACTCCGCTTCGACCAGCCACGCTTCAGCCAGTTGCGGGTCTCGTTCACGAGCCTGCCGAGCCTGTTCGAGGGCCGCTTCAAAATCGCGACTTCGGAACCGCAACTCGGCAAGAGCCAACCGCACCCGGGCATCGTCCGGAAGCCGTTCGGCGAGGTATACCAGCGGTTCAACAGCGTCATAGTCGCGGCCGAAATCGATGGAGAGCGCCGCCACTTGTCGCACGGCGGCAACATAATTCGCGTCCTGTGGCGGAATCTTTCGCAATTCCTGCAATGCCTGGTCCGGATCGCGTCTCTTCAGCAATGTGGCAAGTTCAAGCCGGGCCGCCGCGTCTGTCGGACAATATTCGAGGTAACGCCGATATTCGGCAGCGGCCTGCCTTTCATCATGCCGCGATAATGTCCGTGCCTGTGTGAGCGGAGACGACACAAAGCGCTGATGCCATGACCATCCGCCAATCGCTCCCATGACCACCACTAAGGCGATCAACGCGATCCAAAGCCCCCAACCGGTTGTCGGGGATTGTGGTTCCGATGCTGTGCACGGCGCGGCCATTAATTCAATCTCAGTCCGTACGCAGGGTTACCAAGGGCTTGCAGCCGCAAGTTATTGCGGAACGACGATTCCTGCACCTTCCACCAACAGCGAAATCTGTTGCGTCCGGACATCGGTAAAGACTTCGTGTCGCCCGGAAGGCCACCGCACGGTAATCGAATCGATGGATTTTGCTTCGCCCAAACCAAAGTGCAGGACCGGGCTGTCACAGGAAAGATAACTTGCGGATGCCATGCGATCACGTCGCCACGCCTGTTTGCCGCTGCGAACGACGACCGTGGCCCCAATCCCATCACGGTTAGAACCTGTTCCACGAAGTTGAACTGCCAGCCAATTGCCGGGAAGGGCGGTTGTGTTTTGCAACAGTGCGGCGCGACCATCTAATCGCAGAAAAGCCACATCCACGCGACCGTCGCCATCGACATCCGCAGCTGCCGTACCGCGACCGACGCTGGGGCGAGTGAAGAACTTCCCGGCCGTCGAACTCACGTCGATAAAACGTGTGCCACGGCGATTGAGCAGTAACTGCGGAAGTTGCGCGAAAGGCTCGTTCTTCTCTTTAATTTCAAGAAGATGATCATGCACGTGGCCATTCGCAACCAGCAGGTCAGACCAACCGTCGTTGTCAAAATCGGCTAACGTGACGCCAAATCCCAATCGTGTCCGACTGGGGGCCGCGACCCCGAATTCTTCGCTCGCTTCGATGAACAATAAGCCGCCTTCGTTCCGATAGAGCGAATTCCCCTCGAAGTAATAGTTCGTGATGTAGACATCGGGACGGAGGTCACCGTCAAAGTCTCCCACGGCGATTCCCATGCCTGCCTTCGGCTTCCCCGCGCGTCCGACAGAGATCCCGGCGAGCTGAGCCCGCTCTTCCAGCTGGAAGTTTCCGGTATGGACCCAAAGATCATTCGGTGATGTATCGTTCGCGACGAGTGCCTCCGTTTGGCCGTCGTCATCGAAATCGAGAGCGACAATTCCCAATCCCTGTCGCTGCGGTGCTGTTGCCAATGTGGACGCAGCACTGAAATCGACAAACGTTCCATCACCCCGATTGCGATAGACCGTATCAGCATCGCCCGGCATGCGGACGGGGTTGCAGCCGATGGAAACTTTTTTCCCGTTGGTCGCAGTGGTCGTGCACAGCGGATATTTTTCGGGCGATTCCATCACGACGTAGCGGATGAAAAAAAGATCGAGCAGTCCATCGCGATCGACGTCGGTCCAACAGGCACCGGAGCCGAAACCGCCGGCGTGAATGTCCGCGGCTTTCGTCTGATCAGAGAACGTCCCATCGCCGTTGTTGCGGTAGAGCGCGGCGGCGAACATTCCCGTAACAAAAACGTCCGCAAAGCCATCGTTGTCGAAGTCGCCGATGGATAATCCCATGGCGTATGACGAGCCAGTGAGTGCGGCGGACGTGGAGCGATCAGTAAAGCCATCGGGATTCCCACACCACAAGCGAAGTGCGGGAGTGCCGTTCGCGGTCGCCATCGATTCCGCCGGAGCACCCTGACAGAACAGCAGATCGAGAACGCCATCACGATCGAGGTCGGCCCAGCCCAGTCCCGATCCCATGAAGAGATGGAGGTGCCGCTCTGGAGAAACGGGAGAAATATGGGCGAAACCGAGAGCGTCGTCTGAAACTTCTTCAAATTGTGGAGTACTAGCCCACACAATCGAATTCGTGCAACAAAGGAGACTGCTCCAGAATCCTCCCCAGAGCAGCAGTCTTTGCATCGCCGCCGTCCTCATCCGAAGCAGAATTACTTCAGCGCCGGGTCGGTCAACTTGGCCATCGCCTTCAGAACTTCTTCACCGGAACGTTTCAGATCCGGATTAGACCCCACTCCTTTTGCCGTCGTGATCAACAGCTTGTATTCGGAAACAACTTTGGCTTTGGCATCCTCCCGTGCTTTGGAAGCAAACGGGGATGGGATTTTCGATTCATCCAGCTTCTTGACCAATTCTTCCACTTTCGGATCGGAAAGCGAGGCCCGCATCGTCTTATAGTCGTTCATTTGCATCGAACGAAAGATTCCCATGGCGATATCAGGCGATTGGAGCGCCTGCAGTTCCGGCCAGACGACCGTCTCGGTTGGCTTTGAAAGGTGGGTCGGAGCATTACTGCAACCAGCGACACAAGCCGCGGTAAGAACGGTGAGCAAGGAAAGTCGGAAGCAAGACACGTTGAAGTTCCTCGGTTGCCACAAGAGTTTTCGTCACGGATGGAAACAGCGATCATACGACTGACTGCAGGTGGTCAGTACAGCAGGGCACGGGGAATGCGCTCCCCGTGCCCCTTTTGATGTCAGCCAAGAGGGATTACTGACCCACGCTGAAGCTGCTAAAGGCTGGCGAGCGGGGGGAGGTTACTCCCCCCGGTGATTCACTCTGAAATTGGTAATTCATCACCGAGGGGACTTACGTCCCCACCGCTCGCCGACTTTACGAAGTTCCATGCTGATCAGTAAATCCCCCCGTCGAATGCGCAGATGCTCAGAAGTCGACGTTCGGTTCCTTGACCGCCCCCGTGTTTCCATCTGCACTACCGGCGGCACGCCAGACGTTCAGATCCACGTTATCGCTGGCAAACCGCACGGCTCCGTCGCCCATCAAGACATGAGTGCCACCCGTGTGGGCACTGGAAACCGGTCGCGGCGCACCTTGTCCCGTGGTGTTTTCATCGGTCCAGTCGACTTCGTCGCGAATGGCATTGTTCGGGCCACGAGACGTATCGGCACCGCACCATCCCGATTCTTCGTACCAACGATGGCAACGCAGTCCCGTCTGGTCGGCATTGGCGCACAGGTTGAAGAACGATTTTCGGCGGAAAACTTCGCCGACCATAATCGTGTTACTGGTCCCGTCGACGATTTGTGCAATCTTGCGACCTTTGTAAGCCAACCCGCCGGTGTTATCGCCGTGGTTCACACCACCGCCCACACAGCCAGAGTTCTACACGGGTGGGTTGGGAGCCCCTTTTCCATCCGCAACGAGACCGGCGTAGTTCGCGCCGGCGTTACCCCCGTTAACGGGTTCGGTCGGATCGGAAGGACAGATGTAAGCCGGGAACACTTTTCCCTTGAAAGGTGCGAGGGTGTTCGTCAGCGTCCGTTGTTCTATCCATTCCGAGAAGTTGATCTGGTTGTAGACGGGTGCCTGATCGTTGAAGGGCAGAATCAGCACGCGCCAGCTCATGCTGTTGCCGCGGATCCAGCCTTGCCCTTGGGTTTCGCTGCCGAAAATCTTGGCGGGCGGGAACATCGACGAGGAGTTTTCGTAGTTGTGCAAGGCCAGGCCAATCTGCTTGAGATTATTGCGGCATTGCGTGCGGCGGGCGGCTTCGCGGGCTTGTTGCACCGCGGGCAGCAACAGAGCGATCAAGATCGCGATAATCGCAATCACGACCAGCAGTTCGATCAGGGTGAAGCCCCACCAAGGCCGTCGCCGACGAGGGGACACGGGCGAACGCGTCGCTTTTAACATGAGCACATTCCTAAAAATGGGAATAATAGGCCGAAGCCGTAAAGGATGCATGAACTTGAATAGGAGACCGACTGCTTACTAATCGGTCAAACTTGATGATGTCGTTGACCGGCAGGGCTGTCAATCCGTGAAATCTCTGCGATTTTCGTCAGAATCTCTTGTGAAATGAGGTCTCCATCCAGTGAATGCTCAAAGTTCATGCACGCGGAAACGGAGTTTGAACAATTCAACCATCCCTTATTCGGACTGGTAGAAGCCCGAATACCCCAGCATTTACCGCAATTCGCAAGCCGTTGTTGATGTGAGATGTCTGGGCTTTCGAATGTCGTTGTTGCGCAAGGTTTATCGAACTTCGAAGTCATGACGCCACTGAGATGTTCGTAAAAAAAGATGCCAAAAAAGGCGGAATGTCTTCGAGACCGGTGGCTCACAGAGTTCAAACGGTGTTTCGATACCGCACCAGCGAGGGGCCATCAACGAGGCCGCTTGCTAAGGGGGCAGGCATGGCCAGTCTGACTCTGACGCGAGTGATTGTTCTCCATGTTCCTTCCGCCAAGCGGCAAGCTGCTCCGCGGCAGCACACAACCATGGTCGACGAACCGTCAACGCCGTGAGAGCCGTGCCCCGTTCCGCGTCCATTCCTGCCGTTCGGTACCGCTTCTCCAGGGACAGTAATGGATCGAGCGACATTTCTTCCGTGGTCAGGTCGAGAAACACTTCGCGTCTTGGGACGGAAAGCTGACGGATCCCCTCCAGTGTTCGTTCCCGCCAGCGTTTGGCGAGGAGTTGGGCGTCGGCAGAGCCCATGAACGGCGGCTTTTCGTAAATCATCATGGCCAATGTTTCCGCGGCGATGTGCTCTTCCAACTGAACAGTCATCAGCTCGCTTAGTTCCGCCTCTCCGCACGCGTGTTCCTGGGACCACGGCTTCTGCCACATCTCTGGCTGGATGAAACGCGCGAGCGCCAAAGCCAGGTCTACATTTCCCTGCCAGGTAAAGTGGACATGCTCGAGGAAGTGGGTTTCATCGGGAACGCCGCCGTCGGTGACGGCAATGAGACCAGCACGCGCATCGAGATAACGGACGCGTTGAGGATCGGCGTTTCGCGCGAGCGTTGCCATCACCTCACGAAACGCGGCCGGCGCTCGAAACCGTGTTCCATCCGCCTCGATTGCCGCTGCGTAGTGTTGCGCTGCGCGATCGTGCTGCTGGAGTTGGTCGTAAGCCTGACCAAGCCGGTACTCGACAATCGCGCTGTCGGGTGCATCATCCCTCGCCGATTGCAACAGCGGCAGCGCTTTCTCCGGTTGCTCATAACGGAGCCAATGTTCAGCCTTGCGGACCGAAGTGCACCAGGCGGGTTCGTTCTCAACGGGGTCGCGCGGCAGCGCGGGTTCGAGTGGCGGCTGATCGCGTTCATTGCAGACCGGGCTCACTAACAGCAGCGGAATGTGTTTCGCAGCTGCGCGAGCCTGCATGATTTTCAGGTTTTGTTCGAACCGTGTGACCGCACGCTGGAAGAGGGCACTGTCCCGCGGAATGCGCCGCTCTGCCGACAGTTCGTCCAGTAAATCGGGATGAGATTGCGTTCGAGAGGCAAGAAGACGATGCATCAGCTGAAATAACCGCAATCGCTTCCAGTATGCCAGTCGACGGAACCAGACGGGTTCGAGACTGCCAGCGCCGGAAGCAACGCCCCCGGGACCGTAGAACTCGTTGTGTCCCGTGTAGACCACTATCAGATCGGGATCACACGCGACTCCTTCGTCGACCACGACGGCTTCCGACGAGGAGTTCAACGCAGTGATCCCCGCGTTGAGAACTTCGATCCGCTCTTCGCCAACGAACTGCCGCTGCAAGACCTCTTGCAATAAGCGGGGAAACGCCAGATCCGGCGTATACGGGAAGCCGATCACCGTGGAGCCGCCGACCACCAGAACCCGCCGCGTTCCCGATGGTTTCGGTAAACGAAAAGGCTTGGATTCAGGTCCGGACAGATTCGTTTGCCCAAAGAACGGTTCGTCGAACCGGGGATTCAATTGATACCATCCCGACGCATTGGGGACCGGAATGATCAATTGGAGATCGTGTCCGAAACCCACGACACGAAGAGCGACTTCGAATAGACCGATGGCTCCCACCCCCAAGGCGATTGCCATGCAGCGGAACAGCCACCGACGTCCCCAAGGCAATTGGCGACGCGGCTTCGCGGTATCCCTGATCGTCGGTGATGACACATCGGATGACGGATTCATGGCGATGTTGCGCCACGCTTGCGAATCCAGTGGTCGTGAAAGCTGATCCCGGGATGCACCTCGACTGCGGGCATGTGACACGACGTGCATTCACCCGTGGGCTGCACGGAGCACGTGATAGGGTTCGGTTGCGTTGCGGTATGACACTGTCGACAACGAGCGTCAAAGTCCGTCACCGTGCGATCCACCGACAAGTGAGGGTCGTGGCACGTCGTGCATCTCAGCACTCCGTCAGATTTCTGAAAACACGCTGATTGCGCGAGTCCCACCGGCTGAAAGCGGGCGAGTTTCGGTTCGTTAGGGTCGGGCAGCACGCTGAGATTCTCCGGTGAACGATGGCAACGTCCGCAGAGATGCAACTCTTCCTGAGCGGTTGCCTTGTTCTTCCCGAACGCGATGTGGAGAGCACTCATTCCGCGATCCATCGTAGCGACATGCTTTCGTCCAGGACCG
>Ga0154020_10002835_pt1 | contig 21077 bp, 19 predicted proteins | sample Klosneuvirus_201_FD_109709 | JGI IMG/M metagenome (GOLD analysis project Ga0154020, IMG submission 109709) | Active sludge microbial communities from wastewater, Klosterneuburg, Austria - Klosneuvirus_20160825_MG | ecosystem: Engineered > WWTP > Aerobic digester > Activated sludge | place... | reverse complement strand
GGCCAGGCGGCACTGGTCCAGGCCCAGGCCCTTGAGGATCTTGCGGCGCACCAGGCCGCCGATCAGCGGCAGCGCCATCAGCAGCTGGAGCTTCTGGGCCGGCAGCTTGGTGTGCACCCCGTGCTGGAACTTCACCCACAGCCGCGGCACCGAGAAAAACACCGTCGGGCGGGCGCGCTGCAGGTCCTGCATGAAGGTGTCCAGGCTCTCGGCGAAGAACACCTGCATGCCGCGCGACAGCAGTCCATGCTCGACCAGCGTGCGCTCGGCCACGTGCGCCAGCGGCAGGTAGCTCAGCATGCGGCCATCGCTGTCGAGCGTGATGCGCTTGAGGCCGGCCTCGACCGACCACGCGAAGTTGTCGAAGCTGTGCATCACGCCCTTGGGCATGCCGGTGGTGCCCGAGGTGTACATGATGGTGCACAGCTCGTCGCCGGGGCGCACCGGCTCGCCCTGCAGTGGCTGGGTGCGGGCGATGATCTCGTCCCACGCGGGGGCGGGGCCGTCGGGCGCCAGCGGCAGGCGGATGCAGGGCAGCCCGCCCGGCACGCCCGGCTTCATGCCATCCCAGCCGTCGAGCTTGCCGATGAACAGCAGCTTGGATTCGCTGTGCTCCAGGATCTGACGGATGGTCTCGGCCGCCAGGGTGGGGTACAGCGGCACCGAGACGCCGCCGGCCATCCAGATCGCCCAGTCGGCCATCATCCACCAGGCGGTGTTTTTCGACAGCAGCGCCACCTTGTCGCCGCTGGCCAGTCCCAGTTCCCGCAGGTGCGCAGCCATGCGGCGGGTTTCGTCGATCACCTGGGACCAGTTCCAGGTGCGCACGATGCCGCCACCCATGGGCTGGGTGAACACGTTTCGGCCCGGGGCCGTACGCTCCCAGTGATAGAGGCGCTGCAGGGCCAGTGTGTGGGCGGGGACGGGCAGGTTCGAGGACATCTGGGGCTCCCGGCATCCGTTCGCCGCGCGCACGTGCGGCGGTATCGGCGGTATTGGCCGCGCAGCGTAGCGGCCAAGGCACCGGGCAGCGTCTGGGGCTTTCCTGGGTGACGCGGCCTCCCAACCGGCCACCGCTCGATGCGGCGCCAGCGTTGCCGGGTGACTTCTGCGCGGGCCGATGCCGGCCGGTGTCAGCGCCCGTTGGCGGCCGCCTGCTCGAGTTGCTCGTACACACGCCTTGCCGCGCGCAGCAAGGCCGTGGCGTCGAGCTCTGCCTGAGGTGCCACACGGGTCACGACGTCCTCGAGCTCGGCGGGCGCGTCCATCAGGGCGCGCGCCACCAGCGACAGCGCCAGGATGCCGCGCTTGCCGACAGGAGCCGGCAGCTCGGCGGCGTCGCGCGCCTGCACATGAAAGCGCACGCTGGCCACGGCCGCGGCGCCGAGCCCCCAGCTCTCGCACAGGGCCGCCCCCAGCGCGTCGTGGCTGACGCCGAAGCCGGCGTGTTCGAGCTGGCAGAGTTCGACATCGGATTGCGCGGCGCGCAGCATCGAGCGGTAATGGTCGCTGGCATGGCGGAACAGCACCGCCTTGCCGCACTCCTCGAACAATCCCGCCGAGTGCGCGCCCCAGGCGTCGCCGCCCAGCGCCTGGCCCAAGCGGCCCATCAGCAGGCCGCGGCGAGTGGCGCGGGCCCAGATCGGCTCGAGTTCGGGCGCGGGCGGGAATGCCGCCCGCAGCCCCATCTCGAAGGTGATGCCGGCAACCTCGCGCATGCCCAGGTACGTGACGGCCTGTTGCACGCTCTGCACCCGCCCCTTGAGGCCATACAGCGACGAGTTCACGGCCTTCATCACCGATGCGGCCAACGCCATGTCGCGCTCGACCAGTTCGGCGATGGCCTGCAGGTTGACATCGTCGTCGGCCAGCAGCAGCGACAGCCGCACCAGGATGTCGGGCTTGGCCGGGATGTCGATGTCCAGGGTGCGCAGGCGGGGATGGACGCTCATGGCGTTGGGGGGCGCCGGGCGAGGGCGTCGTGGTTCAGGCGGGCGGTATTCGGAGCATGGCGCAGCGCCACGGCGTATGCATCGGACGCCGCGGCGACCCGGGTAGTGTCGCGCGGCCGCGGCCGTTGCGGTAGTTGGGTCTTCGGCTGCGAACGCGGACTCTGTAGTGCGCCAGGTGTGCCGTGATGTCAGCGCAGGTAAGCGTCGTAGCCGGTCTTGAGGATCAGCGCGCCCACCACCAGGACGAACATCGCGCGCACGAATCCCGCGCCGTGGCGCAGCGCCAGCCGAGTGCCGAGCAGGCTGCCGGCCACATTGGCCACCGCCAGCACCAGGGCGATCTCCCACCACACCTGACCGGCCAAACCGAAGCGCACGATGGCCGCCACGTTGGTGGAGGCGTTGAGCAGCTTAGCGGCCGCCGATGCGTGCAGGAAGTCATAGCCCAGCACGCGAACGAAGGCGAAGACGAAGAAGCTGCCGGTACCGGGGCCGAAGAAGCCGTCATACAGGCCCACCACAGCGCCGATGATGCCGGCGGCCGTGGCCTGAATGCCACCGCTCCAGCGCGGTGCGTGGGTGCGACCCAGGTCCTTGCGCACCAGGGTGTACACCAACAGCAGCACCAGGATCAGCGGAAGCCCCTGGCGCAGCACGGTGGGATCCACGCGGGTGACCAGGCCGGCGCCGATGAACGAGGCGACTGCCGCGCAGGCCACTGCCGGCAGCAGCGCGCGCACACTCAGCTGCACGCGGCGGAAGTACTGAACGCACGCCCATCCGGTGCCCCACACGGCGGCGGCCTTGTTGGTGCCGAACAGCGGTGCCGGCGCCGCACCCGGGTAGGCGCTGAACAGCGCCGGGATCAGGATCAGCCCGCCGCCGCCCACCACGGCGTCGACGAAACCGGCCATGGCAGACGCCACAGCGACGATGATCAGTTCGAGCATGGTGCAGATTCTCGACCGGCGTACGCCCGGCCTGCCGAGGGCGCCGCTGGCGGCACGCTCAGGCTGCCACGGTCGGCTCGTCGGCGCCGGTCAGCGGCACTGCGATCACCGCAGTGGGCACATCGCCGGTCGCCGGCGGCGAGCGCCACTTGCAGCCATACATGGCCAGGTCGCTGCGATGCAGCAACGACTCGACGTCGTCGCCCGGGTGTGCCTGGGCCAACCCGATGCTCACGCGGATGGCCAGGCCGGGCGCCAGTGCGGTCCAGTCGAACTGCAGCACGGCCAGGCGGACGCGCTCGCACACACCGGCGGCGGCGGCCTCGTCGGTCTGCAGCAACACCACGAACTCGTCGCCACCCAGCCGCGCCACCAGGTCGGCGCCTCGCACCTGGCCGCGCAGCAGTGCGGCCAGCCGCTGCAGGACCTGGTCGCCCACCAGGTGGGAATGGCTGTCGTTTACTCGCTTGAACTGGTCGACGTCGATCAGCGCCACGCAACAGTGGCCGCCTGGCGCCGCCGACAGGGCCTGGTGCAGCGCCTCGTCGAGCGCACGCCGGTTTGCCACGCCGGTCAGCGCGTCCTCCATGGCCAGCCGCTGGTAGCGAAGGTTGTGCCGCCTCAGGTCGTCGAGATGGCGCTCGCGCTCCTGCTCGCGCTGTCGCGCGTCGAGCTGACTGTCGACCACACGGTCGCGGCTGTCCAGGCTTGCGGCCCGCACGCGCTCCTGACGCAGGCCCAGTCTTCGTACATGGGACAAGGCCCGCTCGCTGTGTCCGCGCTGAGCCAGCAGGGCGGCGGCCGACATGTGTGCCAGGCCCGCCATCTGCTCGTGCTCGGCACGGTTGGCCTGCTGCAGCATCAGCTCGAGCTCACGCTCGGCGGCGGCGGCGTCGCCGCGGGCCCATGCCAGCTCGGCGCGCACCCAGCAGGCCAGGGCATGCAGCCAGTTGTCATGCTCCAGCGCTGCCAGTGCGTGCTGGGCGTCGAGCAGCCGGGCGTCGGCCTCGCGCCAGGCACCCGACCAGCAGGCCGTCAGTGCCGCCAGACTGGCATAGCAGGCGCGGCCGATGGGCGCGAGGCCGGGGGCCAGCCCTTCGGCACCGTTTGCCTCCAGTGCGCGCCGGCAGCGCGCGTGCAGCGCCTGCAGACCATCGACAGGCGGCAGGCGTCCGCCGTGAAAGCGATCAGTGGCCAGCTTCACGGCCTCGCAGAACATCAAGTTGACCAGTGGCTGGAACACACCGCTGGCGCTGCCGTGGCGCTGCGCCAGTTCGATAGCGGTCTCGAAGGCGGTTCGGGCCCGATCATGGGCGCCGCTCCAGAAGTAGGCCGCGCCCAACGCGTTGTGCGCGCTGGCCTGCACCACGCCGGTCGGCTGGGCCTCCTGCAGCTTCACGGCCAGCAGCGCTGCTTCCACCGCTTCTTCGGTGCGTCCCAGGCTGCTGGCGGCATGCGCCACCTGCACCAGGGCCTGCGCCTCACCGGGGTGGTCACGCAAATCGCGATACACCGCGGCGGCATGCTGGGCCATGCGGTGCGCCGCCGCCAGCCGCGAGCGCAGACGCAACACGTGCGCCTGCACCGTGAGGGCGGCTGCCAGTAGGTCGGGTTCACGGGCAGTCTCCGCGCGGGCCAAGGCCGACTCCGCCAGAGCCAGGGCGGCATCGAGCCGCCCGGCCTGCATGGCCTGCCAGGCCGCGGCCATCGGTGCTGCCCGTTCGGCGCGGATCTGCACGCGGGCATGCGGTCGCGCGCCAGCCGCCGTGCCTGCCTCGGGAAAGGATCCGGCGTCTTCGTCCGCCGACTCATGCACTGGAACCACGATGCCTCCTCGCATCTGCGATGGGCGCGTCGGCGCGGCGGTTGTCTGGTTATGGCCTGCGCCTCGGACCGGCACGGCGGGTGGGTACGCAGCCCCTGCGCGGTGCTGCCGGTTGGTGGGATGCGTGTACCACGCAGCCACGACGGGGCCAGCTCGGCCCCGCAACACCCGGCAGCCCCGCCGTCAAGCCTGCCAGGGGCAGGCGTAGACCGGTGGCTTTGCGACCCCGCCTTTCGTGCGGGTGTGCCCTGATCAGTGTGCTGAAGCGACCGATGTTATCGGCACCGGTGGCCGCCGGGATAAGGGCAAATGCGGGTTGCCCCGGGGGTGCGCGGCAGGGGAATACCCCGCCTGGGCTGCCCGGAAAAAGAAAAGGCGCCGGTTGTAGCCGGCGCCTTTGAAGCGTGCCCGTGTGAGGCGCTCGGGCCGCGATGGCGGCGAGCTGCGGTCACGGGTCGGTACTGCTATTGGAGGTTGATATTGTCTCCTCGGCCCCCCGGGTGATGCCGGCCAGACGCCGCTCGCACCACCACAGTGCGCGCAATGTATTCAGGGCGGCCGGACATCGTCTGCCCGGGGAAACCCCGCGTTCGTCACGAAAACCACAGGCCTCCACTCGGACTCGGGGATCACCCTGAAAAGATGCCCCAACCGCGCCCGCAGGGCACAACGGTCTACTCAGCCGGCTGCCTCGGTCGCGATCCACCGTGCGGCGCGCTCGGCGATCATCAACGTTGGCGCGTTGGTGTTGCCGCTGGTGATGGTGGGCATCACGCTGGCATCGGCGATGCGCAGACCGGTCATGCCGCGCACCCGCAGCTCGCTGTCCACCACGGCCATCGGGTCGTCGGCGCGGCCCATCGCGCACGTGCCCACCGGATGGAAGATGGTGGTGCCGATGTCGCCGGCCAGCCTTGCGAGCTCGTCGTCCGTCTGGAACTGCACGCCGGGCTTGAGTTCACGCGGGCAATACCGGGCCAGCGCCGGTTGCGCCACGATGAGCCGGGTCAGCCGCAGAGAATCGGCGGCGACCTGGCGATCTTCGGCGGTGCTGAGGTAGTGCGGCTCGATGAGCGGCGCGTCCTGCGGCTGCGGCGAGCGGATGCGCACCTGCCCGCGTGAGACAGGGTTGAGGTTGCACACGCTGGCGGTGAAGGCATTGAACGGGTGCAAGGGCTCGCCGAAAGCGTCCAGCGACAGCGGCTGCACGTGGTACTCGATGTTGGGCCAGCGCTGCTCGGGCGCGGATCGGGTGAAGGCACCGAGCTGCGAGGGCGCCATGCTCATCGGCCCGCTGCGCGTGGCCAGATACTGCGCGGCGATGCGCGCCTTGCCCCACCAGTGCCGGGCCATGGTGTTCAGCGTGGGCACGCCTTCGACCTGGAACACCGCGCGGATCTGCAGGTGGTCCTGCAGGTTCTGACCTACGCCGGGCAGCTCGTGGCGCGGTTCGACTCCGCTGGCGTGCAGCAGCGCCCCGGGTCCGATGCCCGACAACTGCAGGATCTGCGGGGTGCCGATGGCCCCGGCGGCCATCACCACCTCGCGAGCGGCGCGCGCCTGCAGCGGCGCGCCACCGCCCGCGGGCAGCACCTCGACGCCACAGACGCTCGGCGCGGCGGCAGAGGCGTCGAACAACAGCCGCGACACCTGGGCGCCGGTCCACACCTGCAGGTTGGGCCGATCCAGTGCCGGGCGCAGGAAGGCCTTGGCGGTGTTCCAGCGCACGCCGCTGCGCTGGTTGACCTCGAAGTAGCCCACGCCCTCGTTGTCGCCGCGGTTGAAGTCGTCGGTGGCCGGTATGCCGGCCTGCTGGGCCGCGGCGGCGAACGCGTCGAGGATCTCCCACGACAGCCGCTGGCGTTCGACGCGCCAGGCGCCGCCGGCGCCGTGGAAGGCGTCGGCGCCCCGCCAATGATCCTCGTGGGCACGGAACAGCTCCAGGCACTGCGGCCATTGCCAACGATCATCGCCGCAAGCCTGGGCCCAGGCGTCGTAGTCGCGCGCCTGGCCGCGCATGTAGATCATGCCGTTGATGCTGGAGCAGCCGCCCAGGACGCGCCCGCGCGGGTAGCGCAGGCGCCGGCCGTTCAGCCCGGCGTCGGGTTCGGTGTGATAGAGCCAATCGGTGCGCGGGTTGCCGATGCAGTACAGGTAGCCCACGGGGATGTGCACCCACAGGTAGTCGTCGCGCCCGCCCGCCTCGATCAACAGCACCCGCAGGCGCGCATCGGCGCTCAGCCGCTCGGCCAGCAGGCAGCCGGCCGTGCCGGCGCCGACGATGATGTGGTCGTAGGTGGGGGCGGTGTCACTCATGCCCCGGAGCTTACGGCCTGCGACCTAATTCGCTGCGCTGCCCCGAAGCTGCTTCAACTGCCGGCGCAGCCCGCTATTGTCCAGGGCCAAACCGACAACGAAGCACAGGTTCAAGGCGTGCAACGCATCGTCACCCAGCAGATTGAAGAAGCCTGCCGCGGTCACCGCCACGACCATGCCGACCAGAATCAGCATGACGCGATCACTCATGGCCGTCCCAGTCCGCTTGCGTCAGCGAACACAAGCACGTCAGCCAACGAAGTACCGCCCGCCGCCGAGCGTGGAGGCCGTGCCAGTCGCCGTGGTCAAGTTCGCATAGAGCTCTTTGGGGGCTGGCAACCCCAGGCTCTCCATGTTCTCCCGAAAGTAGTCGAAAAAGTTTGCCATCCTAAGCCCTGAATGAGGTGAATACGGAGTCGATTCTCCGGCGACGGTACGTGACAGTCTGTGACGAACCGTTGGCGTCGATTTGCGCTCACGGGAGTGGACCGAGTCGGTAGCGCCGATCGCTCAGCGGCAGTTCGACACCTTGACGGGCGAACAGGGTCCTGGCCTCGGCTGTTCGTTGCGAATCCGCAACACTCCACAAATTCTTTCGTGCCGGCTCAGGGGGCCGCGGCGCCGCCCAGTATCGGAAACAGCTTGCCCAGGCCGTCGGCCAGCAACTCCACCGCCATCGCGGCGAGGATCAAGCCCATCAGGCGCGTCATGACGTTGATGCCGGTCTGCCCGAGCACGCGAGCGATGCGGCCCGAGGCGACGAATGCGACGTACGTGGCGGCACCGATGACGACACCGTAGCCGACCAGCACGGCATGCTCGAAGAAGGTGCGGGTTTTCTCGGCGTAGATCACCATCGTCGAGATGGTGGCGGGCCCGGTGAGCAGCGGGATCGTCAGAGGCACCACGGCGATGGAGTCGCCGGCGTCGGCACGGGCCTGGCCTTCGTCGACGTCGTCCTTGCCGCTTTCGGCGGGATGGGCATTGAGCATGTGCATCGCCGACAACAGCAGCAAGATGCCGCCGCCGACCTGGAACGAGGCGATCGAGATGCCGAAGAATTGAATGATGTACAGCCCGGCCAAGCCACTGATGGCCACCACACAGAAGGCAGAAAAGGCGCTCACCCGCAGTGTGCGCTGGCGCTGCTCGGGGGTGAAACCCTGCGTCAGCGCCAGGAAAAATGGCACCGCGCCGATCGGGTTGACGATGGCCAAAAGCGCGATGAGCGGCTTGAGCAAGTCCATCGGCTCATGATACTTGCGGGTTAGCCCTTGTCCGACGGATCTGGCCGCGGCGCCGCGTTTGTGCCCATAATCTCCCGATGGTGCGGATGCACGGGGTCCGGCACGGTATTCCCGTCAGGCGCGCCATGTGTGGTGAGGGCGCCTTTAGCTTGATCGGTTCACGCTGGGTAGAAGCTCCCCATGTTTCATTTCTTGTTCGAAGGAGCTTCCCCTCATGGGAAACAAGCTTTATGTAGGCAATCTGGCCTATACGGTGCGTGACGAGTCCCTGCAAGTCGCATTCGCACCTTTTGGTACCGTCACTTCCGCCAAGGTGATGATGGATCGCGAGACCGGCCGTTCCAAGGGCTTCGGTTTCGTCGAGATGTCGTCGTCTGCGGAGGCGCAGGCGGCGATGAACGCGATGAACGGCCAATCCATCGAGGGTCGCGCCGTGGTCGTCAACGAGGCCCGTCCCCGTGAAGAACGGCCCGGTGGCTTCGGCGGCGGCGGCGGTGGTCGCGGCGGCTACGGCGGCGGCGGTGGCGGCGGTGGTTATGGCGGCGGTGGCAGTGGCGGCGGCGGTGGCCGCGGCGGCTACGGCGGCGGCGGTGGTGGGTATGGCGGTGGTGGCGGTGGCGGCGGCGGTGGTCGCAGCCCCTACGGCACCGGTCGCGGCCCGCGTGGCGGCGGCGGCGGTGGCTACGGCGGTGGCCAGGGCTACTGATCCACTCTGAACGGGCCGGGTGTCTCCCGGCCCTCGCGTCGCAAGCACGCCGGCCCTCGGGCCGGCGTTTTGCTATTCGTGGCGGCGGCGCTTGCGCGGGCGGCCCGCCAGCAGACGGTCGAACACTGGATCGGGCAGCAGGCGCATGAGCTTGGCCACCACGCCCATCTGCCACGGGATCACCTGGTAGCTGGTGCCCGCCTCGATCGCCCGGAATGCGCGGTCGGCGAATGCGGCACCGGTCATCATGAAGGGCATCGGGTAGCGGTTGCGTTGCGTCAGCGGCGTGTCGACATAGCCGGGGCTGATCGTCACCACGCGCACGCCGTGGGGGCGGCACTCGCCGCGCAGGCTCTCGCAGTAGCTGATGACCGCGGCCTTGCTCGAGCAATACGCCGCATGCCCCGGCAATCCGCGGATGCCTGCAACGCTGGCCACGCCCACCAGGCGGCCGCTGCCGCGCTGGCACATCGGGGCCACGAACGGCTGGAAGGTGGCCGCCATGCCGAGGTTGTTGGTCTCGTAGGTGGCGCGAATCACCTCCAGGTCGGCTTCGTCGGCCGTGTCGACCCCCACGCTGATGCCGGCATTGGCGATCACCACGTCCGGCAGCCCCTGGGCGGCCAGGCATTGCCGGCCCGCGCCGGTGATGGCGGCCACGTCGCGCACGTCGGCGGCATAGATCGCGAACCGTTCGTCGTCGAATGCCGCGCCTTGCGCCCAGTCGCGCAGCGCGTCCCCGCGCCGCGCCACCAGGGCCAGGCGCCAGCCGGCGTTGTAGTAGCGCAAGGCCAATGCCTGTCCGATTCCGCTGGAGGCACCGGTGATGTAGGCCAGGGGCGCCGGTGTCATGGTCGTGGGTCCTGGCCGCGGGCGTCGGCCGCCACCGGCGCTGTCGCGGCCACCGTCGCCCGCCCGCCGGCTCCGAGCACTGATCGCACCGGGCCGTGCATCACGATACGGCGCTCGAGGTGGTCGTAGTCGATGCCGCCGGCGCGCATGCGGTCGGCGCCCCGAAGGAGCGTGACCGGCAGGTGGGACGTCAGACGCTCGAAGCGCAGGTCGGCACGCAGGAACTCGCCCTCGATCTGCAGCGGTGGCTCGGCGCCCTGCTGGCTGATCACCTGTGCCCCGCCGAGCAACTGCACCTCGGTGCCGTCGGCATTGGACAGTGCGCGCCGTGCGGTGGCGGAAGTCCGCCTGCCCTGGGGCGACAGGGCCACGATCCGCGCCTCGTCGATCTCGAAGCGATCGGTGTCAGGGTAGTGCCGCAGGACACGCCCGTCGATGCGCAGAACCACCCGGCCATCAGGGTCGAATCGGCTGATGCCGAAGCCATGCATCGTGTAGTCGGGCTCGGTTCGCGCCAGTGGCTGGGCGGCAGGTGTGGCCGGCCCCGGGGTGTGTTTGACCAGCCACCAGGTGGACAGCGCCAGCAGCGCCATCAGCAGCAGAGGCAGGTAGGCCGACAGCCGGCGGCGCAGGCGCTGGGGCCATGGTTCGCCGCCACGCGCGGCGCCAACGTCGGCCGCCGGGCCCAGCGTGACCGGCACCTCCGGCAGGTCCGGCAGGTGCAGCTCGGGCGGTGGCGAGGCGGTGGCGGTCATCGGCCCGTGGCCCAGCCGGCTTCAGCGCGCGTCCAGCGTGCCAAGCTGGGCCTGCAGCAGCGCCGCGTAGCGGCCGCTGGCCATCAGCAGCAGGTCGCAGAACTCGCGCACAGCACCGGCCCCGGCGGCGCGGCTGGTAACGTGGTGCGCCAGTGCCAGCGCCTCGCCATGGGCCTGCGGTGGCACGCAGGCAAAACCTGCCCGCGCCAGCAGCGGCAGGTCGGGCCAGTCGTCGCCCATCACCGCCAGCTCGGGCCAGTCGAGCTGCAGCTCCAGGCAGACCTGGTCGGCCACGGCGAGCTTGTCGGCCACGCCGAACCAGGCGCGCGACAGGCCCAGGTCGGCCACCCGGCGCCGGACCGCGGCGCTGTCGCGGCCGGTGATGATCACGGGCTCGATGCCGCCCTGGGCGAGCAGCTTCAGGCCATGGCCATCGAGCACGTGGAAGGCCTTGAACGCCTCGCCGTGCTCGCCGATGTACAGCCGCCCGTCGGTGAGCACGCCATCCACGTCGAACAGCGCTGCGCGGATGCCCCGTTCGCCGCCCTGGGCACGCAGCAGCACCTCCGGCGGGAACGGGGGCTCGGGTCGGTGGGACTTGTTCACAGGCTCAGACCACCTTGGCGCGCATCAGGTCGCCGATCGGCAGCAGACCCAGCAGGTGCTGCGTGTCGTCGACCACCAGCACCAGCGTGATGCGGTGGGCTTCCATCAGGGCCGCGGCGGCTGCGGCCAGCGCGTCAGGGCGGATGGTGCGCGGCTGGCGATGCATCACATCGGCCGCGCACAGAGTGCGCAGGTCGGCGCCGCGCTCGACCTGGCGGCGCAGGTCGCCATCGGTGAAGATGCCCAGCACGCGCTGGTCGGCGTCGACCACCACGGCCGCACCCAACCCCTTGCCCGACATCTCGCGCATCATCGGCACGCAGCCCAGGTCGGGCGGTACGCAGGGCATGGCGTCTCCGGTGCGCATCAGGTCGCTCACATGCACCAGCAGCTTGCGTCCCAGCGCGCCGCCGGGGTGCGAGCGGGCGAAGTCCTCCTCCTTGAAGCCGCGCGCATCGAGCAGTGCCACGGCCAGCGCATCGCCCAGCGCCATCTGCGCGGTGGTGCTGGCCGTCGGCGCCAGGTTCAACGGGCAGGCCTCCTGGTCGACTGCGCTGGACAGCGCCCAGTCGGCGTGGCGCGCCAAGGTGGATTCGGGCTTGCCCGTCATCGCCACCAGCACCACGCCCAGGCGGCGCAGCGTGGGCAGGATGGCGGCCAATTCGTCGCTCTCGCCGCTGTTGGAGATGGCCAGCACCACGTCGGCCGGCGTGACCATGCCCAGGTCGCCGTGGCTGGCTTCGGCGGGATGAACAAAGAATGCCGGCGTGCCGGTGGAGGCCAGGGTGGCGGCAATCTTGCGCCCGACATGGCCGCTCTTGCCCATGCCCATCACCACCACGCGCCCGCGGCAGGCCAGCATGGCCTGCACGGCGCGCGCGAAATGCTCCCCCTGGCGCGGGATCAGGCCGCGCAGCGCCGCTGCCTCGATCTCGAACGTCTGTGCCGCCAACGCCAGTGCGCGTGGGGCATCGAAGGGCAGTGGATGGTTCATCGGGCGCACGGGATGCAGGCCGGCACGCAGCAATGCCGCCCACCCGCCTTAGGATCGGGGATTCTAGGAGTCCTCGCGTGCCGCGCGGGGCAATCTGCACACGCAACGGATGGCGTCCACCCTCGAACTGGTCTTGTTGTACCTCGTCGCCGCAGTGGGCGGGGTGGTGATCTTCCGCCTGCTGCGGCTGCCACCCATGCTGGGCTACCTGTCGGTGGGCGTGGTGATCGGCCCCAACGCGCTGGCGCTGGCACGCGACAGTGCCGGCGTCCACTACCTGGCCGAGTTCGGCGTGGTGTTCCTGATGTTCGTGATCGGGCTGGAATTCAACCTGCCCAAGCTGCGCAGCATGCGCACACTGGTGTTCGGGCTCGGTTCTTCGCAGGTGAGCCTGACGATCGTCGGCGCCGTGATCGGCAATGCAGTCCTGGCTCTGGCGTTCGGCTGGATGGGCGTGCAGTGGGAGCTCGGCTGGCCGGGTGCAGTGACGCTGGGCGCGGCCATGGCCATGTCGTCCACCGCCATCGTGGTCAAGCTGATGGCCGAACGGCTGGAGCTCGAGTCCGAGCACGGCAAGCGCGTGATCGGAGTGTTGCTGTTCCAGGATCTGGCCGTGGTGCCGTTGCTGGTGCTGATCCCGGCACTGGGCGAAAGCGCCGAGCAGCTCACGCGGGCCGTGGGCTTCGCACTGGTCAAGGCCGGTGTGCTGCTCGCGTTGCTGCTGCTGGGCGGCCAACGTGCCATGCGGGCCTGGCTCACGCTGGTGGCGCGCCGCAAGAGCGAGGAGCTGTTCGTGCTGAACCTGCTGCTGGTGACGCTGGGCCTGGCCTGGCTGACCGAACAGGCGGGGCTGTCGATGGCCCTGGGCGCGTTCGTCGCCGGCATGCTGGTGGCCGAAACCGAATACAAGCACCAGGTCGAGACCGACATCCGGCCGTTCCACGACGTGCTGCTGGGGCTGTTCTTCATCACCATCGGCATGCGGCTGGACTGGCGGCCGCTGGTCGACCACTGGCTGCTGGTGCTGCTGCTTACCCTGGCGCCCGTGGTGGCCAAGGCCATCCTCGTCACCGCGCTGGCCTACCTGTTCCGGGCCCCGCTGGGTACGGCGATGCGCACCGGCCTGTACCTGGCGCAGGCCGGCGAGTTCGGCTTCGTGCTGCTCACGCTGGGCGCCGAGCGCGGCCTGATCAGTGCGCAGTGGACCAGCCCGGTTCTGGCCAGCATGGTGCTGTCGATGCTGGCCACACCGTTCATCGTCATGAACGCCAACCGCATCGTCATGCGCCTGTACACCGGCGAGTGGATGCTGCAGTCGGTGCAGCTCACCAGCATCGCGCGCAAGTCCATCCGCACCGAGGCCCACGTCATCATCTGTGGCTACGGCCGCAGCGGGCAGAACCTGGCCCGGCTGCTCGAGCAGGAGCACATCCCCTACATGGCGCTCGATCTCGACCCCGACCGTGTGCGCCAGGCGGCGGCAGCCGGACAGAGCGTGGTCTTCGGCGACGCGGCGCGGCTGCCGGCACTCATGGCCGCCGGCCTGGCGCGCGCCAGCGCGGTGGTGGTGAGTTATCACGACACGCCCTCGGCGCTGAAGATCCTGGCGTTGGTGCGCGAGCATGCACCGAGCGTGCCGGTGATCGTGCGCACCATCGACGATACCGACCTGGAAAAGCTGCGCGCGGCCGGCGCCACCGAGGTGGTGCCCGAGGCCATCGAGGGCTCGTTGATGATGGCCGCGCAGACCTTGGCGCTGGTGGGCGTGCCCATGCGCCGCGTGATCCGCATCACCCGCGACGCGCGCGATGCCCGCTACGGGCTGCTGCGCGGCTACTTCCACGGCGCCGACGACGACACCGCCGAGGAACTGCAGCAGGCCCGCTTGGCCAGCGTGACGCTCCCGATGGCCAGCGCCTGCGTCGGCCAGACGCTGGGCGGGCTGGCCCTGCATGCGGTGGGTGTGCAGGTGGCCTCGGTGCGCCAGACGGGCGGTCGCGTGGTCACGGCCGCCGACGACCTGGTGCTGCAGGCGGGCGACACCCTGGTGCTGTCGGGCCTGCCCGAGCCCCTGGCGCTGGCCGAGGAGAAGCTGTTGCGCGGTTGAAGCCGGGGCCTGCCAACCTCACGCCGACCGGGTGCCGCGCAGCAGCAGCACCACTCCAACCAGCACCACCGCGGCAGCCGCCCACTCGCCGGCGCTGATGACCTCGCCGCCCAAGGTGACCCCCAGCGCCATCCCGACCACCGGATTGACATAGCTGTAGCTCGAGGCCAGCGCGGCGCCGGCACGCTCGAGCAGCACCATGTAGGCGGTGAAGCCCATGAGCGAACCCGCCACCACCAGGTAGGCCCAGCAGGCCAGCGCGCGCGTGTCGACGCTGGCCGGCGTGGGCCAGCGCGGTGCCTCACCCGCCAGCGCCGAGGCCGCCACCAGCAACGCGCCACCGGCCAGCATCTGGCTGGCATAGCCCATCGCCCCCGGCGCCAGCGCCAGCGCGCGGCCACCGGGCAGGCCGTGCTTGGCCCACACCGTGCCCACCGACCAGGTGACACACGCGCCGGTGATCGCCAGCAGGCCGAGCGCCGACGCGCTCCAGCCCTGCCCGGCCGACAGCGCCACGATGCCGGCCAGGCCCAGCGCAATGCCTGCCCACTCGGCGCGGCCGGGCCGCACGCCGTAAGGTAGCTGGGCCAGCGCCACCATGGCCGGCACCACCGCGATGAAGCTCACCACCAGCCCGGAGGCCACCTCGGCGGCGGCCACCGCGGTCAGCCCGTAGCCGCCGCCCAGCATCAGCAGGCCCAGCACCGAGGCACTGGTCCACTGGCGGGCATCGGGCCAGCGCGCGCCGCGCCCCCAGGCCCAGGCGCCCAGCAGCACACCGGCCACGGCAAAGCGCGTGCCCATCTGGAAAAAGGGCGGAAAGCTCACCAGCGCCCACTTGATGGCCAGGTAGGTCGAGCCCCACACCAGCCAGGTGGCGGCCAGGCAGGCGGCGATCAGCGCGCGCGCACCCTCGCGCGGCGCGCCGGCGGTTGCGGCAACGGACGTCATGGTCGAGCATGGTAGAGCGTGTCCGCCGGGCGGTTGCGACGCTGCAGCTTTCGTCGCCGGGGTGGGGCACGCGCTGCATTAGCATGCGCAGCGCCGCCCGTTGCGGCGCCCGAGACCGCCGACCATGAACGAGACCACCGCCGACATCCTGCGTGCGCACATCCGCACCGTGCCCGACTGGCCGAGCGCGGGCATCCAGTTCCGGGACATCACGCCGCTGCTGTCGAACCCGCGGGTGTTCCGGGTGCTGATCGATGCCTTCGTGCATCGCTACTTCGATACGCGGCCGGCGGCCATCGCGGGGCTGGACGCGCGGGGCTTCATCATCGGTTCGGTGCTGGCCTATGAGCTCAACGTCGGCTTCGTGCCCATCCGCAAGAAGGGCAAGCTGCCGTTCACGACGGTGGAGGAAAGCTACGAGCTCGAGTACGGCAGCGCCACCGTCGAGATGCACACCGATGCCGTGCAGCCGGGCGACCGGGTGGTGCTGATCGATGATCTGATCGCCACCGGCGGCACCATGATGGCCGGCAAGCGCCTGCTCGAACGCCTGGGCGCGCAGGTGATCGAAGGCGCCGCCATCGTCGACCTGCCCGAACTCGGCGGCTCGCAGCGCCTGCGCGAGGCCGGCCTGTCGCTGTACACGCTGGTCAGCTACGAGGGGCACTGACGCGCCCAGCGGCAGCCTGCGGGGGTCGTCAGAAGTAAAGACGCGCCGCCAGTGCCCAGCCCCGAGCGATGGCCGGGGCGCCGAACGCGCTGCCGCGGTGGCCGTGGGGCCATTGCCCTTGCACACTGATGTCGGCCCGGTCCAGTCGCCAGCGGGCTTCGAGCCAGGCCAGGCGGCTGTGGTCGTCGGGGTTGTGTTGGACGAGGGCCGACAGGTCCAGCCGCGGCACCAGCCCATCGGGCCAGCGCGCCAGCAGCATCAGCAGGCGGCGAGTGGGCAGTTCCTGGGCGTTGGCGACCCAGGTGCGATAGGCGGCATAGCGCTGCGGGTGACCTTGTTGCATGGATTGCCAGCCGGCGGCCTCGGGCGCTGCGGTGTTGAGGCTGGCTTCGACTGTGAGCGTCCACCGGCTTGCCGTCGTGTGGCTGCCACCGGCAGTCAGCCGTGTGTACGTGCGATGCGCCGCCGGCTTGCCCAACGCACGCGCGAGCTGGTCGCGGCCGCGGCCGACGGCCAGCTCCCCGTGCAGCACCTGGGCCTGGCCCGGTACTGCGCTCAGGCTCATTGCGGCCTGCACCGGTTGGCCTTGTTCGGCCAGCAGCAGCCACTGCGGCTGCAGGTCGCTGCCCGCCTGCGGGCTGAGCGAGACCAGCAGACGGTGGCGGTCGTTGGTCGCGCCCAGGTCGGCGCTGAAGGCGGCCGTGCTCGGCCGCGTGGCCAGGCGCGGGCTGTAGAGGGCCGCGAGGGCGCCGCCGTCCCACAGCCACTGGCCGCGCAGCATCACCTGGCCCAGGCGGTGGGTCTTGCGGCTGACCGGGTCGAGCGTGACCGAGGAGCGCAACGTGCCCGCGCGCAGGAAGTCCGCCGGGCTGTAGCCGGTGGCCAGCCCCGGCTGCACGCGGATGCGCCCGAACTCGACACTGCGCCCGGGCGCGGGCTGCCACTCGAGCAGCGCCTCCTGGACACTCAGCGTCAGGTGCTCACCCGCGCGGGCGGTCTGCGGTGGATCGTCGGCATCGAGCCGCCCGGCGACGCTCCAGCGCCAACCCGGCGCCGCCTGGCCGTCGCCGTGCAGGGCGAGCGACGCGCGCCGGGTGGCCTGGCGTCGCGCGCTGGCTTGCGAGGTGGCTGGCCCGGCGTCGGTGCGCCCCCAGGCCAACTCGGCATGGCCGCGCCAGGGGCGGGCATGGGTCGCGTCGGGCGCCAGCGCGTCGGCCAGTGCCAGCGCCTGTTCGTCGGCTTCGGCGGCGGCATGGGCCGGCGCATTCGCCAGTGCCAGGGCGAGGTCCAAGGCAAGGGCTGCCGCCAGGGCGATGTGCCGGCGCGCCATGGTGCTAGTCGGGCTGGAAGCGCGGCAGGTGGTCGCGCTGCAGCCACGCCTCGGGGACCTCGCGGCGTGTCCAGTCGGACAGCCGCATCACCGTCACCCAGCCGGGCTCCAGGCCGTCGATGATCACCGTCTCAGTGGGCCGCTGCACGCCCAGTACATCGGCATAGCGCCGGAAGTACGCTGTCTTGAGCAGGGCCCCGCTGTCGGCGAGATAGCGCGCCTTCACCGGGCGATGGCCGTCGACGGTGACCCACAGCTCGATGCGGTGATAAGCGGCCTCGGCGGTGCGCCCGGCCAGGGTGAGGCGGTGGCAATTGCGCCGCACGCGCTCGCCATCGGCCACTTCCTCCTGGCCTGAATCGGTGGCCTGGTAGTCGCGCGCCAGGTTCACGGTGACGACGTCGCCGTTGGACGCCTGGCCCAGCAGTCGCTGCTGCGGCGACAGGCGCACCGTGGCCCGCTGCGCCGGGTCGTGGAACCACAGGTCGCGCCCGCTGTAGAGCATCAGTTTGCCGGCATCGCGCGCCGGGGCGACGAAGCGCACCAGGTTGCGGAACTGCCCGCTCGCGTCGGCGCGTGAGTAGACCATCAAGCTGCTGGAGTCGGTCTGGCGGCCCTGGCGGTACTCCACCAGCGTGTTGACGACGCTGAACCCGTGGCCGGGATAGCGCACGGCGTCGCTGGCGGCCAGGATTTCCTGCGCGCTGAGTTCGGCCGCAGCCGTGCTGCCCATCGCCAGCGCCAGTGCGCCACCGGCCAGCGTGCGCAGCGCGGCGCGCCGCGGCAGTGCGCCCCAATGCGCCGAACGGTCGGCGAACGTGATGGGCTCAGGCATGGCGCAGGGCCTCCACGATGCGCAGACGGGCGGCGCGGTGGGCCGGCCAGGCGGCCGACAGGGCGGCCACCGCGAGCAGACCCAGCCCGGTGCCCAGCAGCAGGCGCCACGAACCCCAGACATGCACCTTGAGCGGGTAAGCGTAGACGTAGCCCGGCGGGGTCCAGCTCAGGCCTGCTCGGTTGATCATCGCGGCGGCCACCACCGCCGTCGCCACGCCCAGCGCCGCACCGAGCACGCCCAGCAGCAACCCCTCGGCCAGGAACAGCCGGCGGATGCCGCTGCGGCGCTGCCCGATCGCGCGCAGCGTGCCGATCTCGGTGGTGCGCTCCAGCACCGCGCTGCTCATGGTGTTGCCCACGGTGAACAGCACGATCACCCCGATCAGGCTGGCCATGAAGCCGAACACCGAGTCGAAGAACTGCAGGCTCTGGCCATAGATGGGTGCCAGGGTCTCGAAGTCGATCAGCTCGAGCGATTGGCCACCGCCGGCCGGGCCCAGCAGCTCGGCCAGGCGGGCGCGTGCCGCGGGCATCTGCGCCGTGTGCCGAAGCTGCACCAGGATGGCGGTGACCTGCGGCTCGCCGCTGCCATACACCAGCTTCTGCGCCTGCGCCAGGTGCATCACGGCGAAGCGGTCATCGAACTCCTTGAGCCCGAAATTCTCGGCGCGCAGCACCTGCAGCCGCACCACGTTGGGCGCGCCCTGCAGCGTGGCCGAGAGCATTTCGATGCGCGCCCGCTCACCGGCGCTGCCGCCAGCGGCCGATGGCGTGACAGGCGGCGCGTCCTGCAGCGCGAGCGCGGCGAGGTCGTTCGGCAGCGCGGGGGCCGACGCGGCCGCCGTGGCACCGGCGGCGGGCGCATCCGTCTGCGCATCGCAGCCGCTCAGGCCCAGCGGCGCGCACAACTGCAGGCGGCGGGCAACGCCGATGCCCAGGATCACCGCGTCCGGCGGCGCGCCCAAAAGCGCCAGTTCGGGCGAGTAGCTGGCGCTGTCGTAGTCGTCCCACTGCCGCAGTCGCGCATGGCCTTGGGCATCCAGGCCCACTGCGGCCACCTGTGTCGATTGCCCGCTGGCAAAGTGGCCGGCCACGCCGCCCAGTTCGAGCTTGGGCGTGACCACCGCGATCATGGGCGCGAGCACCGGATCGGCCTGCACCCGCTCCATCAGCGTCCGGTAGCCGCTGATACCGTAGGCCGCCGGGTTGCCGCTGCCGTTGACGAAGTAGCCCTGGCGCTGGATCTGCAGGTGCCCGTGCATCTGGACGTAGCCGGTCTGCATGGCGTCCATCGCGTGGCGGGCGTAGCCGCCGAACACCAGTATGGCGCCCAGACCCACGGCCATGGCCAGCAGAGTGGCCAGCGAGCGGCGGCGGTTGCGACGCAGGTTGCGCTGCGCCAGCGAGAGTGTGCGGTTCACTGCGCTGGCCTCCACCCTTCGGCTCGTTCGTCGGCGCGCGTGATGTGCGTGATGCGGCCATCGTGCAGGTGCACGGTGTCGTCGGCTTCGGCCTGCAGTTGCGGGTCGTGCGAGCAGAACACGAAGCTCACGCCTTGCTCGCGCTGCAGCCGGCGCATCAGGGCGATGATGGCCGCGCCGGTGGCGCTGTCGAGGTTGGCGGTCGGTTCGTCGGCCAGCACCAGCAGCGGTGCGGCGGCCAGTGCGCGGGCGATCGCCACCCGCTGCCGTTGCCCACCCGAAAGCTGACCCGGCCGGTGGCCGCCGTGCGCGGGCAGGCCCACCGCATCGAGCAGCTCGCGCACCCGCTCGCGCCGGCGTGCCGCGCCGTGGCCCAGCAGTTGCAGCGGGTACTCCACGTTCTCGGCCGCCGTGAGCACCGGCAGCAGGTTGAAGCTCTGGAAGACGAAGCCGATGCGGCGCGCGCGCAGGTCGGACAACGCATCGTCGTCGAGCTGCTGCACCGGTTCACCGGCCACCAGGATCTCGCCGCCGTCGGGCCGGTCGATGCAGCCCACCAGGTTGAGCAGCGTGGTCTTGCCACTGCCCGACGGGCCGGAGATGACGGTGAAACGCTGCGGCCGCACGTCGAACGTCACGTCGCACAGCGCCGGCACCTCCACGTCATCGAGATGGTAGGTCCGGCTGACCTGCCTGAGTACCACGGGCAACATCGGGTCCAGGGCCCGCGCAAACGGGCCGTTGATGGCGATGCGCCAGTGTGGGGCCAACTTGTGGCCGTTGTATTGAACGGAGTCGACATGCGGCTGCGCGGGTGCCGCTTCGTTCGCCAAGCAGAGCCCCGCGCCCCGGGGCCGAAACGAGCCGGCATCCTCGGTGGCGTTTGGGGCGGCGCCCAACGCGATACCGGCCAATCGCGTCCAGGCCATATCGCAGCGATTCCCGAGTCGAATTCCCGAGTCATTTGCAGAGCTATTGCGTGCGTGTGAGCATGCAGGGAAGCCACAGCGCCGGCACCGGACGTGCTCCGGTTCCGGTTCCGGGTCCGGCCAGCACGCGCACCACCGCCCTACCGCCCAGAGGACTGCACCATGGCCGATCCCATCGCCGCCACCATCACGCAGCTTCGGAACATCCAGGCGCGCACCGGCATGACCATCGCGCAACTGCATGCCGCCGTGGCCACCAGCGGTGCCAGCAAACATGGCGAGCGGCGAAGCTGGCTGATGGAGCGCTTCAAGCTCGGCTATGGCGACGCGAACACCGTGGTGCACTTCATCGACAAGCCATTGCCCGATCTGGGCGGCGGCGGCGGCGCGCCGGCCGCGGTCGTGCCGGGCGCCGATGCCGACCCCCTGGCCACGCTCTACACCGGCCCCAAGGCCGGTCTGCGATCGCTGCACGAGGCGGTGATGGCGTGCGTGCGGGGCTTCGGCGCGTTCGAGGAGGCGCCAAAGAAGAGCTATGTCAGCCTGCGGCGCAAGAAGCAGTTCGCGATGGTGGGTCCCGCCACCAAGGACAGCGTGGAGATCGGGCTGAACGCGAAGGACCTGCCGGC
>Ga0154020_10002834_pt1 | contig 21081 bp, 14 predicted proteins | sample Klosneuvirus_201_FD_109709 | JGI IMG/M metagenome (GOLD analysis project Ga0154020, IMG submission 109709) | Active sludge microbial communities from wastewater, Klosterneuburg, Austria - Klosneuvirus_20160825_MG | ecosystem: Engineered > WWTP > Aerobic digester > Activated sludge | place... | reverse complement strand
GATGGCCGAGCTCGAGCGCCTGCTGCCCATCACCGGTCAGTGGAAAGAGGCGGCCGACCTCCTCGCCAAGATCCTCGACGGCTCGGCCGCGCTCACGCGGGACGGTCAGCGAGACCTCTGGGTGAAGGTCGCCGACTTCCGGAGCCACCTCGAGGGCGGAGAGGACAACGCCGTCGAGGCCGCCTACATGAAGGCGCTCACCCACGACCCGGAGAACGTCGACATCCTGCGCACCATCGAGGGTCTGCAGCGTCGCGAGGGTCGTGAGCGGCACCTCGTCATCACCTTGCGCGCACGGGCCAAGCTGGAGGGCGCCCTCGAGGAGAAGCGCACGCTGCTCCGCGAGGCGCACTCGCTTGCCACGACGGTGCTCAAGGAAGACGGCGAGAAGCTGGGCGAGGAGATCCTCCGCGAGCTCCTCTCCGAGGACGAGGCCAACGAGTGGGCGCTCGAGCAGCTCACGGCGGCCCGCGCCACGCAGAAGGACTGGACCGAGGTCTTCACCCTGCTGATGCGTCGCGCCGAGCTGGCCGCCGCCGCGAGCGAGCAGACTTCGCTCCGTCACGAGGCGGCGCGCGTCGCGCGCGTCGAGATCGGGCACGCGCCCCAGGCCATCGAGCTCTATCGCGAGCTCCTCGACGGCAGCGACGGCGGCGTGGGCGACGAGGTGGCGAGCAAGGCCCTGCGCGAGCTCTACGCGGAGCAGAAGCGCTGGAACGACCTCGCCGACCTGATGCAGCGCCTCTGCGACAACGCGCGCACGCCCGAGGAGCGCAACCGCCTGCGGGTCGAGCTCTCCACGCTGCAGCGCACCGAGCTCAAGCGCCCCGACGACGCGGTCGACACGCTCCGCGCGGTCCTCGACGAGGAGCCGAGCAACGTGGACGCCGTGCGCGAGCTCGGCGCTCTCTACGAGCAGCTGGGCAAGCACGAGGAGCTCGCCGAGCTGCTCACCGCCCAGATCGATCGCGCCAAGGACGGTGGAGATCTCGCCGCCGAGCTCGCGCTCCGGGTGCAGCTCGGAGAGCTGTACGCGGGTCGCCTGCAGGACCCGGCGCGCGCCATCGACACCTACGAGGGCGTGCTCGGTCGCGACGCCCGCCACGTGGGCGCGCTCACCGCGCTCGTGCGCATCCACGAGCAGCGTGGGGACCGCGAGAAGGGCGCCGACGTCCTGAAGAAGCTCGTCGACGAGTCCACGGGCGTCGAGGGCGCGACCCTCGCGCTCAAGCTCGCCGGCCTGCGCGCCGAGCTCAAGGACGACGCCGCCCGCGAGGAGGCGCTCCGTCGAGCGCTCGATCTCGCGGAGGGCGCGAAGGACGCCGACCTCGCCCAGAAGGCCCGCAGGGAGCTGCGCGCGCACTACCAGCGCACGTCGGCCTGGAGCGAGCTCGCAGGGATCCTCGTGGTCGAGGCCGAGCTCGAGCAGGACCCGCAGGTCAAGTCCAAGCACCTCGAAGAGGCCGCGCGGATCCACCTCGAGAAGCGTGAGGCGCCGGGTGAGGCGGCCACGCTCCTCGAGCAGGCCACCGCGCTCCAGCCCGAGGATCGTGCGCTCTTGCTGCTGCTCTGCGACGCCCTCTCGGCGAGCGGGCGTGGCAAGGACGCGGCCGACGTGCTGCGCAAGATCATCGAGTCGTTCGGTGGCAAGCGGAGCAAGGAGCTCGCGGTCTATCACCACCGCCTCGCGCACGCGCTCAAGGCGCAGGGTGAGCAGGAGCCCGCGCTGGCCGAGCTCGACCTCGCGTTCAAGATCGACCCGGGCAACATCGTGGTCCTCCGCGACCTCGGCCGGCTCGCCCTCGAGGCCAACGACCTCGACCGCGCCCAGAAGACGTTCCGCGCCCTCCTGCTGCAGAAGCTCGACGGCCAGAGCGGCATCACCAAGGCCGAGGTGTTCTTCCACCTCGGCGAGATCAGCGAGAAGCAGAACGATCGCGCCAAGGCGATCCAGATGTACGAGCGCGCGGTCGAGACCGACGCCTCCCTCGTCCACGCCAAGGAGCGCGTCACGGCGCTCAAGGCGGCGGGCGCGGGCAAGGCGCCCAGTCTTCCGCCTCCCAAGAAGGACTGATCCTCCGCGGGCTGACCGACATGTAGCAGAGTGCAGGGGCCCGAGCGCCCCTGCGCTCGTTTGCGCATCCCGTCACTCTGACGTTACGCTGGTTCTCGGATGGCGATGGGGAGCGTCGAGCACGTCAAGGAGCTCGGCCAGCGCAGCGTGCCGACCAACGCGGTGCGCGCTCGCTTGGGCGGCGGATCGCCACGTCTGTTCGTCAGCCAGGTTCGCCGCAGCGATGCGCACGCCGTGGAGGCGGCCGCGCTCAAGAAGCTCCGCAGTGAGTTCCTCCCGCGCGTGGCCGACACCCTGCCGGGAGACGACGAGACCACCCTGCTCGAGGAGTGGGTCGATGGTCTCGTGCTCGCCGACTGTCGAGAGCCACCCCCGCTCGCGATCGCGCTCGCGGTCTACCTCGACGTGCTCTCGGCGATCGCTGCGCTCTCGGCGTCCGCGCTCGTCCACGGCGACGTCTGCCCGGACAACGTGCTGCTCGGCGCAGACGGAATCGGTCGACTCCTGCAGCTCGGCGGCGGCTCGGTGGCGGGCCTGCGCCACAACTCGCGCTACGTGCGGTTCCTCGCGCCGGAGGTGTTGCTCGCCGACGACGCCCAGGACGCGCGCCTCGACCTCTACGCTGTGAGCGTGCTCCTCTGGGAGGCCATCGAACGAGCGCCGCTGTTCGTGGAGATGCACGGCAGCGCGATCCTCTCGCGCCACCTCTCGGGCAAACTCGTGGCGCCGCGCCCGAAGGACGCACCCTGGGCCGCGCCGCTCTCGCCGCTGGTGCTGCGCGGCCTCGCCACCGATCCGAGCGGTCGCCCGGCGACCGCGCGCGCGTTCGCCGACGAACTGCGCGCCGCCGTGCGCGGGCAGATCGCCACGCGCGCCCAGGTCGCGGAGTGGGTGCGCAACGAAGCAGGGACCCGGCTCGTCGAGCGTCGCGCCGCGCTCGGGCTGCCTGCACTGCCGGGGACGGCGGCGCGGGTCGCTGCGCCGCGCGCGCCGGCAGCGCCTCCCACGCGGTCGTTCGCGGCCACCGCGGTCGCGCTCGCGCCGCCGGTCGCGAAGGCGGCTCCCGTGAAGATTGCCGCTGCTCCACCACCGACGGAGCCCGCTCCGACCCCGGCGACCGAGGTGGCCGCGTCGATCGCGATGCCACCACCCGCGCCGGCCAGCGGCGAGTCCACCACGCAGCCCCGCCCGGGCCCGGCCTCCAACTGGCTCACCGAGGAGGTCGATCTCGACGAAGACGAACCTCCGGTCCCGACGCTCCCCGTCCACACCCCGACCATGCCTCGGCGGGGCGAGCCGCCGCTGCGGCCTGCGCTCGAGGCCCACCCGTCGGGAGAGGTTCCGATCGACCTCGTCACCGATCCGGACGACCGCGAGTCGGCTCCGCCGCTCGCGTCTCGCACCTACAGCGATCGTCCCACGCCGCTGCTCGGCCACGAGGATCTCGCGTCGCTCGCGTCAGCGACGCGCCACTCGCTGGACCGCGTCACCCACCCCGTCTCGTCGTCGGCGATCGTGCCGTCGGAGGCGCGCCCGACCAGCCCACTGATCGCCGCGCTTCCCACCCCAGCACCACCGGGGGCGCCGCCGGGGCTCTCGCCGCCACCGCCGCCCGTCGCGAGGGCCGTGCAGCCCATCGCCGCCCCGCCCGTGCTGGCGCCGCCGGTGGCGGTTGCGGTGGCGCCCTCGGCGCAATCGCCCTTCACGCCCGCGCCTCCGGCTCTGCCGGCGCCCGAGTCGCCCACGCTGCCCACGCCGAGTGGGGCGGTCACGGCGCTCCAGGCGCCCCGGGAGAGCGATGGCGGGCCGATCCCTTCGCCCCTCGTCGCCCACGACCCGCCCGCCGAGCCGCGCCGTCGACGCGCGGTGTTCCTCGTCCTCGGCATGGTGGTCGTCGCAGCCGTGTTCTTGATCGTCGCCTTGTCGACCGGCAAGCGGAAGGACTCCGAGCACGCGAGCCCCGAGGTCACCTCGAAGTCGGCCGCGAAGGCCAAGGAGACCGAGAGCACACCGACGGCGCTGACGAGCGCCGCGCCTTCGGAGGTCGAGACCGCGAAGCCGGTCCCCACGACGAAGGGCTCCCTGGGCTCGTCCAGCGCGTCCGCTCCGAGCAGCGCACCGTCGGCGAGCGCCTCCAGCGCGCCGCCCAAGTTCGTGCCCGGCCCACCGGGCGACAACAAACCCAAGAAGCCCCCGCCCGACACCAAGTACGATCCGATGGGAATCTGATGCACGCCGGTTCCAAGCCCACCCCCCGCGTGGCGGCTCTGCTCGTGGCGCTGTCGCTGCTCGGGGCGCCGCTGCGTCCCGCGTTCGCGGTCGGCGCGAACCCCGGGTCCGCCTCGCCCGTCCAGCGAGAGCAGGCGCAGGCGAAGTTCCTCAAGGGACGTGACCTGTTCGCCGCCAAGAAGTACGCCGAGGCGGTCATCGAGCTCCGCGCCTCGATGGAGATCGTGCAGAGCCCCAACGCTCGCCTCTACGTCGCGCGCGCCCTGCGTGAACAGGGGAAGCTCCTCGAGGCGTACGTGGAGTTCGGCCGGACCGCGGTCGAGGCCGACGAGCTCGCCCCGCAGGACGCGCGCTACGCGAAGACGGCGGCCTCCGCCAAGCTCGAGCGCAAGGAGATCGCGCCGAAGCTCGGCTTCGTCAACGTCACCATCGAGCACCCCGAGGCGTCGACCATTCTGATCGTCGGCGGCGAAGAGGTGAAGCGCGCGGGGTGGTCGGAGCCCGTGCCCGTCGCGCCCGGGACCACCGAGCTCGAGGTGCGGACCGAGGGCAAGTCGACCCTCAAGAAGTCCGTCACGCTCGGCCCCGGCGAGAAGACGACGGTGACCATCGACGCCGCCGAGGCCAAGGCCGACGCCGTCGAGAAGCCGGTGAAGGAGCCGACCAAGGAGCCGGAAGCACCCTCGTCCGGCTCGGGTCTGCGCGTGGGCGGGTTCGTCGCGGGGGGAGTCGGGCTCGTCGGCTTCGGGCTGTTCGCCGGGTTCGGACTCGCCGCGCGCTCCAAGTTCAACGACCTGGAGACGGCGTGCGCCGCCGGCTGTCCGACCCGCACCGCGGACATCGACGCCGGCAAGCGTGATCAGCGGATCGCCAACATCGGGCTCGTCGTGGGCCTCGTGGGCGTGGCCACGTCGGTGACGCTGTTCGTGCTGTCGCGGCGCGGCTCCGCGACCACGCAGGTCGGATTCACCCCTACGGGGGTCTTCGTGGGAGGTTCGTTCTGATGCGCGCGGCTTGCTCGTTCCTCGTCCTCCTTGCGGGGTGCGCCTACGATTTCGACGGGCTGCAGACGATCGAGGCCGGCGCGTCCGACGCGATTGGGGACGGCGTCGCCGACACCCGCGCCGAGACCACGACCGACGCCGCCTGCACGAGCGCGCCCGCGTCGTGCACCGACCCCGCCAGGACCTGCGCCGACAAGTGCCGCGCCGACCGCACCGCGTGCGAGGGCTCCTGCGGCGGCAGCACCTCGTGCCGCAACAAGTGCCGCGACACCGACACGACCTGTCGTGGCACCTGCCGCAGCACCTGCTCGACGTGCTCGACCACCGCGGGGTGCGGCAGCAGCTTCGGGGCGTGCGGCTCCGCCGCGGGCTTCTGACCGTCAGAACCGGCCGGCGAGGACGAACCCGGTCGGCGACAGGCCGAGGTGTACCGTGGTGGTGGTCGGGAGCTTCGCGCTCGCCGGCGGCGAGTTCGAGGCCAGGAGCACGACGCCGACCGTGAGCATCGCGACGCTGCCCACGAGCACGCCACCACCCACCCAGCGCAGGGTGCTCTTGCCGTCGTTGTCGCCCTGATAGAAGCCAAGGCCGAGCAGGGCGCCTCCGGTCATGATGCCGAGGCTCCCGAACACCGCGAGCAACCCCCCGGCGACCGCTCCCCCTTCGGACGGCACGCGCGGACCCATCGGAGGAGGAGGTGGTGGGTTGTCCTTGACGGGATCCTTCGGGGGCTCCTTGACCAGATCCTGGGGGCCTTTGCCTGGATCGACGGTCGGCTCCTTTCCGGGATCCTTGGCGCCCGCCGTCTTCTTCACGGACAGCGAGACCTTGCGATCCTTTTCGCCCTCCTTGACGGTGAACGTCGTGGTGACGGCCTCGGGGCCGCCGGCAGAGGCAGTGAGCGTGTGGCTGCCGGGATTGACGAGCCGGCTCGTGCCGAGCGTCGCGGCCGGCACGTCTTTGTCGTCGAGCGTGACCTTGGGCGGGTTGGCGCCGCCGTCGGTCACCTCGAGGATGACCGTCGGGATGCGCTTGTCGAGCTCGGTGACCTTGCTGCCCGCGAGCGCCCGCGCGTCGGCGTGCTCCTTGGTGTCGCCGGGCTTCGCCGCCATCTTCGACACGTCAGCCCAGACGGTCCTCGCCTCGACCAGCTTGCCGTCACGCTCGAGCTCTTGCGCGAGGTCGCGGCCGGTGAGCGGGGTGGGGACGTAGGCATAGGCGGCCTCGAACTTCACGAGCGCCTCCTTGAACTTGCCCTTGTCGCGCAGCTCTCGACCCTCCTTCGCGAGCGACTTCGCGTTGGCCACGTCCTCCTTGCTCGGCTCGCCCGCGTGGACGGGCGAGGGCGGCGCCGCGAGCGCGAGGCTCGCGAGGAGCGGGACGAGGAAGCGGGCGCTGCGGCCCCAGGGGCGGGGGGGGAGGTCAGATGTCGTCATTGATCGTCGAGGAGGGCTTCGGAGGTGCGGTGGAGGGGACCGTGGTCGAGGGAGCCGTGGTCGAGGGAGCCGTGGTCGAGGGAGCCAGCGTGGTCGGCGAGGGCGCGAGCACCTTCGGCTTGGGGCCCCCGGCGATCGGAAGGGGCGTGCTCGCCGATGGCTCGGCGGGAGGCGTCGGCGTCGACGTGGGCTTGTCGGGCGCCTCGTCGTCCACAGCGGGCTTCGCCTTGGTGATGGCGGTCTTCATCGCCTTGGTGGGCGCGGGCGCCGAGGATCCGCCGAGAGCGAGGACGAGCACGGAGGCGACGAGCGCCGCTCCCCCGAGCGCGGCAGCGACGAGGAGGCCTCGGCTCTTGCGGGGCCCGAGGGCGCGCTGCGACTGGGCGAAGTTCGAGGCCGTCACGGCCTCGACGGGCGCGACGGGGTCGGGGAGCGCGAGCGCTTCGCGGGTCGGCGGCGCGACGGGGCTCGAAGCGCGCGGCGCGGGCGTCGGGAGCGCGCGGGTCTCACCCATCGCCGAAGCGGGTGACGTCGCGGGCGCCGCCGCGAACGAGCGCCCTTCCGGCATGACGGCCGGCATGACGCCACCGACCATCGATTGCAGACGCTCGATCGAGCGGGCGCCGTCGCGCGACGCGTAGGGGGCGAGCGCCAGCGCGAGCCCGGCGACCCCCTTGAAGCGCTGGTCGCGCGCCTTCTTCAGACACTGCGCGACGATGCCCTCGAGCAGGGGAGGGACATCCGGGCGGATCGCGCGCAGGCCCGCCGGCGGCTCGTGGAGCACCTTGACGACCAGCGCCGGCAGGCTGTCGGCGACGAAGGGGAGGCGCCCGGCGAGCAAGCGGAAGAGGATCACCCCGAGCGCCCACACGTCGGTGCGCGGATCGACGTCGCGTGGGTTCTGGAACTGTTCGGGCGACATGTACGAGGGCGAGCCCATGAGGCTCGTCGTCGAGGTGAGCCCGTGGCCGCCTTGCCCCGCGGTGTCGGCGAACTTGGAGATCCCGAAGTCGAGCAGCACGAGCCGCGTGGAGCCGTCGCTGCGTCGCGTGAGGTACATGTTGGCGGGCTTGAGGTCGCGATGCACGATGCCGAGCATGTGCGCCTCGGCCACGCCTTCGCAGGCCTGCAGCAGCAGATCGATCGCCTCGGCGACGGCGAGCGGGCCCTCCTGCAGGCGCGCCTCGAGGTCGTGGCCCTCGAGCAGCTCCATCACCATGTAGGGCTGTCCCGTGGGGAGCAGGTCGACGTCGCTGACGCGCACGACGTGCTCGCAGCGGATGCGGAGCGAGGCGCGAGCCTCGTTGAGGAAGCGCTGCACCGCCTCCGGGTCCTTGCTCGCGTCGGCGAGGAGGGTCTTGATGGCGACGCGCTCGCCGAGGAGGCTGTGGCGAGCGACGACCACCTCGCCCATGCCGCCGCGCCCGAGCACCCGCTCGACGACGTACTTCCCCGCCACCACCTCCCCCACCACCATGTCCCGTGCACGATAGCTGGACAGCCGCGCGGCGTCTCGCTCACGATGGGGTGTGTTTCGCTGGTTCCTGTCCTGCACCTCCTCGGACCTGCGGGTCGAGGTGGTCCGCGATGCTCCTCTGATCATCGGCCGGGCGCCCGATGCGCGGATAGCGCTGCCGCCCGACGACGACACGGCCTCGCGCTACCACGCCGGGTGCCAGCTCGTGGCCGACCACCTCGTGGTCCGGGATCTCGGCAGTCGCAACGGGACGTTCGTGAACGACCAGGCGATCCAGAGCGCGCGCCTCTCGCCGGGGGACATCGTGCGCGTGGGGCGGCTGGCCTACCGCGTCGAGCGGGTGGCGCTCGAACCCGAGGAGGAGCGCGAGCCCCGGAAGCCGATCACGCCGACCTGGGCCGACCGCACCGCTCCTGGCGCGACCTACCGCTGCCACACGTGCGGGGCTCGTGGCGTCACGCCGAGCAAGGCGTTCGAGGGCGAGCCGCTCCTGCCCTGGATCTGCCAGCTGTGCGCGGACGAGCGGCGCACCACCCCCGAGGCCTGGCCGGAGCGCGTCTCGCCCACGATCGGTAGCTGGTCCTTGTTGCGCTTCCTGGGGCACGGCGGCATGTCGGTGGTGTTCGAGGCGAGGCACCGGACCGAGGGGCTGCACGCGGCGATCAAGCTGCTGAGGTCGGCGACCGACCTCGGCGAGATGGGCCGTCGCCGCTTCGTGCGCGAGCAGCGCATCCTCACCGCCCTCCGCCACCCCTCCGTCGTGCGCGCCTTCGACGTGGGTGAAGGCGAAGGGGAGTTGTACATCGCGAGCGAGCTCGTGCCGGAGGGGGACGCCGACGCCATCGCCTCGCCGTGCTCCTCGATGGAGGCGGTGTGGGTCCTCGCGGCCGACCTGTTCGCCGCCATCGCTTACGCGCACGGCCAGGGCGTCGTCCACCGCGACATCAAGCCCGGCAACCTGCTGCTCACGCGGGCCACCGACCCCGAGCGCAGGCTGCGGGGCAAGCTCAGCGACTTCGGGCTCGGCAAGTCCCTCCACGACGGCGGCGGCTCGTACCGCACGGCCGACGACGAGATCGCGGGCACCGCGCAGTTCATGCCCCCCGAGCAGGCCCTCGGTCTCGCGGGCGCCGGCGTCTCGGCGGACATCTACTCCGCCGCGGCGACGATCTACTACCTGCTCACGAAGGAGCTGCCTCTGGCCTCCGCACACGGCGGGCGCGTCACCGGGTTCGCCCAGCTGTGCGTCGCCGCGCTGATGAACGATCGGGTCCCCCTCCGTCAGCGCCGGCCGGAGGTCCCCGACGACGTGGCGATGTGGATCGATCTGCTCGTGTGCCGTGAGCCGGAGCGGCGAGCGCACGTGAGCGCGCAGATGGTGGCCGAGCGGTTCGCGGCACGCGCCGGGCTACGGTAGGACGACGACGTCCCAGCGGATGCGCACCGCCTTGGGCGCCGAAGCGTGCGCCAGCGACAGGCCGCTGCCGGCGAGCTCGCCGCTCGTGACCGACGCGCCGTTCCAGCGGACCCGGAAGGCCCCCCCGGGAAGTGCGTCGACCCGACCGCACGCGCTGCACGCGCCGAGCTCGGCCTCGGTGGCCGCGGTGAGGCTCGCAGGGAGCACGACCGCATCGGCGCCGGTGCGCGAGACCGTGAACGCGGTCCCATCGACCAGCTTGGCGGTGCCCTTGCCCGTCTTGGCGTCGATCACCGCGCGCACGTCGAGCACGCCCGCGACCTTCTCGAGGGTGACCACCTCGGGGCGCGTCGCCGGTGCCAGGGTCTCGATGGTCGGATCGAGCATCGCGACGACGCCGCCCGAGCGCAGGTAGAGCGGGAGCACGTCGAGCGGTGCGTCGCGCGTGACCTTGGCGCCCCCCGTGGCCTCGGCGAGGGACCACCAGTCGACCCAGCGACCGGGCGGCAGCCAGAACGTGCGGGTGGTGGCGCCGCGCCGGACGACGGGCGCGACGTACAGCGAAGGACCGAAGTAGTACTCGAGCTCGACCGCGAGCGCGTCCTTCTCGGTCGGGTGCACGAGGAACGGGTGGCGGATCACCGGCATGCCCGTCTCGGTGGCCTCCTTGGCCGTGGCGTAGAGATACGGGAACAGGCGCGTGTGCAGGCGCGCGTAGCGGCCGTAGACCTCGGTCGATTCGGCGTCGCGCCAGATCGTCCACTTGGGGGGCGTGCCCTCGACCGCGCCGGCGCAGGCGTTCTCGTCGTGCATGTCGCTCGAGAGCGCGCCGAACTGGACCCAGCGCAGCAGCACCTCCTTGTCGCCGGGAGGGTCGGCGTTGCACGAGTAGCCGCCGATGTCGCTGCCCCAGTACGGCAGCCCGGAGAGGCCCGAGTTGATGCCCGCGCGGACCTGCGCCGGGAGGCCCTTGGCGTCGTCGAAGCTCGCCGCGGGGTCGCCCGACCAGACGATCGGCGCGTACTTCTGCGTGCCGGCGTAGCCCGCGCGCGCGAAGTACATCCAGTCCTCGCCGCGCGCCTTGCGCAGGTAGTCGGTGGTCGCCTTCTGGTAGAGCAGCGGGAACGCGTTGTGCGCCTCCCACCCCGTCATGCCGTTCGCGAGCACCGCCTTCTGCGGGAGGTACTCGCCGAAGTCGAGCATCCAGCCGTCGTAGCCGATGTCGAGCGCCTTCTGCATGAGCGTGCCGTACCACTCGACCGCGGCCGGCTTGCTCATGTCGATGGTCGCGACCTGCTGGCCGCCGCCCGAGATCATGAAGGTGTCGAACTCGCCGCCGCCCTCCTCGGCCGACACGCGCACGAACAGGTCGTTCTTGCGGCCGTACGCGACCAGATCCTTGGCCTTGGGGCTCGTGATCGAGACGTAGGCGTTGTAGTAGCCGATGGCCTTGAAGCCGAGCGCGTGCAGCTTGGTGGTCCAGTCGCGGAGCTCGGGCTCGCGATCCACGTCGCTGCCGTTGGGCAGGAAGTGGGTGGCGTCGTCGACCGCGGTGGTCGGCACCTGATGGGTGCGGAGGGCCTCGAACTCGTCGAGCCCGTCGATCTTGGCACCATGATCGACCCGGCGGCGCGGCCCGAAGACCCACGGCGCGGGCAGCGTGGCGCGGCCGGTGAGCGCGGTGTAGTCGGCCAGGCTGGCCTTCGGATCGTCGTGCACGAACACGTGCGCGCGGAGCTTCGTGTTCTCGCCCCAGAACCGGAACACCGACTTGGTGTCGCCGAGCGCGAACCCGTTGCGGTACGTGGTGTCGAGGTAGAGCGCGTAGCCCTTGTTCGAATAGAAGAACGGGATCGGCACGTGGGTCATGCCGGGGCCGTTGGGGCCAGGGTTCGCGGGCCCGGGCGGCGCCTTCTCGCCGACGGCGATGCCGCCCTCTTCGGTCCAGCACTCGTACCGCCGGCCGCGGTGGTCCACGGTGACGTTGCGCTCGCCGAGGCCGAAGAAGTGCTCGTCGTCGGGGAGCTTGAAGGCGGCGCCCACCTGGTTCGGTCCGCCGTCGACCGCGAGATCGAGGGTCACGTCGGCGCCGGTGACCTTCACGTCCAGGTGGAGGGTGACCGACTCCTCCGCGGGGTCGAACAGATCGAGCGAGGCGCGGTCGGTGCCCACGTCGGCGCGCGCGACGTAGAGCCCAGCACGCCACGGTGAATCTTTGCCGTCGACGTGGTCCCACCCCTCGACCAGTGAGGCGCGGAAGGTGGTCTCGTGGCGGGTCGCGGCGACCGTGCCGCCGTAGGCGCCGTCGTCCCCCGCCACCGCCGTGTCGAGGCCCTCGAGGATCGTCTTGCCCGCGCCGTTCGCGACCGAGAGCGAGAAGCGATCGAGGTGCAGCGTGACCTTCGCGTCGGCGGTGCCGATCGTGACCAGCGATGGCCCGCCGTAGCGCGCTCGGCCCGCGGGCGGCGGCTCCGAGGAGGAGCTGCACGCGACGTCGGGCGCGAGCGCGAGGAGCGCGACGAGGGGAGCGAGCTTGCGCATCCCTCGATGATACGCAGAAACGTGGTCGTCAGTCCGCGCTCACCTGCTCGAGGGACGCTTCGGCGATCTCGGTGCGAACGATCTCGATGGCCGGGTGGTGGGGCAGGATGCTCCGCGCGGCCTCGAGGGCGCGCCTGGCGTCGTCCAGCATCCCACGCGCGCGGAGGAGCGAAGCCAGGTCGAGCCACCCGCGGAACGAGCCGGGGTGCAGGCCGAGCGCGCGTCGGGCGGCGACCTCCGCTGCGGCCCGATCGCCGACGGCGTCCCACGCGCCCGCGAGGGCGAGCTCGCCGGCGACCGAGAGCTCCAGCGCGCGCGCGCGACGGAGCATCGACACGGCAGCCTGCGCGTCGCCGGCGTCGAGGCGCGCGAGGCCGAGGCGCAGCGTGGCCTCTCTGGACCACGGGTCCACACGCACGGCGCGACCGAGCAGCGCCACGCGGCGCTCGGGCTCGAGCTCTGCGCGCGCGATCAGCTGGTCCGCGATGCGCGCGCGCACAGCGAACGCGAGCGCGAGGGCTGCGGCGCCCACCACGACGAGGCGCTCGGTGCGCCCGAACGCCCGCCGCGCGGCCCGCGTCGGCGTGGCCGCGACGAGCAACGCGAGCATCACCACCAGCGCCGGCAGGCGGAGCGGCGAGTCGCCGAGCGCTCCCACCGCGAGCACCACGAACGCGGCGCGGAGCCCTGGGTTCTTCTGCGCGCGCAGCGCCGCGAGGCCGGCGGCGAGGAGCAAGAGGAGGCCGAGCGGGCCAGTCTCCACCAGCACCTGCACGTAGTCGTCGTGGGCGGTCTCCGCCGCGACGAACACGCGCGCGGCCTTCGCGGGCGGCAATGGCGCGAGCGCCTCGCCCTGGGCCTCGAGGAAGGCGTTCGAGAACCCGCCGAGCCCAGCGCCGAGCGGGGCGTGCTTGCGCGCGGCCGAGAGGCCGAGGCGCGCGATCGACAGGCGGCCCGAGATCGCGAGCTCGGCCGGGGCTTCGTAGGTCGACGTCGGGGTGGTCGTGGCCTTCTTCGTCGCAACGACGTGCGCGTGCGTGCGCGCGAGCAGAGCGCCGATCACCACCAGCATGGTGACGGCAGCGAAGGACATGGCCCTCGTGCGAGCCCCACCGACGCGTCGGGACGCGACGAGCGTGACCAGCGCGGCCACCGCGAGGGCGACCCACGCGACCCGCGCGTGGGTGAGCCCGAGGGAGGTCGCCATCGCGGCGACGCCGAGGCCGAGGGCCAGGCGCGACGCTCCGCGCGCGCGCCGCAGGCCCTCGATGGCGAGGGGCACCGCCGTCGCCAGCACGAGCCCGGCCCAGTTGGGGTTGCCCTGCGCGCCCTCGAGGAACAGGCCGCGCGCCCCCGTCGCGAACGAGACGACGACGTGCCCCGCGACGGCGACGCCGAGCAGGGTGCCCGCACCGATCGCGACCGCGCGCGCCACCGCGAGGCCACGGGCCGACAGCCCCAGGGCCAGCACCGCGGCGCTGACCCAGAGCACCGCGATCGGCGCCGCGGCCGCGCGGGGCGAGACCACGATCGAGGTCAGCGACCACCCGAGCCACGCGAGGAAGAGGCCGCCGCCGTTTGGCACGAGGAGCGCGCGTCGCCCGCGGAGCAACGAGAAGGCGAGCCCCACCGCGACGACGCCGAGCAGGAGCCGCTTGCTCGCGCCAGAGTCGATCGAGGGCCCCACCCGCACCGCCACGGCGAGCGCGACGGCGATCGAGAGCGCGTGCGCGACCGTGACCCTGCGCGCGAGCGCGCCGAGGTTCACGTCGAATCCCCGAGCCCCGCGCGGAAGTCGAGCACCTTGCGCAGCGAGACCTTCACCGGGTCGCGCGGCTCGCGGGCGAGCGCGCGCCGCAGGAGCGTGGTCAGGAGCGGGTGTCGCGTGCGGATCAGGTAGCGCTCGGAGAGATCGCGCTCGAGCGCGTCCTTGCTGGCGAGCCCGTCGAGGAAGCGGAACACCGCGGCCTCCGGGTCCCAGGCGAGGCGGACCGCGGCGGCGGCCATCGCGACCGGGAGATCCTTGCCCTTCTCGCGCTTGTCGAGCTCGGGGCCGAGGCGCTTGCGCACCGCGGGCTCCTTCACCTGGGCGAGCAGGCGGACGATGGTCGGCAGCCAGTCGGCCGGCAGCGTGTCGAGGTCGGCGAGCAGGGCCGCGTCCGCCTTGGTGGCCTCGGGCACGTCGAAGCGAGCGAGGGCGATCGAGCCGTGCAGGCGCAGGCGCGCGTGCTCGTCGCCGAGCAGCGGCAGCAGCGCGGCCGGCGCCTTCGCGTCGCCGACGTCACCCAGCAGATCGGCGGCGAACGCCGTGCGACGCAGGTTGCTCGGGTAGCTCGCGGAGAGCTCGGAGGTGGCGAGCGCCGCCGCGCCGGTGGGCTTGTGCAGCGCGACCAGCGGCCCGAGGTCGGAGCTGCCCTTGGCCCACGCGAGCAGGAGGCGGCCGGGGATCTTCGCGTCCGGGGCCGCGCGCAGGTACTTGTCGACGTCGCGCAGCTTGCAGGTGCCGTTCTCGACGCAGACGAGCAGGTCGTTGGCCACGCGTGGGTCGTTGGCCTTGCCGAGCGCGACGGCGGCGCGCAGCTTGACCGCCGGCTTGGGCGCGCCGGTGTAGAGCTTGTCCCAGACGAGGTCCTTCTTGGCGAACCCAGAGAGCGCGTAGATGCTGTAGATCGCCTCCTCGCGCAGCGTCGCGTTCTTGCCGTCGACGAACGGCTCGAGCAGCGGGATGCCCTTCGGGTCGTCGATCTTGCCGAGCGCCACGGCCGCCGAGACCCGCACGTAGTCGTTCGCGTCGGAGAGCGCCTTCTGGAGCATGGGCAGCCCCTCGGCGCGCTTGACGTCGCCGAGCACGAACGCCGCGTTCATGCGGATGCTCGCCTGCTTGTGGGTCACGAGCCCGCCGATCGCCTGGTAGAACGAGGGCGGATCGAGCCGCTCGAGCGCGAAGGCGATGTTGTTGAGCAGGCGCGCCTCGCGCACCTTGGGGAGCTCGGCGAGCAGCGCCTTGGTGGCCGCCTTGTCGCCGATGCGGCCGAGCGCGTAGGTGGCGCGGTTGCGCACGCGCCCGTCCTTGTGCTCCATGAGCGGCACGAGCGAAGGGACGAGCTCGCCGGCGCGAAGCTCGGCCGCGGCGCGGATCCCGGCGAGCTGCACCTCGGTGTCGTCGGACTTCAGCGCGAAGCCCACGTCGTCGATCAGGGTGCTGCGCGCCATGAGGTGGCGGCTCTTCCAGACCCCCTCGAACGGCGGCAGGCGCCCGGCGCGCAGCTTGTCGGCAGGAGCACGGAACGCCGTGCGCAGGGTGCTCACGGCCTTCTGGTCGCTCAGCATGCCGAGCGTGCGGTAGGCCGCGGCGAGGTTGTCGGGGGTCTCGTCCTCGCGCGCCAGCAGCTTCTCGAGCGGCGCCCGCGAGCTCGCGTCGGGGATCTTGCCGAGGGCCTGGATCGCCGCCCGACGCACCGCCGGGCTCCACGCCTCGAGGGCGCCCTGCAGCGCCGGCAGCGCGGCCTTGTCGCCGATGCGGCCGAGGAGGCTCGCGCAGGTGAAGCGGATGCCGTCGTCGACGTTGTCCGCGGCGCAGCGGGCCAGCGCCTTGGTGGCGCGCTTGCCGAGGTTCAGGATGTCGGGGCTCGCGGGGAGCTCCTTCTTGGTGACGTTGATCAGCACCCCCTCGGTGGTGGGGATGGCGCCGAGCACCTTCTTCTTCTTCTTGCTCAGCTCCTCCGGGGTGGAGGCCGACGCCATCTCGTCGTCGCCGTCGTCGCCGTCGTCGTCGGCGAACGCCGAGCGACCCACGACCAGGAGCGACGGCACGAGCACGAGCACGAGCCCGAGCGAACGAACACGCATGGGGATCACCCTTCGAGGACGGACGACTTGGTGGACAGACGCTGGATCTCTTTGAGCAGGGCGTCGCGCCCGAGGCGCTTGGGCAGGTAGCGGATGGTGCCCTTGCGGCCCTCGCACTTGGCCTGGCCCTCGTCCCACTGCACGAGCTCGACGCCGCGGTTCTCGTAGAGGGCGAGGTCGAACGCCTCGTCGCAGCCGCCCTTCATGGGCAGATCGACCACGATTCGCAGCGTGGCGCGCGGCTCGGACGCGGAGACCGGGGCGTCGGGGGACATCGGCGCGGCGCAGGCCGCCTTGCCACACGCAGGGAGCACGAGGGCGAGCACGGACAGGAAGAGCCAGGTTCGCATCGGCCCCCCGAACGACCGGCGGAGCGCGTGGCATTCCCGCGCTAGAGTCCCCGCGGTGATTCGCCTCCTCTTCGCGCCCCTCTCCATCCTGTTGTGGGTGCTCCTATCACCCCTGCGGGCGCTCCGTCGAGCGCGCGCCGCGCCGAAGGGCGCGCTCCTCGAGGCGAATCTGCAGGGCCACGTGCTCGAGGGCCCACTCCGGCCGGAGCGGTGGTCGTTCTTCGCGCGGCGACGGGCCTCGGCGCCCACCTCGCTCGTGGCCGTGCGTCGGCTCGTCGATCTCGCGCTCTGCGACCCGCGGGTCGCGGGGCTCCTGGTGCGCGTGGAGCACTTCACGGCGGGTTGGGCGACGGCGGCCGCCCTGCGCGCCGAGCTCGCGCGCCTGCGCGCCGCCGGCAAGCGCACCGTCGCGTACCTGCCGGAGGGCGGCGGCAACGTCGAGATGCTGGTGGCCACGGGCTGCGAGACGCTGATCGCGCCGCCGGTGGTCGACATCGCGCCGGTCGGTCCGCGCGCGACCGGCGTGTTCCTGCACGACCTGCTGGACCAGGCCGGGGTCGACGTCGAGCTCCTCGCGCGCAAGGAGTTCAAGAGCGCCGGCGACCGGCTCGCGCGGCAGAGTCGCTCCGAGCCCGACCGCCTGCAGACCGAGGCGTTGATCGGCGCGTTCGACGGCGCGCTGGTCGCCGCGATCGCCGAGGGTCGCCAGCTGACCGTCGAAGAAGCGAAGGCCGCGCGCGACCTCGGACCGACCCGCGCGAAGGTGGCCGTCGAGCGCAAGCTGCTCGATCGCGTGGCGCACGACGACGAGCTGCCCGCCGCCCTCGGGGACCCGAAGCTCGGTTCGGCGGCCCGCTACCTGCGCGCGAAGCGCTCGCACCCCTTTCCGGTGCGGTTCCGCCGTCGCGTGATCGGTGTGGTCCAGGTGCACGGCACCATCACCGACGACGCGCCGATGGTCGGTGGGTTCGGGCGCATGGCCGTCGCCAAGCAGGTCGTCGCCGATCTGCGCGCGGCCACCCTCGACCCGCGCGTCGCGGGCGTGGTGCTCGACATCGACTCGCCCGGCGGCACGGTGACCGGGTCCGACGCCATCTTCGCCGCCGTGCGTCGGCTCGCGAAGGACAAGCCGGTGGTGGCGCGCATGGGCGACGTCGCCGCGAGCGGTGGCTACTACGTCGCGATGGCCGCGCGCACGGTGATCGCGCACCCGCTCACCATCACCGGGTCCATCGGAGTGGTCTCGCTGCGTCCGGTGCTGGCGAGGCTCGCGGCGCGGTTCGGCGTCGCCCGCGACGCGATCCACCTCGGTCGCTTCGCCGACCTCGAGAGCCTGCTCCGCGCCCCGACCGACGAGGAGCGGGCGCTGCTCGACCGCGAGATCGACGGGCACTACGCCGAGTTCGTCGAGCTGGTGGCGGCGTCGCGCAAGCGCCCGCTCGAGGAGATCGAGCCGCTGTGTCGAGGGCGGGTCTACACGGGAGAGGCGGCGCACGGCCTCGGCCTCGTCGACGCGCTCGGCGGCTTCACCGACGCGGTCGCGAAGGTCCGCGCGGAGGTGGGGCCCGTCGACGACGAGGCCGTGGTGATCGTCGGCAAGCACCCATCGCCGCGACCGCCCACGCCCAAGGTGGCTGCGCTCCTGCCGGAGCTCCCCGGGTTCTCGGCGCTCGTGCCCTGGCTCGCGATGCTCGAGAGCCGCGCGCGGGTCGTGGCGCTCGAGCCGTTCGACCTGCGCTAGCCGGCGAGGTTCTTCATGAACAGGTCCTTGGACTCCCGCGGCGTCGCGGTGGGGCGGCCGACGTCGGCGCGCGCGCCGGTCTTGATCCGGACCTCGAGCAGGACCGGACCCTTGGCGGCGACGAACGCCGGCAGGAGCGCGAGGAGCTCGGCGCGCGAGGTGGCGCGGAAGGTCTCGCGGTAGCCACACGCCTTGGCGATCGCGCAGAAGTCGACGTCGAAGCCGACCGTGGGCTGACCGCCGACGCTGTCGTGGGCCGCGTTGTTGAGGATGACGTGGTGGTAGTTCTCGGGGCCCATCTGCGCGATGGTGGCGAGGCCGCCGAGGTGCATGAGCGCCGCGCCGTCCCCGTCGAGGCAGTACACGGGGCGGTCGCGCTTCTCGAGGGCGACGCCGAGGGCGATCTGCGAGGCGTGGCCCATGGAGCCGACGGTGAGGAAGTCGCTCGAGCGGTCCTGGCCGTTCTTCACGCGGTGCTCGAACAGCTCGCGCGAGGGCATGCCGGTGGTGCAGACGAACGCGGCGCCCTTGGTGGCCGCGGTCACCTGGTCGGCGAGCAGCGCGATGGTCTCCTCGCGACCGAGGTCGTAGCTCGCGGGGGTGGGGCGCTGGTTCTTGAGCTTGTACTTGTCGAAGGTGCCGGCGCGGACGAGGAGCGCATAGGGCGCGTTCTTCTCCTTCATCCAGGCGATCGCGCGGCCGACCGCGGCGGCGGCGCCGGCGTCGTCGTCGGGCAGCGGCTCGTGCGCGATCTCGAGCGCCTGGATCAGCGGCACCTGCACGCGGCCCATCTTGACGTGCTGGGGCTCGTCCTTCTTGCCTGGCTCGCCGCGCCAGCCGACGATCAGCAGCATCGGGATCGCGTAGACCTCGGGGTCGACCAGCGAGGTGAGCGGGTTGACGGTGTTGCCGAAGCCGGAGTTCTGCATGTACACGCAGCCGAACCGCCCCGAGGCGAGGTGGTAGCCGGCGGCGAGGCCCATCGCGCTGCCCTCGTTGGCGGCGATGATGTGGCGCTCCGCGGACGCCGTGTCGGTCACGAGCGCGCAGAAATCCTTGAGCAGCGAGTCGGGTACGCCAGCGAAGAAGTCGATGCCGTTCTCGGCCAGGGTCTCGTAGAAGCGCTTCGGATCGAGCACGGGAACTCCTTGGGACAAAGCCCCACCGCGGGGGGGCGAGAAGCTAGCACGAGGTGGTCCCGCTTGGCCGCTCGGGCCATGTGCGCTCACTTGACGGCGAGCCGCGGCTCCATCGCGCTCGGCGCGACGCTGGGGGTGGTGCCGCGGCGGGGTCGAGCGAGCCGGCGGATCTCCTTGCCGACGATCTCGGGCAGCTTGCGGTGGTAGAGCGTGCCGTTGTGTCCGGTGTCGTGGAGCAAGAAGCTCGGCGCGCCCGGCAGGATGCCCGCGTGCGTTGGGCGGATCAGCTGGTCCTTGTCGGCGACGATGGAGAGGTGCGGCACGCGCTCCAGGTGGTCGGCCGCGTTGCGGACGATGCGCCGGATCGCGCCGGCGCGCGGGAAGGCGAGCGCGCGCAGCGCGTCGGGGAACAGATCGGCGAGCTCGACCCCGAAGAACGGGCTCGCGATGCTGATGGTCTGCACGACGCGCGGATCGTGGTGGTGCTCCTGCACGTACCAGCGGACGGCGAGCCCCCCGAGCGAGTGGCCGACCAGGTGCACGCGGAGGGCGCCCTCCTCGGAGCGGATGGCGTGGTGGATGCGGCGCGAGATGCCGTCGAGGGTGGAGCCGGGGTGGTAGCTGAACGTGCGGACGGGCAGCCCCTCGGTGAGCCGCAGGTAGTCGACGAGCGGCGCGAACGCGGCGGCGGTCGCCATGAACCCATGGACGAGCACGACGAGATCGGGCGCGGCGGCGCGCCCCGCTTCGGTGCCCCGGTTCGTCTGGGTGTGGGTGCGCCCGCGCCAGCCACGCGGCGCCGCCGCAGCGACGCGGACGGTGGCCGCGAGCTCGCGCGCGACGAACTTGGCGGCGCCCATGGCGGGGTGGTGGCCGATCCGCGTGATCACAGGATCACGATTCGTCGCCGGGCCGCTCGGGTCAAGCGTGTACTGCGCTTCGCGGGTGCGTAGGGAACGCCGCCGTCCGAGCTGCTAGCTTCCGGCGCCATGACCACCGACCACGTCGTCCGCGCCATCTCCGACGACGGAGCCCTCCGCGTGATCGCCGCGCTCACCACCCGCACCGTCGCCGGCGTCGTCGCCGCGCAGCAGGTCGAGGGCGAGGTGGCGCGTCGCCTCGGGGCGCTCGTCACCGCAGCGATCCTGGTGCGCGAGACCATGGCGCCGGATCTGCGCGTGCAGGCCATCCTCGGCAACCAGGCAGGTGGGCGCACGCGGATCATCGCCGACTCGCACCCCGACGGCACGAGCCGCGGCCTCGTGCAGGGCGTGGACGCGGGCTTCGTGCCCTTCCTCGACCGCCTGCAGCTCATGCGCACCATCCACAACGGCGGCCTGCAGCAGGGGATCGTCGAGGTGCCCGACGGCGACATCGCGGCCGCGCTCATGGAGTACATGCGGTCGTCGGAGCAGTCGGTCACCTTCGCGGCGCTCGGCGCCAACGACCAGGCGGCCGCGGGGTGGATCGTCCAGCTGACCCCGGAGTGCACGCGCGACCAGCTCGCCGCCATCACGGCCCGCATCGAGCAGCAGCCGCCGATCGATCAGCTCCTGCTCACCGGGCTCGATCCCCACGCGCTGGTGGCCGAGGTGCTCGGCGTGCTGCCGTTCACGAAGACGGCGGACAACCCGCTGCGCTTCGGATGCAACTGCAGCGACGAGCGCCTGATCGTCGGGCTCTCCACGCTGCCGCGCGAGGACATCCTGCACCTCGCCGAGGGCCACGAGGTGCTCGAGATCCAGTGCGACTACTGCCGCAAGGACTACCGCATCTCCCCCGAGCGCCTCCGTGGCCTGCTCGAGGAGAACTGACGGGCTAGGT
>Ga0154020_10002833_pt1 | contig 21090 bp, 18 predicted proteins | sample Klosneuvirus_201_FD_109709 | JGI IMG/M metagenome (GOLD analysis project Ga0154020, IMG submission 109709) | Active sludge microbial communities from wastewater, Klosterneuburg, Austria - Klosneuvirus_20160825_MG | ecosystem: Engineered > WWTP > Aerobic digester > Activated sludge | place... | reverse complement strand
CACTGTTGCGGGTCACAATCACGTCGATCCCATCGGGTATGACCTCGGCCTTGAGGCGTTCGGCCTCTTTGATCACCGCCTCAGCGAGGTGAACAGCATTGGTGCCCTTCTTCTTCGCGATCGCGATGGTGACGGCCGGAGCGCCGTTGTCCAGGGTGGACGCGGTGTCGGGTGGACCCTGCCCCGTCTGGCCAATCACAGTTCCCGCGGCGTGGGGATGCACCCCGAAGCCGCGCCCCGGGCCCCACCCGTGCCGCACGTAACTCGTGCGTTCCGCCGGTCCGTCCTCAATGCGGGCAACCTCGCGGAGAAAGACTGGGGTTCCATGTGACACGCCGACGACCAGGTTCCCCAGATCCGTGCCGTCGCGCACCACCCAGCCCGCCCGAACGCCGATCGACCCATCGTTGCGTTCGATCGCGCCCGACGGCATGCTCATGTTCGAGGCCTGCACCGACCGCTGCACATCCAGAAGCGACAGGCCGCGGCCCGCGATGGCGTCGCGGTCCACGTACACCGTAAGGCTCCGTGGCAGTCCTCCCGAAAGCGTGACGCGAGAGGTGTCCTCGACGGTCGCCAGACGAGCCGCCGCTTCTTCCGCGACACGTCTCAACGTGTATTCATCCGCATCCGCGGCCTGCGCATCGTGCCCGGCGAGCGTCAGCGTGACCACGGGCACATCGTCAATCTCTACCGGCTTCATCACCCATCCGGCTACGCCCGGCGGCACCAGGTCCTTGCTCTCCTCAAGCTTTTTGAAGAGGCGGACCAGGGACCTCTCCCGGTCTTGGCCGACGTAAAACCGCACCGTGACGATCGCCGAATCGGTGTGAGACATCGAGTAGACGTACTCGACGCCGTCGATCTGGTACAAGACCCGTTCCAGCGGCGTCGTGACGAGCCGCTCGACCTCCTGAGCGGACAGGCCCGGCGCGTTCACGTAAATGTCGGCCAGCGGCACCACAATCTGCGGGTCTTCTTCCCGGGGCGTGATGAGAAGCGCTGCCGCGCCGACTGCTACCGAAATGACAAGCAGAATCAGGGAAAGGTTGGAGTGCAGAAAGATGTTGACGATGCCGTTGATCCAGCCGCCAGGTGCGTGCTCTGGCTCGGCCGACACCGGCTGGTTGGATGCGGGGACCGAGGGGCGTTCGGTCATGAGTCACTTCCCTCCCGACGCCTGGGCATCGACGACGATTCTCTCCCCGGCAACGAGCCCGGCCAGTATCTCGACCTCACCCTCCATCTTCCGGCCCAGGCGCACAGATCGACGCTGTCGAACTCCGCTCGTGGCGACATCGACGCACTCGATCTGCCCAACGGTCCGTATGGCTTCACGCGGGATCAGGAGCACCGTCTCTTCGCCAACGGGGATCGACAGGCGGCCGAACATCCCCGCGTACACACCCTCGGGGCACGGGCCGGTGACCTTGACTTGAAAGGTCCGGCTTGAGGATTCGGCTTCGGGGACGATCTCGCTGACCGTGCCTGGACAGGCGTGCTCTACGGCATCGACCCTGACGGACACGGTCCCGCCGACCGTGAGAAACCGTGAAAGCGACTCCCGCACGCTCGCCACCAGTTGCATCCGCTTGGGGTCCAGCACCGTGACGACGACCTGGCCCGGCGACACCGTGTCGCCCGTGTTGACCCGCTTGTCAACCACCGCGCCGTCGATCGGACTCCGAATCGTCGCGTATTCCATGATCGTCTCGGCTTCGGTCATCGACTGCTTCGCGCGAGCCAGGTTCGCTTCAGCACCCTTGAGAGCGTTGGCGGCGCGATCCATCTCGATCGCCGAGACCGCGTTCTTGTCAAAGGCGCCCCTCAATCGAGCCTCCTCGACGTGAGCTTGGTCCATGGCTGCCTGAGCCTGGGCGACGGACGCCTCCGATTGCGCTCGGCGCGCCTTCAGATCGGTGTCCTCCAACCGCACGAGGACCTCCCCCTTGGACACATGCTGACCGGCGTTGACGTTGACTTCCAATACGCGGGCGAGCAAACGAGAAGCGAGTTCGACACGATGCACCGGCTGGATCGCCCCGATCGCGGTTTCCTCCAGCGGCAAGGTGCGAACCGCGACCTCTACGATGCGCCCGGACCCGATGCTGCGCAACACCGGTGAAGCTGCTGCGGCACCTGAGATCTTTGGCTGAAATACACCAACCAACCACAGCATCAGGACCACCACGCCGACGGCGAACGAGGACAGAACCATCGCCGCCTTCAGCCATCGAGGAATCCTGCGGGGTTGAGTGGTCATCAAGGGCTGCTCCAGTGGCGAATCATCGGCGTGCCTTGGAGGCAGCCCGGCAGGGAAAGGTTCCCCATTCGCCCCTGAGGCGCTCAAAACGCCAATCCACGGAACCTCTCAACGCCCAGAAGCCTCAAACTTAACTGAGGTCCACGAGAGTCGCGTCGAGTTCTGAATAACACCCGATCGAGATAACGACCCAGGAGTACACGCCATGGCCTTGTGCAAGAATGTTGGTGGTGCTGATCGCGGCATCCGAGCCATCGTCGGCATTGTCGCCCTCGTGCTCGCCTTCACCATTCTTCATGTGATGGATGGCGGCGTGCCCGGCCTCATAGCGGCGGGGGTGGGTGCCATCATGCTCCTTACCGCCGCATTGGGTATGTGCCCGCTGTATGTGCCTCTAAGGCTCTCGACATGCAAAGCGAAACGGTGAGCATTCGCTTCCCCTCGCGATGGACGGTGCGATTGGCACAATGCCCGAACTCGTGTGTCACTCCGCGGCGCTGATCGCGCGCAGAATTGTCTTGCGGACACGCTCGGGCATCTTGCCATCGGCAAGCCGGGCGCAGGTGTTCTGTGCAAGGTCCAGTTCCGCAAAGACAGCCTGGCATCGCTCGCACACGACCCCCTGCCCTATTGGAAACCCCCGCCCGCGGTCCATCGCATCCAGCTTGGCCCGGAGAAGGTCCAGGCAAACCTGCTTCTCGTAAGTCGGTGCTTTCGCCGCCCGCTTCGGCACGCCGCGGCGGTTCACGATGGCCTTTCGCAACAGCAGGCGGGCCCGGTGCACCCGAGTCTTGACCGTCTCAGGTTTGATGTGTAACGCTTCGGCCACATCCTGGATCGACAACTCGAGCATTTCCTTAAGGACCAAGGGCACCCGGAAGCTCTCTGGCAGGGTCAGGATCGCTTCGTGCACCGCCCGGACCGACTCGCGCTCAATGGCATGCGACACCGGGCCATCCGAAGACTCGTCATCGGCAATATCGAGGTTCTTCGTTTCGTTCCAAGGCATGAGCTGGGACACAGCGGGCATTCGCTTATCGATTCCGCCCTTGCGGCGCATCCTCGCCTTGCACGAGTGGGCGGCAATCGCGTAGAGCCAGGTGCCCGGATCAGCATCACCCTTAAACGTGGACCACTTGCGGTGAGCTTGGAGAAACACATCCTGCACCATGTCTTCAGCGTCGGCCACGTTGCCGCATAAACGAGACGCAAGGCTGTAAAGGCGTGGTCCGTGAATGGCGACCAGCACGGGTATCGCGGCCGCTGCGGGGGTACCGACGCTCAGCGCATGCGGGGCCTGGGTGGTGCGTCGAGACCTTGTTCGCGTTTGGGTTATCACAATCCAAGTGTAGAGAACACTCAGGTCGAGTGATTCTGGCGGATCTGCCGAAGCGCCGAGATTCGATTTGGGGGAAAACTCCCTGACGAGTTTGGACCACGTGGGACCTACTTTCATTGAAAGCCAAGACCTCCGAGGTGAAGGAGCGAATCGATGGGCATTGTCAGAGTGTTTGATCCGCCAATGTGCTGCTCCTCGGGAGTCTGTGGAGTCGATCCCGACATCACCCTGGCCCGCTTTTCCGCTGACCTTCAGTGGCTCCAGGGGCAAGGCGTGGTCGTTGAACGATTCAGTCTTTCCCAACAACCCGAGAAGTTCATGGAGGATGATGCGGTTTTGGCGGCGGTGAGCCGAGGAGGCACGGGCGCACTCCCCATCGTGATGGTGGATGGCCTGGTTGTCGCCGAGCGTGAGTATCCGAGCAGGGAACAACTGGCGTTCAAACTCGGACTGATCGTCGCTGGAGCAGCGAAGGCGTCGGAAGCAGGCAAGTGCGGCTGCGGACGGGGCAAGTGCTGCTGAGGCACCAGTAGGGCAATCGGGTCGATGGCGCCCGGGGCAGGTCACTTCGTGTTTCAAGGGGCCTTACCGTGGACTTCGTCAACTCACCAACACGCTACTTGTTCTTCACGGGCAAAGGTGGAGTAGGTAAGACATCGCTTGCTTGTGCGGCGGCTGTGACGATCGCTGACCGCGGCAAGCGGGTGCTGCTAGTGAGCACCGATCCCGCCTCGAATCTTGATGATGTCTTTGGCATTAGGTTGTCCAACACACCGACGCCCGTGCCGGGCGTGCCCGGGCTTGACGCAGTGAATGTCGATCCCGAGGCCGCAGCCAAAGCGTACCGCGATCGCGTCGTAGGCCCGTACCGCGGAAAGCTCCCCGCCGCGGCCGTCGCTCACATGGAAGAACAACTCTCAGGTTCGTGCACCGTCGAAATCGCGGCGTTCGACGAGTTTACGGGCCTGCTTACGAACAACCAGGTCGCCGATAAGTACGAGCACATCATCTTCGATACGGCGCCGACGGGACACACGCTCAGACTCCTGGCGCTTCCGGCGGCGTGGTCTGGCTTTCTAGCTACCAACAAGCAGGGGACTTCTTGCCTGGGTCCGCTCTCGGGGCTCAAGGTACAGAAGGCTCGTTACGAGGAGGCGGTGTCAGCCCTTGGTGACGGAGCGAAAACCACGCTCATTCTGGTCGCCCGTGCTGAGCCCAGCGCGCTCCGCGAGGCCGACCGGACCAGCGGCGAGTTGGCATCGCTGGGGCTCAAGAATCAACGGCTCGTGGTGAACGGAGTCTTCACGCCTGCTAAGGCGGGAGACGGGATCGCCGACGCCATGGCAGCACGCGGCAGGGCGGCCTTGTCCGAAGTCCCTGTAGGCATCGCTTCGCTGCCACGGACGCTCATACCGCTCAAACGCCGTAACTTGGTTGGGCTGGATGCAGTCCGTACGATGCTGCGCGATGACATCCAAGGTGCAGTGAGTGCGTCATTGCCTGCCGTTGCCTTCGATTCGCTGAACCTGCCGCTGCTGATCGAACTCATCGACCAGATCGAAGCAGGAGGGCACGGAGCTGTCATGACGATGGGCAAGGGTGGCGTGGGCAAGACCACTATCGCCGCGGCCATCGCGGTAGAACTCGCGCACCGCGGACACGAGGTCCACTTGACCACAACTGATCCCGCCGCGCACATCGCCGCGGCAGTCGGCGGGTCGCTCCCCAATCTCACCGTCGACCGGATTGATCCGCGGGCGGAGACCAAGGCATACCGGGACGGTGTTCTCGCGGCTTCCGCCACCCAACTCGACACGGCAGGCCTCGCGCTTCTCGAAGAGGATCTGCGCTCACCCTGCACGGAAGAGGTCGCGGTCTTTCGCGCCTTCTCCCGCGTGCTCAACGAGGGCAAGCGCCGCTTTGTCGTCATTGACACCGCCCCTACCGGACACACGCTCCTGCTGCTGGACGCTACCGGGTCGTATCACCGCGAGATGATGCGGCAGATGAGGAAGCTGCGCCCGGCAAACTCTGCGAGGCCAGGTTCGGACGGTCATGTGGCGGTCAAGGGCATCAGCACGCCCATGATGAAGCTCCAAGACCCCGCGTATACCAAGGTGATCATCGTCACGTTACCAGAGAACACGCCGGTGCTTGAGGCCGGGCGGCTCCAAGACGACCTGCGGCGCGCTCAGATCGAGCCCTATGCCTGGGTCATCAATAGCAGCCTTTCTGCCACGAATACCTCCGATCCGCTCCTTCAAGCCCGAGCCGCTGGCGAACGGTCAATGATCGAAGAGGTACGTGAGCGACGTGCCTTGCGGGTGTTCATCGTGCCGTGGCAGGCCGAGCCGCCCGTAGGAGCAGCCTCGCTACACAAACTTATTGGAACGGCCGCTCAAGGACGTGCCCGCACCGCAAGTTCCACGCAAGCACTCTCGCTAACGAGCGCGATCACTTCGCCGTGTACTCCCCCCGCCCGACCCGCTTGAACTTCCCGCTCTTGATGAGGGCGATGTTCACCTGCGTGCGGAAGTTGTTCGAGTTGGTGCGGTAGCCCTGTTTCTGGACGGCCTCGGCCACATCGGTCACGGACATCGTCTTGCCCTTGAGCGCCGCGGCCAGCGCCTCGACCAGGGTCATCTCGTTCTTGGGCCGGGTGCGACCGCTGCCGCCGCCGCCGTTCACGCTCCCGCCGAGTTCCTCGATCTGGGCGCGGAGCCGGGCGGCCTTGGCCATGGTGCGCTCATAGCGGCGCTGCAGGGTCCCGGTGGACCGCTGGCGGCGGCGGAGTTCGGCGTTGAGTTCGGCGATGGAGAGGCGGTCTAGGGATCGGGCCATTGATTGGTCTCCTGCTTTCGAACGGATTCAGAATATCTGGGAGGCAGGATTCTCCGGCGGCTGAGTACTGTGGTCAAGGTTGAACCCAAAGCCGTCTCCGGGGCGATCCCAACCAAAGGCGATCAGCTTGTTGGCCGACCCGACGCCTTTGAACAGCAAGTGCTTTGGTCTGAACACCGCGGGCGAGAAAATGCGATCCTTGATGAGACTAAGTCCGAACCCGAACCCAAAAAAACGCATCTCCAAACCGACACACTCAGAGCGACTCGCAGGAAACATCCCTCGGAAGTTCACCTCCGGCGACAACTTGTGGACCGTGCCGACATCACCGAAGCAGTACAGGCCGCATTGATCCGGAACTGGCAATTGACCCCAAAGAACTTCAAGCCAATCGAGCGAAGGTAGCGCCGTCACCTCGCCATTCGGTCCAAGCGGGAACATCCGTGCCGCGATCAGTCCGCACAGCACTTTCAACATCCAACGCTCAATGTCGTGGCCATTGAACAGCCACACACGTTCCCTCTGTCGCTGCGCTGAACCTTCGCCCAGTTCTTCATTCAGCTGGACCATCGCGTTAAACAACCGCAAGGCCTGCGCATCGATCGTCGAGAGCGCCGAATTGTGGCGATTGCACAACATCTTGCTCGCGAGAGCATCTGGCGACAATCTCCTTTCTTCGCCTTTGTCCAACCAACGGACACCTTCAATCTTTAGTTCACCTGTCCGATTTAGCACTTGAAGGATGCTCTTGGAGATCGGATGCTCGCGGTCTATTCGCCTTGCACAATCCGACAAGGGTGCCGCGTAGCACTCGGTGAACGCATGCCCGGTTTTCATTCCGGGTGGGCGTGTGTTGGCGGCGGTTGGTCGTAAGCTCCCATCGGTTCGAAGGCAGCACGAGCGGATAATCCGTCCGCTGCCACAAGGACAACTGTCGCGATCAGGGTGTAACGACACGGCAGTCATCAGGTGTGGTCGAGCGGACCTCGGTCCCGCATCGTAGTTGCTCGAATCCCTACCCGCTGCTCTCCCGCCTCCCCGGATAGTTGTACCCCCTGAACCGCCAGTGGCCAGGCTCGGGGGCGTGCGTGTACTCGGTGACGACGAGGCAACGGTCTACCGGAAGGCAAAGGCACCAGACCGCGCCAGGTCGTTTGCAGGTGTTCTCGTCAATCCGGACCTTCAAGCCCTCAAGAGGGCCGTCGATGCAGACGCCCCACATGCCCGTGGCGGCCTTCCACATGATCCGCTCGCACGCGGCGCGCAGGTCGGCGATCTGTTCGTCCGTGAGCATGGCCCCTCCTGCGGCAGGGTAAGCCGGAGGGCGGACGGCCGCATGCCGTTCGCGCTTGCCATTCCGCGCCGTTCCGGTACTGGTGTCCTTCCGAGAACCTCCGTTCTCCGAAAGGAGGCCATGTGCCACGAGAATCTCTGCGCCGCGCCAGCCCCGTTCACGTATATCTGTCTGAGCTTTCACCCGGCTCCCGCCGCACCATGCGGTTCGGGCTCACCACCGCCTGCCGGTTCATGGGCGGCACCGACCCCGAGCGATTTGCATGGCACCGCGTCCGCGTGGACCAGCTCTGCGCCCTGCGTGCCGACCTCGCCGGGCGGCTGGCCCCCAATACCGCCAACAAGATCCTGAGCGCCGTCAAGGGCACGCTGCGGTCCAGCTGGCGGATGGGGCTCATGTCCGCCGAGAACCTCTACCGGTGCGCCGACGTGCGGCCCGTGAAGGGCGGGCCACAGTCGCGTGGGCGGGCGTTGTCGCGGGACGAGCTAGGGGCGTTATTCCGGGCCGCCGCGTCGGACGGCTCGCCCCGTGGCCGCCGCGACGCCGCGATCCTGGCCATCCTCTACGGATGCCGCCGGTCCGAGCCGGTCGGGCTGGAGCTTGCGGACTACGACGCGGACACCGGCGGTCTGCGCGTTCGCCAGGCCAAGGGCAACAAGTGCCGGGATGTGTACCTCACCAACGGGGCCAAGCGCGCGATGGACGACTGGCTCATGGTCCGGGGCGACGATCCTGGCCCGCTGCTGACCCGCCTGGATTCAACCGGCCGGGTCACGCTCAAGCCGCTGACCGACCAGAGCCTCTACCAGCGGTGCAAGGCGCTGGCCGCGGCCGCGGGCGTGGAGCGGTTCAGCCCGCACGACCTGCGGCGGACGTTTGCGGGGGACATGTTGGACGCCGGGGCAGACGTGGCGCTGGTGCAGAGGCTGATGGGGCACTCGTCGGTGGCGACAACTGTGGGGTATGACAGGAGGCCGGAGGCGGCGACGCAAAAAGCAGCGGCTCTTGTTTGCATGCCCTATTGACCAATTCCGACACTGCTTTAAACTGCGAGTCTCCTCGTGTAGCCCGTCGCGCCGAAAGGTGCGACGGGTTTTAGGTTGACCGGCAGAAACGAAGTTGTGGATGCGGGGTTACCGTTCATTTGTTCCGGCGTCCGCCGGTATCGCAGGGAGTCCTGCAAGCTCGCGAAGATATGGTCGCACCAAGCCGTTGACGCTTGCCCGGCAGGTGAGAATGTCCATGTACTTTCCTATGGATTCCCGCTGCGTCTTGAGACGCAGAATCTCTTGATTGTGCGCACGTGATTCGTCCGCCGACGTGGACCGATCCATCATGTGCTGGATGCGTATGTCCAGGTCGTTGCGAAACTTGAGTGCCTCGATAATCTGCGAGATCGTCGCCGCTTCAGAGGCGACCATCACTTGCCGCACGAGAGCCTCTCGCTGACCTTCGTGAACCTGTCGGGCTTGCTCCATTTCCTTTCGTGTCGCGGCCAGTTCCTCCCGTTGCAGCTCCAATTCCTCGCGCTGCATGTTAACTGCTTTGGCCTGTTCACGAATTGAGTCTCTCTGTAGCAAGATCGCGACAAAGAGCAGAATCGCCCCGGCAATACTCCCCGCCGCGGACAAGTGTCCGCCAAATTGATCTCCTCGTTGACCACGTTCCTGCCAGTCAGCGCCCTGCACCCAACTTGCTACCAGGAAACCAATGCCAACCAAAACGACCACGCCAGCGCCAACCAATAGCGGTCGGTACTCGAACGCCGGGGATCTATCACTTTGCCGTGTCACCGTCCGATAGGCTAACAAAATGTGATAGCGCAGGCGGCCCCTCGCGCGATGGTACACTGCGAATCACCGCACGAGGACGCTCATTGCCCACCCCCGAAGAACTAGCCCGCCAAAGCATCGACCGCCAGCTCGCCGCGGCCGGGTGGGACGTTCAGGACTACGAAGACCTCAATCTGGCCGCCGCCCGCGGCATTGCCGTTCGCGAGTTCCCCCTAAAGACCGGCGAAGCCGACTATCTCCTGTATGCCGACGCCAAGGCCATCGGCGTCGTCGAGGCCAAACCCGAAGGCCACACCCTCACCGGCGTCGAAACTCAGTCGACCAAATACACCCAAGGCTTTCCTGCCAACCTACCCCGCTGGGGTGACCCTCTTCCCGTCGCCTACGAGTCCACCGGCGTCGTCACTCAGTTCACCAGCAAGCTCGACCCCGACTCCCGCAGCCGCGAGGTCTTCACCTTCCACCGCCCCGAAGAACTCATCCGCCTCGCCGAGCTGGATGAACAGCTCAGGGCCAAGCTCCGCCACATGGCTCCCCTGGAACCCGGCGCCCTCTGGGAAAAGCAGATCACCGCAATCAAAAAGCTCGAAGGTTCCCTCGCCGACAACCGCCCGCGGTCCCTAATCCAAATGGTCATGGGCGCCGGCAAAACCTTCACCGCTTGCAACATCGCCTACCGCCTCATCAAGTTCGCCGGAGCCAAACGCATCCTCTTCCTGGTGGACCGCAACAACCTCGGCAAGCAGACCCTCAACGAGTTCCAGCAGTTCGCCTCGCCCTACAACCAATACAAGTTCACCGAAGAGTTCGGCGTCCAGCACCTCAAGAAGAACGCTATCGACCCCGCGGCCAAGGTGGTCATCACCACCATCCAGCGGCTCTACTCGATCCTCAAGGGTGAGGAGGAGTTCGAAGAGGGCAACGAAGAGTCCTCCATGTTCGAGGCCGCAGCCGCGACATCCCTCGTCAAAGAGCCCCTGCCCGTCGTCTACAACCAGAAGATCCCGCCCGAATTCTTCGACTTCATCATCGTCGATGAATGCCACCGCTCCATCTATAACGTCTGGCGGCAGGTGCTGGAGTACTACGACGCCTTCCTCATCGGCCTCACCGCCACACCCAGCGCCCAGACCATCGGGTTCTTCGGCGGCAACCTCGTGATGGAGTACACCCACGAGCAGGCCGTCCTGGATGGCGTGAACGTGGGCTACGACGTGTACCGCATCGAAACCAAGGTCACAAAGGATGGCGCGAAGCTGGCCAAGGACCCGGCGTACCTCGTCCCGCGCCGGGATCGGTCCACGCGGAAGAAGCGGTACGCGGCCCTGGATAACGATGTCCAATACACCGGCACCCATCTCGACCGCGATGTAGTCAACGAGAGCCAGATCCGCTTGGTCATTCGTACCTTCCGGGACAAGCTCCCCGAGATCTTCCCCGGCCGCACCGAGTGTCCCAAGACCCTGGTCTTTGCCAAAACCGACCTCCACGCCGACGACATCACCAAAATCATCCGGGAGGAGTTCGGCAAGGGGAACGACTTCTGCCAAAAGATCACGAGCAAGTCCACCGGCAAGAAGCCAGACGAACTCCTCTCAGACTTCCGCAACCAGTTCTTCCCCCGCATCGCCGTCACCGTGGACATGATCGCCACCGGCACGGATGTGAAGCCCCTTGAGTGCCTGCTCTTCATGCGGAACATCAACTCCGCGGCGTACTTTGAGCAGATGAAGGGCCGGGGCTGCCGCGTCATCAACCCGGATGTGTTCCGGGCCGTCACGCCCGATGCGCCCGGCGGGGTCAAGACCCACTTCGTCATCGTGGATGCCGTCGGCGTCACCGAATCGGAGAAGACCCTCTCCAAGCCCTTGGACCGCCAGCCGTCCGTGCCCCTCGAGAAGATCCTGAACATGGTCGGCGCCGGGGCCGCGAGCGATGACATCGCCTCCACGCTCGCGGCGCGGCTCGCCCGGCTGGAACAGGAACTCGATGATGATCAAAGGGAAGAGATCCGCAAAGAGAGCGGCGGCCACGAAATCTCCTCCCTTGCCGCCAAGCTCCTGGGCAGCCTCGACACCGATTTGAACGCCACCCGCGCGGCCGAGAGGTTCAAAGTTCCCCCCGGCCAGGAGCCCTCGGAGAAGCAGATTGAAGAGATCGAGCGGGACGCCATCGCCCAAGCCCTGAAGCCCTTCCTGAACCCCAAGCTGCGGAATGCGATCCTGCGGGTCAAGGCCGCGGCCGAGCAGGTCTTCGATGAGGTCAATCAGGACACGCTGCTCCGCTCGGGCTTTGACGCAGCGGCCCTGGAAAAGGCCCGCTCGGTCGTGACCAGCTTCACGAAGTTCATCGAGGACAACAAGAATGAGATCGAGGCGATCCGCATCCTCTATAGCAGGCCCTATCGTGCGGGTCTGCGATACGGGCAGGTGAAGGAGCTAGCCCAGAAGCTGGGCATATCTCCATTCTTCGTGGATGCCAAGAAGCCCGAGACGGTGGGCCGGCTGTGGCAGGCGTTCCAGGCGGTCGAGCCCGGGCTGGTCAAAGGGAGAGGGAAGCAGTTGGTTGACCTGGTTGCCTTGGTGAAGCACGCCATCGAGCCGCGGACGCCGCTGGTGCCTGTGGAGCAGGTCGTGGAGGAGCGGTATCAGGCGTGGCTGGCGGACAAGACCAAAGCGGGCACCACTTTCCCGTCCGAGCAGCGGCGCTGGCTGAATGCAATCAAGGACCACATCGCGGCGAGCCTGGAGATCGATGTCGAGTCGCTGGAGGAAGTGCCGTTCAAACAGATGGGCGGCCTAGGCGCGGCGGCTCAGGTGTTCGGGGATTCGCTACCGGCACTCTTGAGCGAGCTGAGTGAGAGGCTGTCGGCATGAACGAACCAACCGAGAGTCTGCCGCCGGGCTGGACAGCGTTCCCGATCGAGGAACTGTTTCAACCGCTCGCGGATGGCCGCACACTTCATCACGGCTGGAGCCCACAGTGCGACAAGGACCCCGCCGCCGATGGTGAGTGGGGAGTGCTCAAGACGACCGCCGTGCAGGACGGCGCGTACTTGTCTGAGCACAACAAGCGCCTGCCCACAAAGCTGAAGCCGCGTGCGCACTTCGAGGTCAAACAAGGCGACCTATTGATCACATGCGCCGGTCCCAGAGTCCGATGCGGCGTTCCATGTCTCGTGAGGGAGACGCGCGACCGTCTGATCCTGTCGGGAAAGATGTACCGCTTTCGCGTTCTACCCGAGGTCATCGACAGCCGGTACATGGAGGCCTACCTGCGGTCGCCCGAGACGCAGCGCCTCATCGACAAGATGAAGACGGGTATCAGCGACAGTGGCCTGAACCTCACGCACGGCCGTTTCTTCACGTTGCAGGTTCCAGTCGCCCCGCCCGCCGAGCAACGCCGCATCGTCGCCAAGATCGAGGAACTCCTTTCCGATCTCGACGCGGGCGTGGCGGCGCTAACTCGGGTGAAGGCGAACCTGAAACGCTATCGGGCATCGGTCCTCAAGGCCGCGATCGAGGGTCGTCTAACCGCAGCGTGGCGCAAGAGGAACCCCGCAACCGAGCCCGCCGTCGAACTCCTCGAACGCATCCTCTCGGAATACCGCAGCAAGTGGGAGCAGAATCCGCTCCTCAAGCGGGCCGGAGTCGGGAAGGCATCCCGACGCGGCTCGCGGGGAGCATATTCATCGGCGGCGTTGCCTGTGGGACAAGCGTTGGCGGTCACACCCAAAGAATGGACTTGGGCAAGTGCGGAGCAGCTTTGTGGGGCTATCACCAAAGGAACAACCCCGCCGCAAGACGATCTGCTTGATGGGGCGGGTGACATTCCGTTCATCAAAATCTACAACCTGACGAGAACCGGGCGATTGGATTTTGACAAGAAACCGACATTCATCAGCCGCGAGACTCACGGACGCGGGGTCATGGTGCGCTCCCGCGTACTTCCAGGGGACGTGCTGATGAACATCGTTGGTCCGCCATTGGGCAAGGTGTCCGTCGTGCCCGAATTGTTTCCCGAATGGAACGTGAATCAGGCGATAGCAATCCTCCGCCCATTGCGGGGCGTGCTCAGTTCCTACTTGGCTTGCGCGCTTCTGACACCCTCAGTTCTCGTGCGTGCTACATCCCGGGCAAAGGCGACCGCCGGTCAGCACAATCTGACCTTGGAAATCGTCCGTGAACTTCCCGTTCCGCTACCCCCGACCTCTGAACAGGCCCAAATCGTCGCCGAAGTCGATCGCCGCCTCTCCGTCGCCGACGCCGCCGAGACACAGATCGAGCACGCCCTTCAGCGTGCCGCCCGCCTCCGCCAAGCCATCCTCAAGCGCGCTTTCGAGGGCAAACTCGTCCTGCAGGACCCTACCGACGAGCACGAGGCCGCGATGCCAAGTCGATCCGGCACGATCCAGTCCAAGCCCACTCCGGAGGCTCGACGGGTTGTGCGCCGCGGGCGTGGCAAGAATGTGACCGCATGAGCGGTACATACCCAATCATTGTCTTGCCGCCCGGTGCTCGCGACACTTCCGAGCCGATGGGCACGAAGGAGAAGTTCTGGTTCGAGCACACGGATGGGAACCGATGGCTCTTCAAGTTCAATCGCCAGGGACACGGAGACGACTGGTCAGAGCGGATCGCATCCGAAATGGCCGCGCTCCTCGGTCTTCCGCACGGTCATGTGGAGCTTGCGACGTTTGAGAATCGGCCGGGCGTGATGTGCCGCGATTTCACGAACCGAAAACAGCTGTCGCTGGTGCACGGGAACGAACTTCTGGTCTTGCTCATCGATCCGAAGTACCCGAAGGAGCAGAACTACAAGGTCACCGGGCACACCGTCGAGCGGGTGCTATCGATTCTGAATCTGGTATTGGCAGCCAGTCCTCCTGGTTTCGAGCCCGCGGAAAGCATCCAAATCGCGGTCGAAGTGTTTGCAGGATACCTCTTGCTTGACGCACTAATCGGAAACACCGATCGGCACCACGAGAACTGGGCCGTCATGGTGTCCCCACCAAACATGGCCCGTGCTGCCGGACAAAGCCCTGTGGAACTCGCACCCACTTTCGATCACGCGTCGTGCCTTGGCTTCAACCTGCGCGACGAAGAACGAGTCGACCGGATGACGCCGGGACGCAACCGCACCGTCGAGAGCTTTGCGGATCGAGCGACATCCAAGCTCTATCTGGTGGACCACCCTGAGGCCAAGCCACTTTCGCCTCTCGCGGCGTTCCTGGAGGCGACCAGGGACAGGCCCGCGGCACGACGTGCATGGGTCCAGCGAGCCGCCGGAATCGCCGATGAGCAGATTCGAGCGATTGTCGAGGCGGTTCCGGCGGAACGGATGTCGCGTCCCGCCCGAGAGTTCGCCACAATCCTTCTCCGGGTGAATCGGGCTAGAATTGCCGTCTTGGAGAGCCCATGAAGATCGAAGTCGGACATGTCCAAGCCCTCTTCGTGGCGTGGCAAAATCAGGCGACCAAGCAGTACTACCCCGTTGGGCGCCTTGTTTCAGGTCTGCGCCCAGACCGGCCCCATTACGAATTCTGTTATCTCGGGGGTGTTCGGGAGGCGCAGAAGGTCGGCTTTGCACCACTGCTTGCGTTTTCAGACTTGGACCGCGTGTACCGGTCTGATGAACTGTTCCCGCTCTTCCAGAATCGGCTCATGTCGCCAGGCCGGGCGGAGTATCGCGAGTACATGGCCAATCTCGCGATTACTGACCCTGACCACGCCGATCCCATGACCGTGCTCGTGCGCAGCGGTGGCGGGCGGGTCACTGACTCGCTGGAGATGTTTGAAGTGCCGCGATTCTGCGCCGAGGGAAGCCCGTTTCAGACTCAGTTCCTGGCACACGGAATCCGGTATTTAAATGATGGGTCGCAGCACAGGATTTTGGGTCTTCAGCCAAACGATCGACTGCTCATCCAACACGACTTTCAGAATTCTGCGGATGCGCTCGCGCTCTCGCTACGCACCGACGATCGGTTCATCGTGGGCTACCTTCCCCGCTACTTGTTGGGAGACACGATCAATCTGATCCAGCGTTGCGCGACCGTCGAAGTATTTGTCGCGCGCGTCAATCCGCCTCCCGCCCCGCTTCAGCAGAGGATGCTGTGTCGGCTCGAGGCATGCTGGCCGCAGGAATTCCGACCGTTCTGCGGGAACGAATACCGCCCAATTCCCCGCGACGCCACGGACCTTTCCGGTTGGTGCGAGCCGAATGCTGACTCGCATCTATGAGCGCTGACACTACCCAAATCGTCAATAAAGCCTGGAACTACGCCCACGTCCTACGGGACGATGGGCTGTCGTACATGGCGTACACCGAGCAGATCACTTTCCTGCTCTTCCTGAAGATGGCCGACGAGATGACGCGGCCGCCGTACAGCAAGCCACCGATCGTCCCGGCCAAGTACTCCTGGGAGAGCCTGCTCAAGCTCGACGGGGCGGAGCTGGAAACCCATTACCGCACGATCCTGGAGGAGCTGGGCAAGAAGCCGGGCATGCTCGGGGAGATCTTCAAGAAGGCCCGGATGGAGATCCAGAACCCGGCCACGCTCAAGAAGCTGATCGTGGACCTGATCGGCGCTGAGCAGTGGACCCGGATGGACTCGGACGTGAAGGGGGACATCTATGAGGGCCTGCTCGCCCGCAGCGCCGCGGAGAGCCCCAAGGGTGCCGGGCAGTACTTCACGCCGCGGGATCTGATCAAGGCGATGGTGGATGTCATGCGCCCTACGCCCGAGGACACCGTGTGCGACCCGGCCGCGGGGACGGGCGGCTTCCTGCTCGCGGCCCATAAGTACGTCGTGGACCACTTCGGCAAGGACCTCGACCCCGACCAGAAGAAGCACCTGAAGAAGAGCTTCGTCAAGGGCTGGGAGCTGGTCGCCGCGACGGCCCGTCTGTGCATCATGAACATGTACCTGCACGGGATCGACGCCGACCCCTGCCCGATCAAGAGCGGCGTGGACAGCCTGGCCAACGACCCCGGCGAGCGGTTCAGCATGGTCCTGACCAACCCGCCCTTCGGCAAGAAGAGCAGCATCGCGATCGTGACCGAAGAGGGCGACCTGGAAAAGGAGGACCACTCCTACGAGCGCCAGGACTTCTGGACCACGACCAAGAACAAGCAGCTCAACTTCCTCCAGCACGTCAAGACCCTGCTGAAGATCAACGGCCGCGCGGCGGTGGTCGTACCCGACAACGTCCTCTTCGAGGGCGGCGCGGGTGAAACGGTGCGGCGGAACCTGTTGAAGCAGTTCGATGTCCACACGCTGCTGCGCCTGCCCACCGGCATCTTTTACGCCCAGGGAGTCAAGGCCAACGTGCTGTTCTTTGACGCCAAGCCAGCCCAGGAGGCCGCCTGGACAAAGAAGCTCTGGGTCTACGACCTGCGGACCAACATGCACTTCACACAGAAGGAGAAGCCGCTCAAGCGAGCGGACTTGGAAGGGTTCGTCGAGTGCTTCAACCCCGCGAATCGCCACAAGCGGAAGCCGACGTGGGCTGAGGCGGAAGCGAAGGGATTCAGCCCCGAAGGCCGGTGGCGCTCATACGAATACGAAGAACTCATCAAGCGCGACAAGGCCAACCTCGACATGTTTTGGCTCAGGGACAAGAGCTTGGAGGATGGGGATGACCTGCCAGAGCCAGACGTGCTTGCCCAAGAGATCGCGGACGACCTCGCGACAGCGCTGGAGCAGTTTCGGTCGATTGAGAATGAGTTGAGAGGAAAGCCGTCAGTCGAAGGGTGACACTTGGCCACATTGGCATACCCGCGTATCAGAGTACTGTTCGACGCGCTGATAAACGTCCAGGTCAACTTGGCAGGGTTGGCGAGCTACCTCCGCGACGAGGCGAGCGAATACACGGGGCTGGACCACCGGCGCTACGTTCCTCCAGCAAAGATCTTTCACCGCGTTGCAGGCCACCCGGCTGTCCCTAAGGATCTGCAATGGCGTGCAAAACTCGAGGAGGTGCCCCAGCTGTGGATCGAATGTGCAGATCAGTATTGGGAATGGTGGCTAAGCCTGCGGGATTTCAGCGAAGTTGCCAAACAGGCCTGCATCGACGCGGCGCCCGATCTGGATGCCGGTGAAGCAAACCCGCTAAGCCGTCAGTCCACGCGACTACGCGAATCGCTGCTGCGAGCAGAGAATTCCGCCAATCGTCGGATTTTGTATGGCTGGAACCCGTTGAAGTACCCCACCGACATCCCTGATGTCATGGTGAAGGCCGCAGTGGACCTATTTGAATGGGTTGAGCGTTTGCGGCCCCTTGCGACATTGGAGGGTCAACCTGCGAGCAAACCGGAAGCGGATGTTGCCTCTGAGATCCAAGACCCAGCTGCCCGTCCGGTACGACGCGGATACCAGGAAGCCACTGAGTATCTGTTGGGGCTCCAAAAATCTGGTCTCAAGTGGACATCACACAACAAAATGGCGGAAATCGCAAGCTGCCTGCCTTCAGTATTGACGAACGCGATAGCGAAGAGTCCTGAGCTGCAGGCCTACCGCGATGCGGCGAGGGCGACCGCTTCCGCGGCCAAGAGCATCGACCCGCCCGTGGGCTTGGACGCTTCCACAATTGCTGGGGACCCCGACCAAGCTCCGGGTGCGGCCTTGGAGCAAGCTCAGGTTATCGCGATGCGACCAACGATGTTGGCGATGCTCCTGGATGGAGCCACCGACTTCGCCAGGAGCAAGATCAACGGCATGACGGAACGCGAGCAGGATGAGTTGTGCGACGATCTGTCGGGCACCCGAGTTGATCAGCGGGAGGCTCGGATCAAACTGCTTCGCGAGAGCATCGATTCAGAGAAACCCAGTCGCACCCCTTCTCTGCCCGACCGGAAGTCTGCTCGCGATCGTTCGTGAACGTTCACGGCGAGGTTTCAGGCTGCAAAACAAGGTGTTTCTCGTCGAACGCGTGAAGGCCAACTCTGGCACAGGGGCTGATTGCCCCACCGGAGATGGCCGCGATGACGGATACACCCAAGCTTTTGACCGCTGGACGACTGGCCAGCGAACTGGCGGAACCCTTGCACAGGGTTCTCCACATCCTCAACACTCGCCCTCACATAAGACCGTTCGCCCGAGCGGGCACGCTTCGACTCTACGAGCGGTCCATTCTGGCGGTTGTGCGGTCTGAACTGATCGCCATCGATGCCTGTCGAAAGAGGGCTCGTTCATGAGTGACGCACCCACATTCAAGCCGCGGTGTGCCGAATCGGTTCGCCTTCTGCTCAACCCGCCCGACGCGGCCCGTGCGCTGGCCATTTCCCAGCGCGCCCTGCACGAACTCGCTAAGTCCGGCCAGCTCAGGCGCACATATATCGGCCGGTCGGTCCGCTACGACCTGCGCGACCTGATGGCATTCATCGACGCCAAGAAGGAGGCGGTCTAATGAGCCACTCCGACCTCCTCGCCCCGGCTCTGAGCTACGTTGCCGGCGGCCTGTCCCTCATCCCGATCGGCACGAGCAAGAGGCCGTGCGCGCCGTTGCTGCCCACCGACCCAGCCACCGGGAAGGCGACCTGGAAGCCGTTCCAGACGCAGGCCGCGGACGAGTCCCAGGTCCGGACCTGGCTCGCCGACTCTCGGGTCACCGGCGTCGCCGTCGTGTGCGGCAATATCTCGGGTGGTTTACTCATCATCGACTTCGACGTGCCGCGTCTCTACGACGCATGGAAAGTCGCCGTCGGCCCACTGGCAAACGGACTACCCGTGCAGGAGACCGGCAATGGGTTCCAGTTGGCCCTACGGTGCGACGATCCAGGTGCAAACCAATCTCTCGCGTGGGTGCTCGACGAAGCGGAAGATTCGGGCCGGAGCATTGGTATCGAAACCCGCGGGGAGGGCGGCTATGCCCTGCTCCCTGGCAGTCGTCATCCCAACGGCAAGACCTATACCGCCATCTCCGGCGACTTCGCGGCCATCCCGGTCATCCCGATGGACCGCGTGCAACTGCTCCTGGCCGCGGCCCGCAACCTGTGTGAGGCGCCGCAAACACGTCAGCAAATGGAGAAAGCGGCGAAGGCCAAGGTCAAAGTAAGGAAGGCGGGCAAGTCCGGCCCCGGCGTCATTCAGCAGTGGAATGAGAAGGTTCCAATCCGGGAGATGCTCGTTCGTGCCGGGTACATCCCGTTCGGTGACCGATTCACGCGGCCGGGTCCTGGTGCGATGCCTGGCGGCGTCGTTGTGTTCGACGAATCAGGCCGCAGCTTCCACCACAGCAGCAACGATCAACTTCACGACGGCCACGCACACGACTCGTTCTCGGTGTTCTGCGAAACCCAGCACGGGGGTGATGCGAAGGCCGCGGTCAAGGCGGCCGCCGCGGAACTCGGTTTGAACGACCAGGGCTCAGGCGGTGGGGGTGGTAGCGAAAATGGAATCGTGGCGGAGGATGACGACGAAGATCGTCCGAAGAAATCTCAGGCCACGGCGATGGTCAAGATGGTCGTGGGGAACCCCGAAATCGAGCTGTTCCACACCCCCGGTGGTCATGACGCGGAGGGCTATGCCACAATCCCCGCGGGCAGCCATCGCGAGACGTGGGCGATCAACTCCAAGCCGTTCAAGAGATGGCTGTCCAAGCAGTTCTTCCAGCTCGCCGGCAAAGCGCCGGGGTCCCAAGCCCTGAGCGACGCCTGCAACGTGATCGCGGGTTACGCGCTCTATGAGGGCCCAGAGCATGAGGTCCACGTCAGGTTGGCGGAGGTCGGTAGCTCAATCTGGTTAGACCTAGCCGACATCGAATGGCGGGCAATCGAAATTACCTCCCTAGGGTGGCGTGTCGTCAGCGGCGACAAGGTCCCGGTGAAGTTCATCCGCAAGCGGGGGATGCTGTCGTTGCCGGAGCCAGTCCGCGGCGGCAGCATCAACGAGCTGCGGGAGCTAGTCAACTTGCCGCAGGATGACCAGTGGATCTTGTGCGCCTCTTGGCTGCTGGCAGCGCTTCGACCCAACCGGCCGACTCCCATTCTCAACGTCAACGGCGAGCAGGGCAGCGCCAAGTCCACGCTCTCCCGGATGCTCCGCGGGCTGATCGACCCCAACAAGGCTCCCCTCCGCTCCCCTCCAAAGGATGAGCGCGACCTGGTCATCGCGGCCAGCAACTCGCTGGTGGTCGCGTTCGACAACCTCTCTGGGTTGCCTCCGGCACTCTCCGATGCCCTGTGCCGCCTGTCCACGGGGGGCGGGTTCGGCGCCCGTGAGCTGTACAGCGATGATGCCGAGAAGCTGTTTGATTCCCTTCGCCCGGTCCTAATCAACGGCATCGACGATGTGGCCACCCGGCCGGACGCCTTGGATCGTTGCCTCAACGTTTCGCTGACCGCGATCGGTGAGGATCAGCGGCGGGATGAAGATGAACTGTGGGCCGAGTACAACCGGCGGCGGCCGCGCATCCTCGGCGCGCTTCTTGACGCGGTGAGTACCGCTCTGAGGCACATCGCCACCACCAGGTTGGCCCGTAAACCCCGCATGGCCGACTTTGCCCTCTGGGTCGTGGCCGCGGAGACGAGCCTGCCCTGGGCCGCGGGCCGCTTCATGGAT
>Ga0154020_10002830_pt1 | contig 21095 bp, 15 predicted proteins | sample Klosneuvirus_201_FD_109709 | JGI IMG/M metagenome (GOLD analysis project Ga0154020, IMG submission 109709) | Active sludge microbial communities from wastewater, Klosterneuburg, Austria - Klosneuvirus_20160825_MG | ecosystem: Engineered > WWTP > Aerobic digester > Activated sludge | place... | reverse complement strand
GCCGCGCGCATCGCTCGCACCGAAGATCCGCTGGATCCGGTGAACCTCTTCAACCTGCACTGGAAGGACGATCTCGGGAACGTGATGGCGGTGGTGCTCCCGCCAGAGCTCACCGGCGTGGTCGCGCCGATCGCCGTGCTCACCGGGCAGAAGTTCCCGACGGGCGCGCACAAGGTCGGTCCGGCCTACGCGATCTTGATCGAGAAGCAGGTGCACGAAGAGGTCCTCCCTGGCCGGCATCGGCTGGTGTTCCCTTCGACCGGCAACTACGGCATCGGCGGCGCGTGGGTCGGTCCGCGCATGGGCTACCGTTCGCTCGTCGTGCTCCCCGAAGACATGAGCCGCGAGCGCTTCGAGATGATCCGCGGCTACGGCGGCGAGATCGTCGCGACCCCGGGCTCGGAGTCCAACGTCAAAGAGATCTACGACAAGGTCCGCGAGCTCGAGGCTGATCCAGGCAACGCCATCCTCAACCAGTTCGCCGAGTTCGGGAACTACCGCTTCCACGCCACCGTCACCGCCAGCGCGGTGGAGGAGCTGGCCAAGACGCTCGGCAACCAGGGCATCGGCAGCGGCGCGCCCGCGGCCTTCGTCTCGGCCATGGGCTCCTCAGGGACCATCGGCGCAGGCGATCCACTCAAGGAGCGCCACGGCACCGCGATCATCGGCCTCGAGCCGGTGCAATGCTCGACGCTCTACAACGTGGGCTTCGGCGCGCACCGCATCGAGGGCATCGGCGACAAGCACGTCACCTGGATCCACAACGTCCTCAACATGGACGCGATCATGTGCATCGACGATCTCGATACCGTGCGCGGTCTGGCCCTGCTCCAAGAGGGCGCCGAGACGCTCTCGCGCGATCTCGGGATCGACGAGGACATGATCAACCGCCTCACCGGGACCTTCGGGATGAGCGGGGTGTGCAACATCTTGGGGGCGATCAAGACGGCCAAGCTCTACAAGTTTGGGCCGCAGCACCTGATCGTCACCGTGGCCACCGATGGCTTCGACCGCTACCCCTCGGTGCTGAGCTCCTTGGCCGAGCGCGAGGGCCGGCAGACCCGCGAGAAGGCCCTGCGCCGCGTGGAGATCTTCCACCGCGTCGGCCTCGACTACATCCTGGAGGGCCGCGAGGCGCAGCGGCGCTGGCACAACCAGAAGTACTTCACCTGGGTGGAGCAGCAGGGGAAGTCGGTGGAGGCGCTGCAGGCGCAGACGGATCCCACGTTCTGGAAGGGGCAGCGGGAGCGGGTGAAGGAGATCGATCGACGGATCCGGGAGCGACGGCCGCAGCTGAGCTAGGGCGCACCGGCCGCGTTCGGGCGCTCAGCTATTGCGCGCCAAACCGCGGACCGCGCCCACGAGAGCGTCATCCTGCCGGGTCCAAGGGGTCCGTCGAAGTGCACCCGTTCCCCTCGGACAATGCAATGCAGCTCCCTGCTCGCCGGCCGATAGAAGCCGGTTCCAAAACACCCACCAGAGCGGAACGCGGAGACCGTGGCGCTCCTGACGTGGCCCCATTCCTCCCCACAGCTCCGCAGAGACTCGAGCGGCAGGGTCAGGCGTAGCTCATCGTAGTGGTGCCGGTAGTCCTCCCAAGGACCGAAGAGCTGCGCGCTGAGGGGATGCATCGCCCTCACCTCGATGGCTTCGCTGCTCACCAGCACCAGGCACGTGCGCTGATTCTGATCGCGGCGGTAGACGCGATCAAACTGCTCGTCCTCGTCGAACAGCTCCAGACCAGTAAGGGCGAGTTCACAGGGCATGCTGATGTATGTGGGATCGTCTTTGGGGTTGGGCCGCAGGCTTAGACTATCCCGATCGAGCTGGACCGCCGCGGCCACCAACGTCGCCGCGACCAGGAAGGGTGGGAGCGCGCCTTTCAGTCCTTTGGCCACGGAGGAGGAACCGCGCGGCGCGAAGCGGCCCTTCCCCTCCTATGACGTGGGGCGTTCAAGGCCCCACCCGAAACCGCAGCGGCTCCTTCGCCAAGCCCACCTCCACCAAGGTCCCGCCCCAGCGGTCGACCGCGCGCACGAAGTACTCCACCGCGTAGCCGCCGTCGGCGGGAAGAGCCAGCGCAGGGATCACGACGCTCTGCTGATCGTCGGCGCGGGCCTCGAGGACGGTGTAGACCTTCAGCCCTTCGCGGCGAAAGTAGACTTGCACTTGCTCGACGAGGCGCAGCGGGTCGCGGACCTCAATCCGAACCGGCGCCGGTGTCTTGGGCTCCACCTGGGCGGCGAGCTCGACCTCCAGGTGGATCTCGCGCTTCTCGGGCGGCGTGGCTAGGGCCAGCTCGAGACAGCTTTGGATCTTGCCTGGCTCCTGCGGTCCCGCCGTTAAGCTCGGGCGCAGGGCGAGGAGGATCTCGAAGTCGCGCTGGCACCGCTCGCGTTCGCCGTTGATCGCGTCGATGCTGCCCTTGAGCCGGTAGATCTCGGCCAAGTCATCCCGGCAGTTGCCGTAGTACTCGATCGCGCGCTGAAGCACGCCGGCGGCACCGGAGTAGTCGACGTTGCGGTACTGCACCAGGGCTCGGGCCAGATGAGGGTTCGGACGGCACATCGCGCCGGTCTGAGCAGAGGCCGCAGCGGGAACGAACAGCGCGAGGAAGACGATGGCGGGCGAGCGCATGGGCGCCTCCTATAGCTCGACGCGGAAGGACTTGGTGCGGTTCGGCTCCACGATGATGGAGATCTTCTTCTCGAGCGCACCATCGGGGGTGCGGAGGAGCAGCTCCACGCAGCCGGAGGGGAGCTTCACGCGGGAGAGCGGTGTCTCCCCCAAGCTGGTGCCCCTCCAGAAGACCTCGGTCCAAGGGATGCTGTCCATGTTGATGAAGCCGGGCGGCTCCCCTGGCTTCAGCTCGCAGCCCGAATCCTTGGGTGCCGAAGACTCGAGGGGCGCAGACGACGGCGTTGTGCTCACCTCCGGTCGCGCCGGAGCGCTGGAGACCGGCGCGCGAGGCCGAGGCGCGCGAGAGGCAGGAGAGGCCGGAGGCGCCGGGGGACTCGGAGCGTTCGAAGGGCTCGACGGAGACGGTGAGGCAGCCTCCAGGGGCGCGGCTTCGAGCACAAGCTCCTGCCTCGAGCCGTCGCTGGTCGCGTCGATCCGGAGCGTCCGCCCGGCGCTCGCATATCCTTCCATCGTGAGCTCCAAGCGGTAGTCCTGCCCATAGTTGAGCCCCTGGAGCGTGGTCGGCGTGACCAGCGGGTCGCTGTTCTCCTTGAACAGCGGCACCCCGTCGAGCACCACCTGCGCGCCGACCGGCCTCGACTCGACGAGGACCGCCCCCGACCTGGCAGCGGCGACGCTCGGTTCGGGGAGCAGCACCGGCTGCTGTCCCGTCGACACCGCGATCCCGCCCGCGACCAGCGCCGCGGCCGCGAGCGCCCAGGCCAAGGTCGGCACAGGCCTCCGCTCGGAGCCCAGCGCGCGCAGGGCCGCGAGCGCGACCACCGCCGACCGAAAGCGATCGCGGGGCCGCTGGGCGGTCATCTTCGACAGCCACCGCCGGAGCACGGGCGTGATGTTCGCTTTGCTGAACTCGTAGCTCACGTCGAGCGTCGTAGGCACGACCCGCGTGAGGAGGTGAATGAGCGTCATCCCCAGCGCGTACAGATCGCTGGTCGCGTCCACGATCCCCACCAGCTGCTCCGGCGGAGCGAAGCCGAAGGTCCCCGCGAAGGTCCCCTGCACGGTGTGCCCTCGCTCCCGTGCCGATCCGAAGTCGACGAGCACGATGGACTGATCCTCGCGCTGGATGAGGTTGCTGGGCTTGAGGTCGCGGTGGGTGACCGCGGGAGAGAGTCCCTGCAGGTACACCAAGACCTCCAGGACCTGCTCCGCGATCCCTCGCACCTCGGCCTCGTCAAAGCGGTGGGTCGACAGTCGCTCCAGCAAGGACTCGCCTTCGACATAGCTCTGCGCCAGGAAGAACCGCATACTCACTCCCTCTCCGTCGGTGAAGCTATCGATGTACTGCGGGATGCGCGGGTGCTCGAGCTGCCGGAGGACCTGCCCCTCCCGCTCGAAAGCCTCGACGCTCTTGAAGTCCGGCACCTGGGTGAAGATCAGCTCCTTGAGCGCCACCCGCGCGCCGTCGGGGGCGGTGGCCAGATACACGCGCCCCTTGGGCCCTTGCGCGAGCACCGCCCGCGTGCGGTAGCCGCCGGCCACCCGCGCTGCGCCGCAATGTCCGCAGCGATCCTCCACCGTCAGCCGGCGGCAGGAGATGCATTGGTCCGGGCGGAGCGCGGCCTCAGCGATGGCGTGCATCGACAGCTCGACGCGCGCCTCGGCGGCCAGGGCCTCCGAGCAGGCGTCGCAGGCGATGACGTGAGCCTCGAAGTCCGTCCGCTCGGCGTCATCCAAGGTCCCCATCACGAAGTCCGAGATCGTCTCGGGGCTGAGGTGCTCAGCGCTCATCGTTGACCTCGCTCGCTTCCATGGCCGCGCGCAGCTTCCTTCGGACCTCGCACAGCACCTGACGCACGCGCTGCACCGACAGGCCCAGCTTGGCGGCGGCGTCGGCGTGAGATGACTCCGGGGCCTCGTACACCGCCTGAAAGACGCGCTGCGCGCTGGGGGTGCAGCGATCGAAGGCCCGCAGCGCCGAGGCCAGCTCTTCGCGGCGGATCAGGGCGGTCTCCTGGGAGGGCAGGCCCGACTCCACCTCCACCTCGACCACTGCCAACTTGGTGTTCTTGCCTTGGCGGCGCAGCTCATCCAGCGCCAGAAAGCGGGCCTGCCGCAGCGCGAGGCCGGGGAGCTCGACCCGGGGGAGCTGGCCGGCGTCGTACTGCTCGATCAGCCGCAGCCAGGTGCGCTGGGCGATGTCTTTGGCCTGGTCGAGGCGGAGCCCCATGGCCAACAGCAATAGGATCACCCGGCGATCATGGGCCGCGAGCTGGGCATCCCAGGGATAGCGCCCGACCTGATCCGGTCGCACCGCCACCCTCCCCCTCTTCTCTCGCGCCGGGTCCACTGTCCAGGGAACGAAGTCCGGGGCGCGTCATATCGCCCCTCCAGGGAGCATTCCTGGGCCGCAGCTGAGGCCGCATGGCCTCACCACAACCAGGCAGGCGAAGTGAGCCTTCCTTGGCGCAGCCCTTGCTCCATGGGGCGGGATGCGCACGACACCCATCGCCCCCAAGTCCTTGGCCTGGTTGTCCCTGGAGAACCACCGGCCCTCGGAGGCGGAGCAGGCCATCGACCAGTTTGGCCTGGGGGGACGTAAGGCGGGCGACGTCGTTGCCATCGCCGCGACCGCGACCCCGAGTGAGGTCGCCAAGCTGGCGTCGAACCTCCGCGCGCTGGCCAAAGACCTAGAGGAACAAGCCGCCTCGAGCCAGCGCTCGACGGGTACGCTGGAGGGCTTGCTCGGCCTCAACTTCGTCGACTTCTACCACCTCGGTGAAAAGCGGGCCGCCGAGCTCCCGGCCAAGCTGCAGCAGAACCAGGTCACGGCGAGGGAGCTCCAGGCCGTGGGCGAGACCTTCGTCTGTGCGGCGCTCGAGCGCGGCGACCTGAAGTCGGCGCAGCTCTTCATCGCAGCCTTCCCGGCCGACGGCTCTGGCGGGATGAGCTTCGACCCCAACGCGATCCCGGCCAAGGCGCTGGAGAAGGCCCACGCGGGGCTCAAGAAGAGCGCGCTCGGCTACATCTCGGCGGCGACCAGCAGAAGCGAGTATCGCGGCGACGAGGAGGTCTTTCGAGGCGTCGCCAGCGCCCGGGCCCTCATCGACATCGGCGTGATGCCCGAAGCAGAGCTGAAAGACGCCGTGCTGGCCGGCGTTCGTCGTCACAAGTTGGAGCCGGCATACGTGCAGAAGCACTTCGATGACGAGTTCCCGGCCTTGGCCCAAGATCCCTGGTTTCGGAAGGCCGCGATGGCCCCTGGTGGCATCACGTGATCAGCGCCGAGGCCAGCTTCGCGCGCCTCGAGGCCCTCGTCGCCAGCTCCGGCGCCCGCTACACGAGCATGCTCAAGGCCATCGACTTCGTCCTGGACGATGGGCAGGAGTGGTCCTTCGACCCGAGCGCGCGAGATCGGACCTTCGTGCCGCGTCGCGCCGGAAAGGCGGAGCTTGAGCTGCGCCTCAGCGCCGAGCACCTCGAATCACTGCTGGGGCTCGGTATCTCGGGAGGAGCGCTGAGGGAGATCACTTTCCAAGGAGATCTGAGCGCCTTGGTCGCCTTGGCCGATGCGCTCCAGCCAGCCAAGTCGATGCTGAGCCTCCGGGCGACCAGCGGCGGGACTCCGCCCCGCAAAGCTCACCGCAGGAGCTGAGCTCAGCGACCGAGGTGTTCGAGGAGCCAAGCCGCGATGCGCCCGTAGAGCCGCTTGGTCACCAAGGGATCCGGGACCATGTGCGTGAAGCCCGACAGCGGCAGGAAGTCATGCGGCTTCCCGGCGCGAAACAGGGCGTCCGACAGCTTCATGCTGTGGGAGAAGTACACGTTGTCGTCGGAGGTCCCGTGGATCAGGAGCAGCGGCCGCGACAAGGCGCTGGCGTAGGTCAGGCAGGAGCTCCGCTCGTAGGCCTCGGGCACCTCGGCCGGAAGCCCCAGATAGCGCTCCGTGTAGTGGGTGTCGTAGTCGAGCCAGTCGGTCACCGGCGCGCCCGCCACCGCGGCGTGGAAGATATCGGGGCGAAGCAGGGCGGCGATCGCCGAGAGATAACCGCCGAAGGACCACCCGTAGATCCCCACTCGGGTGCGATCGAGCTCCGGGTGCAGCTCGAAGAGAGCCTCGAGCGCCGCGACCTGATCAGACAAGGGAACGTGGGCAAAATCTCCGCGGATCGCGCGCTCGAAGCTGCGCCCTCGCCCCGGCGTGCCGCGCCCGTCGATGCAGACCACCACGAAGCCCTGGTCCGCGAACCACTGCTGGAGCAGGTAGTCGTGCGGAGTGGCCGAGACCATCTTGGCGTGCGGTCCACCGTACACGGAGACCAGCACGGGGTAGCGGCGGCCAGGCTGAAAGTCGCGGGGCCGCAGCAGCAAGGTGTCGAGCCCCACCGGGCCGCCCACCCGCGCCAGCTCGAGCTTCGGCACGAACGGAGGCGCCTCGGTGGCGTGCGCGATCCGGCCGATGATGGCCCGATCCGGGCCGCCGACCACCCGCGTCTCCAAGATCCCATCCAGGCTGTGCACGCTCTGTACGTAGGCGTCGTGCGCGCGGGAGAAGATCACCGAGTGTTGGCCCCGCTCCCGCGTCATGCGCTCGGGTGAGCCGCCGTCGAGCGGCACGCGGTAAACGTGGCCTTCGCTGGGCTCGACGCTGGCGCGCACGTAGATCTGGCGCTGCTTGGTGTCGATGCTCTGCAGGCTGGAATAGCCGAAGTCGAGCGGGGTGATCGGACGGACCAGCCGGCCCGCCGGATCGCGCAGCTCGAGGCGCCACTCCCCGTCGCGCTCGGTCGTCCACAAGAAGCCTGACCCGTCCGGCAACCAGCGCGGCATGTCTTGATCGAGGTTGAGCCAGATCGGGTCGTGCTCGAGGTGCAGCGTCGACGTCGCCCCGCTCAAGAGGTCGACCGTCACCAGCGCGATCTCGGTTTGTGCCCTGTTTTGTAGGACCAGCGTGAGCGGCGAGTGGATGTCCCAGCGCACGCCGGTCAAGTACGGGTAGCGGCTGCGATCCCAAGCGACGGGGGTCTGACGCCCAGTGCTCAGATCGAGGAGGTGCAAGCTGACGTCGGCGTTCTCGTGGCCGGCGCGGGGATAGGCCGTCGCCCGCGGCTCTCGCCAGGGCGCCATAGGCTCGCTGATGTGCAGCCGCTCGAGGTGCGCGACATCAGTCCGCTGAATAAGCACCGCGGCGCCGTCGGGCGAGACCCAGTAGCCGCGGTGGCGCGACATCTCCTCTTCGGCCACGAACTCCGGGAGGCCGTAGGTCACCGTGGGGGAGCCGCGATCGGTGAGCTTGCGCTCGGCGCCGGTAGAGACCTCGGTCAGCCACAGATCGCCATCCCGCACCGCGAAGACCTGCCGGCCGCTCGGCGAATACCGCACATCGAGCGCCGGACCCGCCTTGCTGGGCAGCGCGCGCACGACCTGGGTCTCCAGGTTGAAGACGAAGAGCTGGCCGGAGAGCGGGATCAGCGCGCTGACGCCGTCGGGCCCGAGCGTGAAGCTGGCGATGCCGCGATCGGCGAGGCGCAGCCGCTCTCGGCGGGCGATCTCTTCCTCACTGAGATCCTCGCCGCGGCCATCGAGGAGCCGCTCGGAGGTGAGCACGAGGCGCTCGCTCCGGCTGGCCACGTCGAAGGCCCACAGGTCCTTGACGAAGCTGCGCGCTCCGGAGCGCAGAAAGTAGATGCAAGCGCCGTCCGCGCTCCAGCTAAAGGAGCTGGGCCGCCCGAGGCGGAAGCGGTAGGTCGCGGCGAACTGCTCGAGGAAATCAGAGCCTGCGCTCACCGCCCGACAATCGCCGAAAGCGAGCCTCGAGTCACCCGGCTCTTTCTCCTTGCGGGCCCCGGTGGGGCGTGCGACGCCTCCCCCATGGATCGCGGCGGTAATCGCTGGATCGGCGCTGGCGCGGTCCTGGCCGGGACCGGCGTAGCGCTGGGTGCCTTCGGAGCCCACGCGCTCAAGACCCAGGTTTCGCCCGAAGATCTCGCGACCTGGAAGACGGCGGTGGAATACCAGCTGATCCACGCCTTGGCCTTGCTCGTCGTCGGTTTGCTCAGCGCGTCTAGGCGGGGCCCGACTGCCGGACGAGCCGGGATGGCTTTTGTGGCCGGGATCGCGCTCTTTTCGGGAAGCCTCTATGTGCTGGTGCTCTCGGGCATACGGGCGCTCGGAGCGGTGACCCCGCTCGGGGGCGTGGCCTTCCTGCTCGGTTGGGCCTTCTTGTTCGGCGCGTCCTTCCCGGAGAAGCCTGAACCGTGACCTCGCCGATCGATCAGACCCCTGAGCGAAGGGGGCTCCGGCGGGATGGCTCGGTGCCCATCGAACGGCTCGGCCTGCCCCCGAATCGGATCAACGATCTCTACCACACCTTCCGGCGGGTCTCCTGGACGCGCCTGATCGTGTTCCTCACCCTGGTGTATTTCGGGTCGATCGCGCTGTTCGCGAGCTTGTATCTCCTCGGCGGCGACACCATTAGCGGCGCCGAGCCCGGGTCGTTCGCGGACGCCTTCTACTTCAGCACTCAGACGGTCGCCACGATCGGCTACGGCGCCATGACCCCCAAGGGGCCGTACGCCAACCTCCTGGTCTCGGTGGAGGCGCTGTTCGGGATGCTTTATACGGCCATGACGACGGGCCTGGTTTTCTCGAGGTTCGCGACGCCGACCGCCCGGGTCGTCTTCAGCCACGACGCCTTGATCACCAGCTTGAACGGCAAGCCGACCCTGGTCTTTCGCCTGGCCAACGAGCGCTCGAGCCAGATCGTCGAGGCCCGCATCAACGTAACCTTGCTGCGCACCGAACGTACCCAAGAAGGGCAGACCATGCGGCGCCTCTACGATCTGCCGCTCGCCCGGAACGTCTCGCCGATCTTCGCCCTGACCTGGCTGGTGATGCACGACATCGACGAGAAGAGCCCTCTGTTTGGGATGACCCCCGAGAAGATGAAGGACGATCAAATCTCCCTGATCGTGACGCTCACCGGAATCGACGACACCCTCGCCGCCACCGTCCACGCCCGACAGGCCTACGACTACAACGACATCAAGTTCAACCGCCGCTTCGTGGACGTGCTGTCTGAGCTCCCCGGGGGAGGCCGAGCCCTGGACTTCCGAAAGTTCCACACTCACGAAGAAGCCAAACCGACGAACCCGCGAGAGCCCTAACCTCCGACCTTCGGTCAGCGGACTCCGCAGGTTCCGTCTACGCAGAGGATTCCGCGGCAGCATTGTTCGTTGGCGGTGCAGGGATCGCCGAGCGGGTGGCATTGCCCCGACGAAGGCACGCAAACCGACGCCCCGCTCCCGTCCGTTCCGCAGTCTCCGCTGCAGCACTCGGCGTCGACGGCGCAGGCCTGCTGCTCTTCGCGGCAAGCATAGGCCGCCCAAAACGCCGCGATATTGAGCGAGGCGGTGTTTTGGCCGGGCAGCCAGTACGGGACCTCGGAGGGATCCTCCCCCGGCGCGGGCGACTCCTTGATCGCCGCGACCCACACCTGCTGCCTACCCGTCCCCGCCGTCCCGGCGCGGTTGTTCCCATAGTCGCGGCGCGAGAGGAAGGTCAGCCAGAAGTAGCCGCCCTGCTGAAACGGCGAAAAACGGGGCTGAAAGCTCTGGTTTCCGGCGGGGCCGCCCGAGGCGTTGTCCAGACGAACCAGGCCACCACCATCGCGATGCATGAAGTACAAGGCGCTTTGGCCGCTCTCGCTGCGTGAGCTGTTGCCGTGCGCGAAGGCGATCGAGGCGGAGTCCGGGCTCCAGCTCGGATAGTTGGCGGCGAAGCCGGCGAAGGCGTTGCTGACCGAGGTCGCGGTCATCACCCGGCGCGGCGCGCCGAAGCTGTCTTGGCCCAGCACGGGGAGCATCCAGATGTTGCCGGTGCTGTTGGCCCCGCCCCAGTTGTTGGTGTCAGCTACATAGGCGATCTCGGTCCCGTCGGGCGACCACGCCGGGTGGGTGACGCCTCCGACCGGGAGCTGGCCGCTCACCGGGGTGATGAAGTTGCCGCGGAAGGGATCCAGCACCCGCAGCGCGCGCCCGCCACCTTGCTCGTCGACGCTCACGATCAGCCGAGAATCATCGGGGCTCCACGAGGAGAACCACCAGCGCGAGGTGGTGCTGGTGACCGGGAAGACGGTCGGGGGCGGCGCCGCGGTGAGGTTCTGTGTGAGATCGAAGACGCCGCCCACGTTCTCGCCGCCGCCGAAGCGGCCCGCCATGTAGCGACCGCTGGCGGAGACCGAGTGGCAGCCGATGCAGCCGAGCTGTGGGCTGGGCAAGAAGGCCTCGCGGTTGGCGGTGCCATCGTTGATGCGGATGATGCGGCCCGCCGCGATATCCCAGTAGTAGATGGAGCCGAGCAGCGCCGCGCGCGCGAAACGGACGTGGATGGGCTGCCCTTCGATCACCTGGCCGGTGGCGGCTTCCCAGCGATCGACGATGATCTCCGCGAGCTCGTCTGGTTCGGACTGCGCGATGCGCCGCCAAGCGTCGAGGTCCGCCAACCAGCTGTCGGTGAAGCCGCTGCCGCTGTTGACGACGTAGGCGGTGAAGGCGTTGACCTGCACGCTCGGCTTCCGCATCCGCACGCGGAAGGCGTCGCCGGGCGCGGAGTTTCGCCACTGGATGGTCGCCGGCGGGACGTTCTGGGGCATCACCGCGCGGTCGAGAGGATAGACGATCTGCGCGGCGCGCGCCGGGTCGGTGATCGGCGGAGTGGCGAACAGATCGGGGACGGTGGTGGAGGTCCCTGGCGTGATGATCGTCTGCTCCAGCTCCACGCGGACCGAGATGACCGTTTGCGCCGGGCCCGCGTGCACCGTTAGCTGTCCTGGACCACCGAAGCGACCATTGGCGGTGAAGGTGCCGGTCGCGGGGTCCCAGGCGCCGAGCAAGAGCGGATCGACGTCGGCGGCGAGGCCAGAGGTCGCGGTGGTCGTGGAGTTGCTCCAGCTCAGCTCGAAGTCGAAGCGCGCGGTCGGCCTCGCGCCGTTGACCGAGACCAAGCGGGCCGAGGTCGGGGTGGCGGTCAGCCGAACGATCGTGACGAAGCCTCCGTCGGGTGGGTCCATGGCGTCTGGCGATGCGCTCGCGTCCGGATCAGCGCCGGTATCGGCGAGCGCGCCCGAGTCCGGCACCTCAGCCGCGTCCGGCACCTCGCCCGCGTCGCCAACCCCGGCGTCGACCGGGCTCAGCGCGTCGGCGGCGAAGCCAGCGTCGGCGGCGAAGCCAGCGTCGGCGGCCGCGGTGGCGTCTGTTCGGGGCGTCGCGTCCGCGGCGGGATCGTCGCCATTTGAGCAGGCGCTCACCGCCAGGCAGAGCGCGGCCGGACCGAGGGCGAGGAATCGAGCGCGGAGCGAAGGCATGGCGCCCAAGCTATTCCCGGACGGTCGGCCCCTCAATGTGTGCTCGTGGCGCTACACCATGGAGGCCCTCCGATGGCATAGTGCGCGCTCGAGGTGCTGATGAATCACAGAACGAATCTGAGCGCGGCCTTGGCCGTCGGTATCTTCCTAGGTCTCTCCGGGTGCGCGAGCGCCGACAGCAAGAAAGAGGGCTTCGGCCGCTTGAGCGTCGCCGAGGTCGCGGCGCAGCGGACGCAGGAAGGCTTCTACGTCTACGACAACAACCCCAAGGAGGTCTTCGAGAAGGGGCACGTCCCGGGCGCCAAGTGGCTCGACTCCTCCCGGATCGTCGCGGCGGATCTGCCGGCCGACAAGGCAGCGACGCTGGTCTTTTACTGCGCAAACGAACACTGAACGGCTTGTCATGAGGGCGCCGTGAGCGCCCTGAAGCTCGGTTACGCCAAGGTGTTCATCATGCCCGAGGGGATCAAAGGCTGGAAAGCCGCCGGTCAACCGCTCGAGCCTCCCGCCGCCGTCAATTAGGCCGGATCCACCCCGCGTATCGCGCCAGCCAATACGGCTCGAGCACGTCGGCGCCGTCCATCTCCACCCAGCCGTCGAAGCCGCCGTCGAGCTGATACTGATCCGTGTTCCAGCGATCGCAACGCCGCTCATCGTAGGGGAGGATGCGCCCGTCCGAGCGCAGCCCGCCCGCCGGCTTGAAGTAGTCGGAGTTCGGCTTGATGAGATCCAGGCGGTCGGAGTTGGTCTGGCTCCAGCGGATCATGTCCACCGGCGCCAGGCGCAGCCACCGCACGACGTCCTCAGGCGGTGCGTTGGCCGCGGCCAGGCCGCCGTGGATGAGGCTCCACCACGGGGCCTGCTGGAGCGAGAACTTGTGCGCCCAGTTGCGCTGCGCCGCTGCCACCCAGCGCTGGTACAGCTCGGGGTCCGACTCGTACTGCAGCAGCACCAGCCAGGCGTTGACGGCCATCTCGTCGTTGTCCATCTCGAACCTTCGAAACGGATACTCCAGCTCGCGCTCGGCGTTCTCGGCGTAGTGGTAGTGGTCGATGAGCTCGCGTTTGGCGCGGTAAAACTTGGGATCCTTGGTGAAGTAGTGGGCCAAGCTCAGCCCGGCCAAGAGCTCGGCCGAGAGCACGCCGCCGTCGCCGATCGAGCCCGGGATGCTGTCGTTGACGTAGGCTGGCTCGAAGCGCCCGTAGGTGGTGGGGAGCCCGTCGCGATCCACCAAGTTCCAGCCGTGGTCGACGATGCCGCCGACGATCCCCGCGATGTGGTTCTCGATCCGCTTTTTCTGCGCGTCGTCGGCGCAGACATCGTAGGCCACGCCCATCATCGCGAGGTGAGCGATGACCTCGTCGTTGGAGGTGTCGGCCTTGATCCACCACTCCCCGTCGGGCGAGGTGAACCATTGGCCGTCGTCGGGCGCGTCGCAGTCGTCCAGCATGCAAGTTGACTTGCGGATCGCCGCGCGGGCCACGAAGTGCGCCATGCCGCTCTGATCGCGCAGGCGCAGCATGCCCTCCAGCGCCTCGTCGAAGTGGGCCTTGGCGCTGGGATCGCCGGTGACCTTGTAGCGGTAGCATTCTCCGCGCACCCAGTAGCCGGTCCACGAGCCGTCGTTGTCCGAGTCCCAGGGGACGTTGCTGCTCAGATCCCCACGGCGCAGCAGGTGGGAGTCGGCCACCGCGCCGTCGCGATCATGCCGCTGTACGACGCGATCCACGAAGGGCCGGAGCTTCTCCTCCAAGGTCATCATGCGGGCGGTGACCTGGCCGAGACCTTGGTCGGTAGCGAACCACAGCTCGGGCCCGAGGGTCGCCACGGCCTTGATCGACGGGCTCGGGATCCAGCGGGTGGCGTTGTAGACCCGCCATTCGGGGCCGATCCCGCGATCGAGGAGCCGCATGGCGCCGTGGTTGGTCGCGACCACCAAGCCGCCGTCGTCCATCGGCGCCGCGGCGACCGCGTCGTCGTAGGGCACCCGGCCGCGGTGAAAGAGCTCGACGTCCACGGGCCTCAGGTCGCTGCCCAAGCCCATCAGGCCCCGGGTTCCGACGAGGGCGACGGAGACGCCGGTCAAGAGCCCCCCGGAGATGGGCACCAGCGCCACCGGCTCGCCGACCGCCCCCGCCAGGGGTAGTTCATCGACCGGCGCGCTCGGTCGAGCCCCGCCAAGGGCATAGCTCTGCACTGCGCTGGAGGTGGCGACCCACAGGGCCCCGCCGACCAGCCCGGTCGCCGATCCGGAGATCGGCAGCGGCTCGAGCGCGAGCGTCCCCTCGTCGGGGGCGAAGGCCAGGTTGGTGTCGGTGACGACGTAGACGCCGCGAGGGGCCAGCGAGAGGCGCCGGATCGGCGCGGCGCTGGTGGTGCTGCTGCTGACGCCCGCCTCGGTGATGCGGATGAGCCGCCGCGGGCTCGCCAAAAAGAGGCTGCTATCCGTGGCGAAGGCCTGGGTGAGATCGTCGTCCGCCGCCGCCACCGGATTGGCGACCGTCGGCGGATGATCCCCATCGCGCAGGCCCCGCGGGAGCACGAGCAGCGGCTGCGTCCAGCCCTGGAAGGAGGCCGGCAAGCGCACCACGCCGATCAAGGGGACGCGATCCGGGTGACCCTCGAGGAGCGGGTGGTTCTCCTCTTGCAAATAGGGCACGTCGCGCACGGGGGCGGCCGGCGGCTGAAAGGGCCGGGGCGCCGAGAGGGGCATGGAGGGATCCGGCGGCGGCGCGGCGCTCGAGCTACAAGCCGTGAGCACCAAGGCCGTCAGGCCGCCGCCGAGCCGAGACCACATCCCACCGGTGTAGCAGCGTCGCACAACCACGGTGAAGGGGCGGCGCGGCTGGATTAATCGAGTGTAATCATTCGAAACGGTGGCTGAGGGCGAAGCGCAGGTCGAGGCCAGGCCCCGCGACCAGGCTGCCCAGGCTGCGGGTCGGAGAGTCGAAGAGGTTCTCCACCACCACCACCGCCGAGAACCCCGCCCCGAGCTCGGCGCCCAGCTCTATCCCGACGGTGGCCGTGCTCCACTCCGAGGTCTGGGCCCCGAGCGCCCCGACGTCATGGGGGGTGAGCCGCTCTCCGACGTGCCCGCGCGCGAGCAGCTCAACGAACGCCCCGTGGACCCCAAAGTCGTAGTGCAAGCTACCTTGCAAGAGCAGGCCGGGCACTCCGGCCAGGGGCGCCGCCATTGCGCGCGTGAAGGCGCCGCTGCCCCGCAGGCTCAGCCGCTCGACCGGCACCCACTCCATCCGCGCCTCGACCCCAGCCAGCGAGGCCTCCTCCAGCGTGACCAGGCCATCGCCGCGGGGCTCGAGGCTGTTCTCTTCCCGCCGCAGAAAACCGAGCAGGGAGAGCGCGAAGAAGGAGCGGCGCCAGTGGAGGCCGAGCTCGCCGGAGAGCTGCTGCTCGTAGCGGGGGTCGCCCACCAGCACCAGCCGATCCCCGAAGCTGGGGAGCCGACCGCTCCACAAGAAGCCACCGTCGAGGCCGAAGCCGCCCCCGAGCTCGAGGAGCGCGCGGGCGCTGGCGTAGGGTCCCAGCCCGAGCGCCGCGCTCGGGTTCATCCCCGTGCCCAATGCGCTGCGGGCCCAGTTGAGGCCGCCCTCGAGGCCGAGCTCGAGCGGATCGAGGGAGAGGTCGACCGTAGCGGCGGCCAAGAGCTGCTGCGTCTCTCCCTGGGCGGCGCCCTCCTCGGCGGCGCTATGCGCAAAGCGGCTCCGCAGGCCGATCGTCAGCGCCGGGGCCAGCTCGAGGTGGGCCGAGAGCGCGACCTGGACGGTGTCGGCGACCGAGCGGGAGCTGACCTCGTGTGAGCCGATCGCGGTGCGATCGCGGCGGTAGCTATCGAAGCCCGCCAGGACGTCGAAGCTCTCCTTGGCGGAGGCGTGGAGGAAGACCGCGCGGCGAAAGGCCTCGCGATCCACCCAAGGCGCGCCGGCGTGATCCCGTCGCAGCACGTTGGTGAGGCGGTCGAGGCTGGCGCCCGCGTCGACCTGGAGGGGATCGTCATCGCGCCCCAAGGCCCGAACCCGGGCGCCGAGGTTGAGGCGCTCGAAGCTCCCCACGTCGCGGCCGCTGCGCCCGCCCAGGCGGAGCTCCTCGAAGTCGGCGTAGCTGGCGTACAGCCGCGCGGCGATCGCCTCGAGCCCGCCCTCGGCGGCCAATTCGACGGCGGACGATCGGTCGGCGCTGCGGCCCACCGCCGCGACATCGGTCCGCACATGGCGTCCGAGCGCGGGGCCACGGCTGAATAGGTGCACGGAGCTGCCCAGGCGATCGATCGTGGCGCTCTCGATGCGGCTGGCCGGGAGGAGGCCGAGATCGTCGCGCTGATCGGCCCGGGTCAGCGCGTTCTCGAGCAGGAGGCCGTCGAAGCTCAGCTCGACCCGGCCCCCCGCGCGCCCCCGCAAGACGAGCTCGTCATTGCTGCGGAAGCGTCGGCGGGCGTCGAGGAGCAGGGGTTCCCGGGACAGGAGCTCGCCCGCGGTCCGCGGGATCGCCGAGGCGCCGGGCGCGTAGAGGTCGAGGTCGAGGGGGACCTCCAGCGCAGCCAAGGCCACGGTGGCCGAGCCCGCCTCGATCTCGCGCATGAGCGCCAGCTCCTCCTCGGAGAGAAAGGAGGTCGCGGTGGTCGCGCTCAAGGTCGCGAGGTCAGCGGACAGGGTGGCGGTCGTGGACGAGCCGGCGAGCGGATCGGCGACCACGGTGCTCGGCCCAAAGGCCAGGCCCAGGAGCCCCAGCACCACCGAGCTTGGGTGCCTCGCTGTGTTCGCCCCAGTGCGCACGGACCTTGTGGACGGGCACCCTAATGCCCTGGAGTCGACGTCGTCCACAAAGGCCTTGGCGCTCGCCGCTGAACCTGCTAGGCCATTGCTCCCGCGGTGCCCAGATAGCTCAGTTGGTAGAGCAGTGGACTGAAAATCCGCGTGTCCCTGGTTCAAATCCGGGTCTGGGCACCAACTTTCCCCCTTCTTTTTCGCCTTAGAGCCACGTCGTCGGGATCGCGCTGGCCTTCAAATCCCTCAGCATGTCGTGGAGCCGCTCGGCCATCGCCTTGGTCGCGGCCGAAGCGCTCGGCTTCTCTGCGAGCTTGTGGTCGAGCTCGGCGATCTTGGCCAGGGCCTCCTTGCGGGGGAGCGTGGCGAAGTTCGGCGCGCTCAGCCCGAGCTCTTGGTAGGCGCTGCTGACGTTCTGACCAAAGGTCGCCTGGAACATCGAGCCGATGTTCTTGTAGTAGAGCACGCGGATCAGATAGTCGCGCTCGGTCTGGAGCTGCGTGCGCTCGGCGGCCGGCAGATCGGTGCGGCCGAGGAGGCGCTGGATCGCGTTGTAGTGCACGCGCAGCTCGCCGCTCATCGGGTTGTCGACGATCTTCGCGCCCGAGACGAAGTCCGGGATCACCGACTTGGTGCTGGTATAGGTCTCGCGCATGGACTCGATCGAGGCCTGGGGCTGGCCGTTGTCATAGCCGCTGGTCACGCTCCACACCGCGACGTTCTCGCCCTTGCGCGTGCCGGCCGCGAGGCTGCGCTTGATCGCGTCGGTTCCCTCGCCGCGGGTCGATCCCTCCCAGCGTAGGACATGCGCGACCGCGCCGCTGGCCGCGCCCGGGGCCCAGCCGTCGTAGGCCCAGACGGTCTTCAGGTTGGGGAACATCGCGCGGTAGGTGTCCATCGAGGACTGCCCGCCGGAGTTACAGGCCGCCATCATGAGGTCCTGCACCTGCGCCGCGGCCTTGGGGAAGAGCATGGTCAGCTTGCCGATCGTCTCGAGCTTGAGCTTGCCGTTGCCATCACCGTAGACGCCGTCTCCCACGCTGTGACCGGAGAGCACGATGCGCTCGATCATCCGGGTTCCTTGCTCGGCCTCGCGGAACACGCGGGCGAGCTGGGCGGCCTCATCGCGGGCGCCGTCATCGGTCCCCTCCAAGACCTCGGCGAGCGCGGCGGCGCGATCGGCCGGCAGCCCCAGCGCTTTGGCGAAGCCCAGGCGATCGTCGGCCTTGGTGAGGTCGTAGGTCTTGCCGAGGTGGCTCAGCGCGTCGGCCGTCTTCGACGGGCTCAGGTAGGTGACCGCGCCGTCGCCGACCTTCCCCTTGAGGTTGGCGACCTCGAAGGCGGAGCCGGGGTTCATGCCGACGTAGACGATCGGGCGCGGCGCGCGAGAGACCTGCGGAGCCACGTCCTGCGCGGCCTGCGCGACCATCGGCATGAGCGAGAGGCCTGAGGCTCCGATGAGCACCCCGCGGGTCAGCGGGCTCTCTTGAGCCAGGTAGCTCAGCGAAGCCTCGCTCAGGTTGGTGCGCGGGGTACGAAAGGAGAAGAGCTGGCCAGCGATGGACTGTGGCTCGAGCGAGCTCAGCTTGGTCGTGACGAGCTTGGTGGGGTCGATGTCCCGGAGGTGAAGCGAGTGCAGAACCTTATTCAAAGAAAGCATACGGTGGAGTCTGCCCCAAAATGGTGGGCAATGTAAACCTCAGGCTTACATTAGGGCATGTTCCGGGGTTAGCTGGGGCTGTGAGGAGGCTCACCGGCCCCTCAGGCTGTCGTCTCCTGCGAGTGCTACTGGAGAGTTCGGGTCAGATCCCCGGTCGAGAGGGCGATCTCGACCAAGTCGGGGAGCATCGGCGTGATCGAGCCGTGCCGCAGACTCGGCCTTGGAAGCGGGGCGGCCGCACGAGCGAGCGGTAGGCTGATCGTGAAGGTGGTGCCTTTTCCGAGCTCGGATTCGACCGAGAGCGAACCGCCCGCCCGCTGCAGCAACTCGGCCGACACCCGCACTCCAAAGCCGGTCCCCTGACCCCTCTCCTTAGTGGTGACGTACTCCCTGAACAGGCGCGCTTGAATCTCCGGTGAGATCCCTGGACCATCGTCGGTCACCCGGAGCCAAGCCCGAGAACCATCGCTGCCCTCCACGAAGGAGAGCGTCCCGCGTCGTCCACTCTCCTCGAGCGCTTGGGCGGCGTTGACCACCACGTTGAGCAGGGCCTGGGAGAGATGGCCGACATCGACGGCGACCGGCGGCGCCGCGGTATCGCTCATCACGATGTCACAGTGGGCTCTGACTCGAGGACCAGCCAACGCCAGCACGGACCTCACGACTTCTCCGAAGCGAGCGGCCGCATCTGAGCTTTGGCCCATGTACGAAAAGCCTCTCACCTCCGTGGCGATCGTCATGATTCTCTTGGCCGCCTCCCTGATGTCACGGGCCAGCTCCCGGGCCTCGTCCGCGCCCCCGATCTGGGCGAGCATCTCGATGAGCGCCTCGGAGTCCGACATCAAGCAGGTAAGTGGGTTTCTGATCTCGTGATTGATCGTGGCCGAGAGCTCGCCCAAGGTCGCCAACTTCTGTGAACGCAGCACTCGCTCCTGAAGTTCTCGCTCGGCCGTGAGATCGTGGACGATGGCCACGTAACCGACGGGGCTGGCCGTATTCGCTGGTCGAACGAGAGAGAGCGCGACGCTGGTAGGGCGGCTAGGTTCTTCGAGCGCGGGCGGGAGCCGGTACGCCGCAGCCTGCGCCTCAAGGAGCATCTGCGACGCCCCGGTCGAAAACTCGGCTGCCGTCGCTTTGCGCGGGCGGAGGGTGGCACCGATGACTCCCGCCCGCTGGCCCGTGTACAGCTGGGCGGCGGCTGCGTTGGCGTAGGTTACCGTGCCGAGTAGATCGGTGATGAGTACACCATCGGTCGTGCCCTCCACCGCGGCCGCCATCAGGTCTCTTTGGCGGGTCGCTTCCCGCTCGATCGTTACGTCCTCGATCGTCAGGACCAGCGAGTCTGGCGCCCCGGATTGTCGGCGAATCAGGGTCCCTTGAACCCGCGCGGCGAAGCTCGATCCATCTACGCGTCGCAGGCTCGTCAAGACCGGCGCGCTCTGCCTGGCAAAGGCCGAATCGCGGAGCCGCTGGCCAGCAACGCCTTGTTGCATCGCGAGGGTCTCCAGGTCGACCTGGGCGGCTTCCACGTCTGGGTAGCCGAAGGACTCCCGGAAGACCGTGTTTCCGAAGGTCAGCCGGTTGGTCACCGGATCGACCGCGATCACCGCGAGCGGAAGAGCCTCGAGGAACTGGCCCAAGCGACGTATGTGATCCTCACGCCCCGCAGATTCGGAGAGGTCTCGGATGAGTACGCCAAATCGCCCGTCTTGAGTCGGGATGGTCAGCACTTTCAGCTTCGCGCCGAGCGCGCATGGTCCGGTTACCCCTCCTGCCGGGCGACGGGTGCGCAGACTCAACCGCACCGCGCCGTCGCTCTCGGCGTCGTTTCGGTCCAGCAGCGGCGCCAAGTCCTCCCCCATCGACCCATGACCCGTTAGCCGGTCCCGAAACGCCCGGTTGGCTCGCACCAGCTTCCCCGTAGCGTCGATGATGCAAAAGAGATCATCGGAAACCTCGACCAGTTGATCCCACTCCGCGCGGCTACTCGTCGCTGGCGTGATCTTCAGGACTGGCACTTCGGCGCGCCGACGAAGGAACCAGAGCGAAATAGCCAACAAAAGAATAAAGGCCGTCAGGCCAGCCCAGAAGAGTGACATCCAGCGCATTTTCGACCTCGAGAATGAATGTCCGCAAGCATCCGGGTAGGTATGGAGAGCAACGCCAAGTTGAGACACTCACTGAGCCGGAGCCGAGCTCGAACCGATCATCTTCCGATGAACGCCGATGGCGCGCCGAAGTGCTCCACCAAGAGCGCGGTGGTCTCATTCGGCTGCTCCAGCGGGAAGATGTGGCCCGCGCCCGGCAGCAGCACCAAACGGCTGCCCGGGATCAGCTCGGCGAGCCGCCTCGAGTTCTCGCAGGGCACGACCCGGTCGAGGTCTCCGCTCAACACCAAGGTCGGAGCGCGCACGCTCCGCAGCCGCTCGGCGGTCCCATGGCGGAGCGCTGCCCAGAGCTGGCGGAGCGCGGTGCGGGGGCCGGCGTGCTCGAGGGCGTGGATCCAGCGGCTCCAGTCCGCGCGGCCCCGCTCAGGGAAGCCCGGCGAGACGCAGATGCGCGCCAGCCGAAAGCCCTCCCGGCCGGGCCCGAGCAGGATGAGCAACAAGAACAAGATCGCGAGCCCCACGCTCGGCCAGCGGCCGCGGAG
>Ga0154020_10002829_pt1 | contig 21096 bp, 15 predicted proteins | sample Klosneuvirus_201_FD_109709 | JGI IMG/M metagenome (GOLD analysis project Ga0154020, IMG submission 109709) | Active sludge microbial communities from wastewater, Klosterneuburg, Austria - Klosneuvirus_20160825_MG | ecosystem: Engineered > WWTP > Aerobic digester > Activated sludge | place... | reverse complement strand
TCGGCTCGCGCCAAGACGCGTTCTTCTACGGCCTGTGCACCGCGACCACCACGCCTTCGCGCTTCCTCTTTGTGAAGGTCGATGACGGACCGTTGACCGTCACACGGACCGCAACTGGCCCGCCCTGCCTGCAGCGGCTGAGCGCGGACCCCAGCGGCGGCTTCCTGGCCACCTACGGAGACCGGGACCACATCGAGCTCGGGCGCTACGATGCGGCCGGTCGCCGCCTCAGCAGCCTACGCCTGAGCTCGGAGCCCGAGACCGTCTCGAGCGCGATGCTGGCAGTCGGGGACACGGTCTACGTCACCCGCGAGAACACCGACTCCTTCGTCTTTGCGGGGGCGATCTTGGCGGTCGATCTCCCCGGGCTTCGCAGCGTGCGCGTGGTCTCTGAGCTCGGGCCGCCGGGATCGATCCTCCACCGGCCCCGGGCGCTCCTGACCTACGACGACCTCTTGCTGCTCTCCGATGACAACACCGAGAGCGTCAGCTTCCTCCGGCGCTCGGACCTCAGCCTCCTCGAGTCCACGTTGCTCAACACTCCGCCCGCCTCTTCGGGCGCGGCCGGGTACCTCACCCGCGATCCGGCCCGCGGCCTCTTGTACGTCAGCGCACCAGGGGGGATCGGCGGCGAGATCTGGGTGCTCACGGCCAGCGTCGCCCGGCGCGGCCAGGTCCTTAGCCACCGCACCTACTACCCCACCGAGAGCCACCCCTGGGCGAGCCTCCTCGACGGCGATCGCCTGTTGGTCGGCCTGACCGAGGGCACGGCCGAGACGAATCGGCCCGCCGCCTGGATCGTCGCCTTCGACCGAAGAACCGCGCGTTTTGGGCGTGAGCGTCAGGTCATCGGTCTCGGCATCGTCAGCGAGCTGCTACGGGTGGACGCCCACCATGCGCTGGCGCTGCTCCCCTTTGAGAACGTGCTGGTGCGGATCACGATCCCTTGAGCGTCTGCTCGAGCCGATGGATGGCGGTCAGGAGCCGCACGCGCTCCGCGGATCCAGGGTCGGCGCGCAAGGCAGCTTGCAAATCGAGGTAGTGCCCATCGAGTCTCCGCAGGGCCTCGGGCGCCAAGCTCGGCGCTGCCGCGGCGAGCCGCCCCCGCACGCGTTCGAGGTGGCGCGCGAGGAGCGCTTGGCTCGGCGCGCCCCGGTCGATGGCCGCCTCGAGCTTGGACCACTCGGCCTCGGCCGCCAGGGGGTCAGCGGCGAGCAGCGCGGAGTAGCGCTTGAGGCTCGTGCCGAGGCCCTCCAGCTCCGGCAGCTCCTCCCGGGCCAGGCCGAGCGCGGACGCCTTGGCCGCGAGCTTGGATTCGAGCTCGGCCCTCAGCTGAGCTTCGCTCCGCCGCGGCGCTGCGGACGGCCGGGGGCTCCGCGGAGGCGACGCCGTTGTCGGCGAGATCAACCCGCCAGTGGGCGCGACCGCTTCGGGGGGCGGTGGCGCGACCGACGACGGTTCAGCGGAGGTCAGCGGTGACGCGATCGCTGCAGTGCCCGGCGACGCGGTGGGCGCGGGCGCCACTTCTGTGCGCTGCGTCGGCGTCCGCGGGGCCGCGCTGATCGCCGCGTAGAGGACCGCGACGCTCACCAACAAGACCAAACCCGCGATCAGCTCCGGGCGCATCTGGGATGGCCATGACTTCGCGCCAACCGAGGAGGCCGGCGCCGGTGCCCGCTCGCCGCGAGCGACGGTGGGCAAGAGCGCGGGGGTCGGGTCGAGCGGCTCGGGCGACAGCCGGGTCGGCTCGGTGACCCCTCCTTGGACCTCGGTCTCGATCTGCTCAGGTTCCAGCGCCGCGGACTCATCGGGCGGCACCACGTCGAGGAGACCGTCCGCGCCGAGGAGCTGGCTCAGCGGCCGCCGCACCACCGCTGGGGCCGGCACGGCGGCCGGTCGCAATCCCTCCAGCCAACGGCGCCGTGCGCGCAGCGGGTCGCCTACGCCGCGCGCCTGGAGGAGCGCCGCGAGGCCCGCCACGAGGCTGCTAGCGTCCTGGTAGCGCTCCCCGGGCCGGTGCTTGGTCGCGCGCTCGAGCAGCGTCACCAGGGCGCGATCGGCGACCTCGCCGAGGGGCAGCGGAGCGCCAGCCCATATCTGCTTTCGTAGCGCCGGGTCGCTGAGCGGGTTTCGGCCCAGCACGGCCTGGAGGAGCACGACCGCCAGCGAGTACAGATCGGAGCGCGCGTCGACCTCGCCGCCCAGCGCCTGTTCGGGCGACATGAACTCGAGTTTGCCTTTGGCCACCCCGACCTTGGTGCGCGCCAGTCGCTCGTGGGCCCAAGCGATCCCAAAGTCGGCCAGCTTCACCTCGCCGGACCAAGCCAGGAGGATGTTGTCCGGGGCGACGTCGCGATGGATCAGGCCGAGCGCTTGCCCCCCGCTCCCCGGTGCGCGGTGCGCATAGTCGAGGGCCTCCGCCACCTCCAGGGCGACGCCCAGCGCGATCTCGAGCGGCAGGGGCGCGCCGAGGACGTGCTGGCGCATCAGGGTCGCCAGATCGGGCCCGTCGACCCACTCCAAGATCTGAAAGGGCTGCTCCTCCTCCACCCCGAAGTCGAGCACGCTCACGATCCCCGGGTGATGGAGGCGGCTCAAGATGCGCGCTTCGTCGATAAAGGCGCGCTGGGCCTCGGGGTCGATCGACTCGGAGATGGCCAAGCGCTTGAGCACGACGCGCCGCTCAAACCCGGCCTCACCGAGCAGGAGCGCCTCGAAGACCTCGGCCATTCCTCCCTTCTTCAGGGCACGCTCGATGCGGTAGCGGCTCACGGTGCGTCAGCGGAGGCCGATGCGCTTGGCCATCTGGATCAGGTAGGACCGATCGATCTTCGCCTCGCGGGCCGCGTGCGACATGTTGTTGTGGCAGCGCTCGAGGAGCTTCGAGAGGTAGATGAGCTCAAACTCGTGGAGCACCAGCTCGCGGGCCCCCTTGTACGGACGGGCGATCAGCTCTTCGATGGCCACCGACGGGAAGGTCCCACCCACCTTGCCCCCCGAGGGCCGCTCGCCGTTCAGGGCGGGCGCCTCACCGATGGCCAGCGCCGCTTCCACGAAGTTGCGCAGCTCTCGCACGTTCCCGGGCCAATGGTACTTGGGCAGCGCGGCCATCGAGGCGGCCGAGATCAGCTCCTCCACCGGCCCGTCGTGACCGGCCTCGCGCAGGAAGTGCTCGACCAAGATCGGGATGTCCTCGCCGCGCTCTCTGAGCGGGGGGATCCGGATCAGCACCACGGCCAGTCGGTAGTACAGGTCCTCGCGGAAGCTCCCCTGGTTCACTTCACTGCGCAGATCGCGGTGGGTGGCCCCCACGACCCGGACGTCCACCGGGATGGCCTTGGTGCCGCCCACGCGGCGGAAGCTCTTGCGCTCCAGCACGCCGAGCAAGCTGGCCTGCAGCGGCAAGGGCAGCTCGCCGATCTCATCGAGGAACAACGTCCCGCCATGGGCGCGCTCGAAGGCCCCGACGTGCTGGCGATCGGCCCCCGTAAACGCCCCTTTTTCATGACCGAAGAGTTCGCTGGCGATCAGGGTCGGGAGGAGCGTGCCGCAGTCGACGGTCTCGAAGGCTTGGGCGGCGCGCGGGCTGGCCTCGTGGATCGCGTGCGCCAAGACCTCCTTGCCGGTGCCGGTCTCGCCGAGGAGGAGCACGGGTGCGTCGGTCTTGGCGATGCGCTCCACCGTGGCCAAAAGCCGCCGCATCTCAGGGGACCTTCCCCGTACCGCGCCGACCATCCCCTCCGGGTTGAGCTCGACGTCGACGGTGGTGCCCGCGTCATCGACCCGGAGCGTGGTCTTTCCCAGGACGAGCTGCGCGCCCGGCATCAGCTGCCCGCGATCGATGCGAACTGCGCCATGGACGGTGCCGTTGGTCGAGCCGTGATCTTCGACGACGATGCGGTCCTCCACCCGCCGCAGCTCGAGGTGGTAGCGCGAGACAGTGTCATCGCTGAGGACCAAGTTGTTTCCGGGAGCGCAGCCGACAGAGATCGTGTCGGATTCAGCGGTGAAGCTCTTGCCAGCGTCCGGCCCTTTGACCACCTCGGCCCGCAGCGAGCGGATGGGCATCGACTTGACCGAGTGAGGGACGGTCGCGGACGTGTCGCTCAAGAAAACCTCCTGAAAAGCGGAACAAAATAGGCCTAACACGGGTCGGTCGATTACACTAGCAGGCCCATGAGCGGCCCCGGGCGTCTCGTTCTCGTCGATGGAAGCGCGCTGGTGTATCGCGCCTACTTCGCCATCCCCTCGAGCTTTCGCACCAAGGCTGGCCTGCCGACCAACGCGATCTACGGCTTCGCTTCCATGTTCAAGAAGCTCTTCGCCGGGAAGCGGCCCACCCACGGCGCCGTGATCTTCGACGCCGGGGGCTCCACCGCGCGCAAGGCCGAGTTCCCCGAGTACAAGTCCCATCGGCCGGAGATGGCGGACGACCTGCGCGTGCAGCTGCCCCACCTCGATCGGGTGGTGAGCGCACATCGCTTCCCGCTGCTGCGCATCCCTGGCGTGGAGGCCGACGACATCATCGGCACCCTGACCCGCCTCGGCCGGGAGGCCGGGCTCGAGGTCCACGTGCTGTCAGGTGACAAGGACTTCGCTCAGCTGGTGGGCGAAGGCGTGCGGATGGTCGACCCGATGCGCGACGTGTCCTACGACCCGGTCCTGGTGAAGAAGAAGTGGGGTGTCCGGCCGGAGCAGATCGTCGATCTATTGGCCTTGGTCGGCGACGCCTCCGACGGCATCCCCGGCGTGCCCGGCATCGGCCAAAAGGGCGCCGAAGGACTCCTGGCCGAGTACGCCGATCTGGCGGCGATCTTGGTGAACAAATACGCGCTCAAGCCCCGCCTCAAGAACGCGCTGACCGAGCACGTCGCGCTGGCCGAGCTGTCGAAGCGCCTGGCCACGATCAACCAGCGCATCGAGCTCCCGATCGGCCTCGCTGATCTCGCGCTCCCGGACCCCGACGAGGCCGCGCTCGACGCGACCTATCGAGAGTTCGAGTTCTACTCGCTCCTCTCCAAGAAAACGCGGACCGCGGATGAGGTCAGCGTCGACACCCTCACCGCTGCCGCGGACCTGGCGGCCCGGCTGCAGGCGCGAGCGGGCCCGGTGGCGCTGGCGCCGCTGTTCGACCACCCCTTGGCGAGTCGGGCCAAGGTCCTCGGGCTGGGTCTGGCCGGCTGCGGAGCGCCCTGTTACGCGCCGTGGTCGGTGGAGCTCGAGCCCTTGCTACGGGGGCTGCTCGAGGATCCTGAGGTCCCGAAGATCGCCCACGATCACAAGAGGCTCCGAGTCGCCTTGACCCGCGCCGGCATCCGCTTGGCGGGCGTCGCCTTCGACACGCGGTTGGCCTCTTTCCTCGTCGATCCAACCAAGCTCCTCCCGCACGAGCTCGATCAGGTCGCGCGCGAATACCTCGGACGAGCGCTGCCGACCGAGAAGACGACCCTCGAGAAAGGCAGCCTGACCTCGCTCCGGGAGGTCGATCTGGCTGCGCAGGCCAGCCTGGCGGGGACCGAGGCCGAAGCGATCGAGCGACTGTGGCCACTGCTCAAGGCCAAGCTCGTGGAGCTGAACCTCCTCGCCCAGCTCGAGGAGCGCGATCTGGTGCTCTCGAGGGTGCTGGCCGAGATGGAGGTGGCGGGCATCCTGGTGGACGCAGCAGATCTGGTGAGGCTGGGACAGGAGCTCGAAACGCGCCTCAGCGTCATCGAGGGGACCATCCACAGGCTCGCCGGGCGGGTCTTCAACATCGGCTCCACCAAGCAGCTGGGCGAAGTGTTGTTCGACGAGCTCAAGCTGCCGGTGCAGAAGCGCTCCAAGACGGGCTACTCGACCGACTCCGAGGTCCTCGAGCGGCTGGTGAAGAAGCACGAGATCGCGGGTCACATCCTCGAGCATCGGCGGCTCGGCAAGCTGATCAGCACGTACACCAGCGTCTTGGCCGAGGCCGTGAGCCCCGAGGACGGGCGGATCCACGCCACCTTTCAAGAGACCGTCGGGGCCACCGGGCGCCTCATCACCACCGACCCGGATCTGCAGCGCACGCCGGTTCGAACGGCGGAGGGCCGCCGCATCCGCCGAGCCTTCATCGCGCCCCCGGGCACGGCGTTGATCTCCGCCGACTGGAGCCAGATCGAGCTCCGCATCTTGGCCCACGTATCAGAGGACGAGCGCTTGCTCAGCGCGTTTCAGGAGCGCCGGGACGTGCACCGTGAGACGGCCGGGGAGATCTTCAAGGTCGCGCCGGAGGCGGTCACGCCCGAGCAGCGGGGCGTGGGCAAGACGATCAACTTCGCTACGATCTACGGCCAAGGGGCCAACGCGCTGGGGCAGATCCTGGGCATCCCCAAGAAGGAGGCCGAGCAATACATCGAGCGCTACTTCGAGACCTACGCGGGCGTCCGGCGCTGGCTCGACCGCACCATCGAGGAGGCGATCGCCACCGGCTATGCCACGACCATCCTCGGTCGCCGGCGCTTCATCCCCGAGCTCAGCAGCAAGAACACGATGGACCACCAGGCGGGCCAGCGCATCGCGGCCAATACGCCGATCCAAGGCTCCGCGGCCGACATCGCCAAGCTGGCGATGCTGTCGATCGCGGAGACGCTGCGCCGGGATCAGCGGAGCACGAGGATGCTGCTCCAAATCCACGACGAGCTCGTCTTTGAGGCGCCGACCGCGGAAGTCGAGCCCGTAGTCGCCGCCGTCCGAAGCGCCATGGAGAACGCCTATCCGCTGCGGGTGCCGCTGGTCGTCGAGGTCGGCGTCGGAGCCAGCTGGGGCGAGGCGCACTAAGTGGGTGCCGTTCGTTTCGGTTTGTAGGCCATCTGGGTCTCTGTACTTTCTCTAGGCGTGGGCATTCTGTCCGGGTGGCGCCAGTCCCGCTTCGCGGGACAGCCACTTCGCGCGCGGACGCGCGGGGGCGCTCCGGGTGGGGCTTGTCGGTTCCCGCTTCGCGGGACAGCCACTTCGCGCGCGGACGCGCGGGGGCGCTCCGGGCGAAGCGGTGGGCCCTCGCTCACTGGGCCTGCTCGCGACTCCCGGTCGGGGCAACCGTGCGCGCCTTGGCTCGCCGAGTGGGCTCGGGACAGCGTAGGATTGACCGATGCCGAGAGTCTGGTGCTGGGCTGGGCCGTTTGCCATCCCGCTGCTCTTGGCGGGCTGTCGCGGGGAGATCTGCGACCCCGCCAAGCTCGAGGTCCACGTGGTCGCCGACGATGTCGCCTTGGTGTCGGCGGCGCACCGCCTGGAAGTATGGGTCACCCGCGGCAGCTCCACGCAGCCGACCTCCTTTGACATCCAGCCCGACGTGCTCGACGGCGTGCTCGACCGAGAGATCCCGCTTGTCCCCGCGCTCGGCACGGGGGAGAGCCTGCGCGTCGACGTGCGCATCCTGGATCGCGCCGCGGGCAGCGTGCTCCGCCTCGGGAGCAGCAGCCCGAGCACCAGCGGCAGCTGCGCGACGCGCGCCACCTTCGATCTGACGATGCCAAGCCTCCCTCCGCCCACCGACGGCGGCACCCCGAGCGACGGCGGCACCCCGAGCGACGGCGGCACCCCGAGCGACGGCGGCACGCCGAGCGACGGCGGCCCCGGTCCCGACGCGGGCAGCCCGACCACCGCCCTTCGTCGCCGCCTTCGGGTAGAGACTGGGTCGGTGACGCCCGAGCTGGGCTGGCCGGGTTACACGGTGCGGGTCAGCGGCCTCGACACCCAAGACTGGATCGCCCGGCGCCTCCTCAGCTCAGATTGCCAGGAGCTGCGGGTACGGGCGGGGACGATCGAGCTTCCGCGCCACCTCCTCGGCTGCGGCACGAGCAGCGCCGAGCTGCGCTTCATGCTGCCCCGGACCGATTTAGACCCGGAGCTGTGGCTCGAGTACGGCGCCGCGACCAGCCGACTGCCGCCGGTGATGACCTCGACCAACGTCTACCTATTCTACGACGACGCCGCCGTGGACCGCGGTGCAGCCTTCATCCGCGGCCGCCTCGACAACTGGTACACCGGGTTCGTCGACGCCCTCCGGTTTGAGGCTCAAAGCTACAGCTACGACACCACCGACGACAGCATGGCGAGCTACCGCTTCGGCCTGAGCGAGCGCGACGTGTATGTGGAGGCCGAGTTCAATCACCGGGCCTGCTACCCGACCAACATGGTGACGGGCCTCGTGGCCCGCGCGATCGTGCCCGCCGCCGACCCCGCCGCCGAGGTGAGCGATCGCTACTACGCGGGTACGCGGCGGGCCCAGGCCGGCTGCTCTCCTTACGCCAACGACCAGAGCATCGTCCGCGGCAGCCGCGACGGCCTGGTCGTCACCTATGAAGGGCCCACGCCGATCAGCGTCGCCCCGCTGCGCTGGCGCAAACAGGGCCTGGCGGTCTTCGGCGGGACCGAGACCCACGTCGCGTACTGGGATGAGGATGAGCCCTGGGCTGCTCCGGGCTGGCCGAGCGCGCCTCCCCGGAGCTCGGGGACGGATCCCGACGGCATCGTGCGCTCCGGCGACGTCGGCATCGTCACCGCCCAGGACGCCGGGAGCTTCCGCAACATCTTGGTGCGGCGCTTTGTCCTTCCCGAGCCCAAGATCAGCGTCGGGAGCGAAGAACCGCGGCCGTGATCGCCGCCGGCTCGACTCGGGCCGCGCTCCAGTTTAGACCGAGGCATGCGGCTCCATTCAGCGCTCCTCTTCCTCTGTCTCAGCGCCTCGGCCTGCGCGCCGAACCTCTGCCAACGCAAAGAGCACTTCTTCAAGAGCTGCGGCGGGCAGCTCACCTACAGCGACCCGATGTGCGAACGAAACCTCGACCGCTGCACCGGCGACGAGCGGGCCCAGATCGAGGGCTACGTCGCCTGCCTCGAGAAGCTCGGGATGTGCAGCGCCGAAGGGGTCGCCGCGTGCGGCTCCCAGTACCCGGCGGGCCGAAACAAGTTCTGCCCCGACCGCTAGCTAGGGTTAACCGGTCACTGTCATCTTCCCGGTGATCTCAGCTCCTTAGCCCCCTTCTGGACCCTCCTATCCAGGGTCGGAAAAAATGCCACCTAGTTCCCAATCTACCGACTTGGTGGGAGCACGTAAGTCCCGGTCCTACCGAGAACGTATGCAGTTCAAACATTGGCCGCCGCGAAGCACCGCGGGGGCGAAAACAAAAGGGGACTGCCATGTTGCTCGATGCCACCGCCCAGAAGCTCTTCACCACGCTGAACGCCCAAGCCGCCGTGCCCGCAGAGGTCCAGGCGAAGATCGAGGCCAAGTGCACCCAGACCGGCAACGTGCCGCTGACCGCCCAGCAGCTGCAGGAGGTTCTGCTCCAGGCCATGCCGGACAAGGCCTCGCAGATCCAGGAGCACGCTACCGCCTGCGGTCACCAGTGCGACGGCAAGAACGGCAAGTTCATCAGCACGGTGGCCTCGGTCCTCATCGAGAAGGAGCGCAACGGCGTCTACACCGCCCCGCAGCAGTACGTGACCCCGCGGCGTGACCCGCTGACCACCGAGATCATCCTCGGCAAGGACACCGACTTCGCCGTGCAAGCCAACGCCGGCGTGTTCGACGCGGACGGCCACCCGCTCGCGCAGAAGGTCGTGGTCCGTGAGCGCGCGGACCTGAAGAAGCTCGGCGACGTGCTCAAGGGCTTCCACACCACCTGGGGCGACAAGCCGGACATCGTGAAGGTCAGCAACGACGCGGCCTACATCAAGCTGGTCGACGAGCAGGAGAACGAGTTCCAGTTCGGTCACGGCGTGGCCCTGGTCAGCTACGACGCCGCCGCCCACGAGCAGGGCCGCAACGGCAAGATCAACCCGACCAACAAGCTGACGACCCACCTCTTCTACCCCAAGGTCGAGAACGGGACCTACGTTCCGGACACGACCAAGCCCTCGGGCCACGCACCGCAGGTGCAGACCGGTCCGACCCTCGACAACACGCACGTCCAGACCTTCAAGGACACGGTCGGCGTGAAGCTCGAGCTCGCCCCGGGCGGCGATAAGGGCCTGTGGATGGACGTCCCCCTCGCCAACGTGAAGACCACGCTGAACCTGGAGAAGGGCCTCATCCGTGAGCCGGGCACCCAGGCCAACGCGACGCTGATGAACATCGCGGTCAACACCAGCGTGCCGAACGACGACTTCAGCTTCGCGGGCAGCGCGGGCGGCAGCGGCGTGCTCAACGCGGCCAGCTACCCCGGCTACCAGCTGGCGCACCTGCTCGGACAAAACGTGCAGCTCGTCAGCCGCAGCAACCCGACGACGACGGACCAGAACGTCGAGCAGATCCCGGTGAAGAGCCTGCTCTACAAGGACGCCGACGCCATCAAGCTCGGCGGTGAGAAGTTCGTGCCGCTCGGCGACCAGGCCGCCACCGGCGAGACCTTGGCCCAGCGCGGGATCGAGGCGTCGATCCAGCCCCTGGCCGGCGACCCCCAGGCGGACGGCTACTGCGTGAAACTGGCCTTGAACAAGGGCTTCATCAGCGCCGACAGCCCGGCGGACCTCAAGGGCTATACGATCGAAGCAGGATTCCGCGGCGTCGACGGCAAGTGGAACGACGCCGGCTCAGTGAAGGTGACGGCTCAAAGCGCGTCTCCCGGCGCGAAGTTCGAGGTCGCCCTCGACAACGCCACGGAAGCGGTGGCCTCCGGCCGCCAGCTCGAGATCCGGGTCCGAAACGCGGACGGCTTGCCCGCCGGCCGCGTGATGGTCCCCTTCAAAGAGCTGAAGTGGGGCTGCTAAGCCCCTCGCCCTGACGACGCCCCGGAGACGGGAGGCGGGCCGGGTGCTCGCCTCCCTCCCCACCCCAAAAAAGGAGCTCGCCATGTCCACCTCAATGCTTGCGAGGGATGCCGAGGACTGCGCGGAGAGCCCGCGCGGACCCCAAGATGCTGAGACGCTCGCCGAAGGTGCGGTGCGCACCCGTCGGATCAGCCGGCCCCGCGTGGATCAGCTGCGCGCCCTGGATGACAACGCCCTCCTCGAGTGGGTGCTGGAGGGCAGCGAGCCCGGCTTTCGCGTCTTCCTGGAGCGCTTTCGCGGCCTGATCGTCAGCTGCGCGGCCAAGACCGGCCAGCGCTCGGGCATGAAGCTGAGCGCGGACGAGCTGATGGACGTGCTCGGCGAGGTCTCCCTGAACCTGGTCACCAACGACCGCCGCCGCCTTCGCCTCTACCAGCAGGGCCGCGGCTCGAGCGTGGCGACCTGGGTCGGCGTGATCACCACCTCGACGACGCTGGATTTTCTGCGGCGCGTCCGGCGCCACCCGACGACGGCCATGACCGAGGAGGAGCTCGACCAGCTGGCCTCGCCGCGGCAGGGCCCCGAGGACGCGCTGGCCGAACGAGAGCAGCGCTCGCTCGTAGATCGCGTCCTGACCCAGCTCTCGCGTCGAGATCAGAAGTTCGTGGAGCTGTACTTCGCTTCGGGCGAGAGCCCCGAGCAGATCGCCGACACGATGGGGATCTCGCTGTCCACCGTCTACAGCAAGAAGGCCAAGATCAAGGCCCGCCTGGGCGCGCTGGTCCTGGCCGAGCTGGGCGGCGAATAAGCGCTGCGCTCTACGACAACAGCAACGCCGCGTCCGCCGGGTCGACCCCGGTGAACGACGACAGGCCGTGCGCGATGAAGCGCCGCGCGGCCGCCGCCGCCCGTTCGGAGCCACCTCGCTGCTTTTGGTGTTGGGCGTGCTCCAGCATGAGCAGGGCCTCATACGATCGCCCGAGCGTCATCGCATATTGCCGCGCCCCCGCCTCGAGGCGCCCGGGATCTCGCAGGTTGGCGCTCCAGAAGCTGCGCGCCGCCTCCAACGCCTGGCCCACGGCCTTCTGCCCGTCGAGCAAGCTCGGCTCTCGGATGGACTCCATCCTCCGCGACAGCTCCTGGTCGAGCGCCGTGCGGGTCTCTTCGTGCGCGAGCGCCCGCAGCGTATCGGCCGAGAGCACGTTGGTGGTGCCCTCCCAGATCGGGAGGACCTGTGCGTCGGCGACCAGCCGCGGGAGCCCGGTGTCCTCGACATAGCCCGCGCCGCCGAAGGACTCGACGGCCTCTGAGGCGATCGCCACCGCCTGCTTGCCGGTGGTCAGCTTGGCGATCGGCGTCAGCGCGCGCTGCAGCGCGATCTCCTCGGCGCTGGCGACCTTGGACTCCACGCGCCCGACCAGCTCGGCCAAGCGGAAGCTGAACAAGGTCACGCCGAAGGACTCGGCGGCGATCGCGGCCAAGGTGTCGAGGTGCAGCGGCTTGTCCCGGAGCAGCGCGCCGAAGGCCCGGCGCCGATCGGCAAAGGCCGAGGCCAAAGCGACCGCGCGCCGCGCGCCCCAGGTCGCGCCCATGGAGTTCCACAGGCGGGTGATGTTGAGCATCGAGGTGATCTTCTTGACGCCCTCGGTCAGCCCAGCCACCGGGATGGCGGGCGTGCCGCGCAGCCGAAGCTCGGCGGTCGGCACCTTGCGAGTCCCGAGCTTGTCCTTGAGGCGGTTGATCTCGAGGTTTTGGAGCTGCCCCGCGGAGTCGCGGAGCTCCACGAAGAAGAGCGCCAGACCGCGGCTGCCGTCCGGGTTGCCCTCGGGCCGGGCCAAAGTGAGCGCCATCTCCGCGGTGGTGGCGGAGGTGAACCACTTGGTGCCGTACAAGCGAAAGCCTTCCCCCTCCTTCTTGGCCACCGTCTCGGTACGGCTGACGTCCGAGCCTCCGGTGCGCTCGGTCATCCACTGCCCCGAGGTCCAGGCCTGCGCCGGATCACGCGATAAGAGCCGAGGAATCGCGCGATCGATGAGGCTCTGGTTCTCGAGATCGAGCAGCGTCCGCGCCGCGCCGTCCGTCATGGCCAGCGGGCAGGACCACACATCGAGGGAGGCCTGCACCAGGTAGTTCTTCGCGAACTGCACCACTCGCGCGTGCGGCCCGTACTCGGGGGCATAGCCGTCGGCGACCAAGCCGACCTCAGCGGTCATGCGCTGCGCCCGCTTCCACAGCGGCGTCAGCTCGATGTGATCGACCCGGTGGCCCCAGGCGTCCCATTGGGTGAGCACCGGCTCATTGGCGAGGTCTGCCAGCTGCGCGCGGTACAGCTCGCCCCCGCCCAGCTCGCCCAGCTCGCGCAGCGTGGGCAACAGGTTGCTCAGGAGCTCGCGCGGCAACATCCGTTCGAGCAGCTCTCGAAACAAGGGGTCCGCGTCCCACTGATTCCCGAGCTCTGGGGGGCTTTGGAAGAATTGAGCGTCCGGTTCCATGCCGGGAAAGATAGCAAACTTCGGGGGCACGGGTCCCGCAAGCTTTGCGCCCGGTGTATAGGCGAGCGCCGTGAGCCGCCGCGCCTTTTCCGTCGCCGTCTTCGCCCGTTATCAGGACCAGATCCTCCTGATCCATCACCGCCGGCTCGGGACTTGGCTGCCGGTCGGGGGCGAGATCGAACCCGGGGAGACGCCCGCAGAGGCCGCGCTCCGGGAGCTCCGCGAAGAGACCGGCCTGCTCGGGCGCCTCGAGGCCCCGGGCGGAATCGACGGGGCCCCAGCCGGGCTGCTCGGCTATGAGGAGCACGACGCGGGAAGCAAAGGCTTGCACCTGAACCTCTCCTTCGTGGCCGAGGTCGATCACCAAACGGTGGTGCCCAACGACGAATTCAGCTTGTTTCGCTGGGTCGCCGATCTGCGCGACCTCGACTGCCCGGCCAACGTGCGTCAGCTGGCCGGCCGCGCGCTCAGAGCGCCACGTAGCGGTCGCTGACCACCGTCCGCACCCGGGTCCGCAGCGAAGCCATCAGCTGCTCGAGCCGCGCCCGGGCCTCCTCGCTGCGGCAGACCACTCCCAGGATCAGGTTGGCCGGCAGCGCATCCGGAAAGAGGGCCTCGTACTCCGGCCCGAGGAGCTGGGAGCGGATGTGGCCCGCCAGCTGGCTCTCCGGCAGCGCCCCTTCGATCCCGGCCAAGGTGCCGTAGGCGTCCCGATCGACGACGAAGCGCTCCACGCGATCGAGCGCGATGTGGTTCACCATCACCAGGTAGTCGGTCTGCTCCTGGATGAACGTCCCGACTTGGCGCGGGAAGAGGAGCTTGAGGGAGACGAAGGCCGCCGCCCCACCCTTCAGGTCCTCGATCCCCGGCAGCGTGGTGGGCCGGATCCCGTGGCCGAGCAGCAGCCAGCGCGGCGCCAAAAAGCCGAAGGAGGCCAAGGCCGCCACGTCGTCGGCGCTGTCCGAGGCCCAAAACAGGCTCGGCGGCAGCACGTCCGCGCCGAAGCTCTTGTCGCGGATGAAGACAAAGGCGCTCGAGCGATCGCTGAGCCCGCGGATGGAGGACAGGTCCGCGCGCACGATGCCCAGCTCCCGCTCGAGCCGGCTCAGCTCGGGTGGATCCGGCGGCCAGTCATTGGCCTCACCCATGAGGCTCGGGAACAGGCGCGGCGCGCGCTGAACGATGAGGGCGGCGCGCAGGTGATTGAACATCAGCTCCGGATCCGGATCGAGGGCCAGGTCCGGGATGCCCATCTCCGCCAAGCCCCGCGCGGCTTTGCGGCGCGCGTCCTCGATGGAGCTCCCCACCGCATCGATCACCACCACCCGCCGCAGCGAGGCGTAGCTACCGCCGGGGACGTAGGAGATGCGAGCGCTGGGCGCCTCACAGCTCAGGGCCTCGAAGGACTCCACGCGGGTCGGGTGCTTGGGCACGACCAAGCCGCGAAAGAACGAGGGCGCGGCTTCGACGCGGTCCTTCAGCCACTGCGCCGGCCCGCGGGGGAGCGGGATGCTCCACCGAAGCTCAGCGCGGGTGCCGGTACCGCCGACGACACGCTCATGGCCGCGCAGGCCCAGAGCACCCGAGAAACGCCGCACGCGGGCGCGATCGTTACGCGGCGTCCGCGGGCAGTGTCAACGTAGGGAGCACAGCGGAACGAGCGCGTATGGGTCCTGCCCGAAGAAGCCCGCGATCACCGCCCGCACCGAGGCGATGCTGACCGTGCCGTCGGGCGTCGGCGGCCAGGCCGTGCGCTTGGCTCCCCCGCAGGCCTCGAGGTCGCTGATGTCGGTGGGCGCGTCGGGCAACACCGAGAGGAGCGCCCGATCGCCATAGACGGGGAGGCCCCCGAGCACCACCAGGCGGACGTCGCCGGCATTGGCCCGCACGACCGCGCTGTAGGGGTCGGCATCGGGGCGATCGATCACCAGGACGTCGGCGTAGTGCCCGACCTCGAGGGTACCGACCAGCTCCGAAGCCCCCAGCATCGCTGCCGGGATGCGCGTCGCCATCGACACCAGGTCTTCATCCGAGAAGAGCCCGGGGTCGTGCTGGTCGAGATAATCTCGCGCAAAGCCGAGCTCGGCCAGCAAGGAGCCCGTACCCGAGGGCGTCCAATCCGGGGCCAAGGCGATAGAGACCCCGCCCAGCTGGGCCGCCCGCACGTCCGTGGTGCGGCCATAGAGCGCGATGTTCGACGACGGCGACCACACCAGCTTGGCCCCGGCCTGGCCGACCTCGATGAAGTCCTGAGGGGTGAGCGCGGCGCCATGGATGATCACCGTCTGCGGCTGCAGGAGGCCGAGCATCTTCAAGGTCAGGTACTCGTCGTGGGAGCGCGCGGTGAAGCCCTCCGAGAGGTGCACGACGTAGGCCGCGATCTCCCCGGTGGCCATCTTGCTGACCAGGAGCTGGGCGTCGGCCATGTTCACGGTGTCGATGCCGAGGGTGTTGCTGCGGACGGCGTCGCGGAGGAAGCCGTTGTAGCCCGAGCTCAGCTCGGCGTTGCGGACCAGCCAGCGGTAGCAGGTGCGGGGCTGGGGCGTGCCGAAGATGGTGGTGGTGCCGTGCACTAGCGCGCGGATCTCGCCCCACTGGACCATCGCGCAGAACTTGTCGTGATCGTCTTTGTTCGCGGAGTACGGCTGGGTGAAGGCGTCGTAGTCCGCTGCGCTCCGCCAAGACTGGCTGTCGTCGAAGAGGCGGCCCGCCATCCACACCGGCAGCCAGTCGTAGGCCACGTGGTTATGGGCGTCCACGAGGCCCGGGAGCACGACGCCGCCGGTGTCGATCACCGTCGCGCCCGCGGCGAGCGCGGCACAGGCCGAGACCGCGCCGACGCAGCGGACGCGATCACCCTCGATGTAGACCTCGCCCGGCGAATACACCGTGCCGCCGGTCATCGGGAGCACGGCGCGGCCGCGGATCAGGAGGTGGCCGGGCTGACCGATCGTGACGGTGGAGCTGCCAGCATCGGCGGGCTCCATCGCCCCGTCGCGCGCGGCCTCGGCGTCTGGCGCGAAGCCCGCGTCGCCCACGGCACCGCTGTCGCTCGGCGCCGCGTCGCGCCGCATCGGGACGGAGCCGTCGGGGAGCGCGACGCAGGCATCGCAGTCCGATCCGCCGCCGGCGCAGGCCAAGGACGACGCCGCGGCGGACAGGGCCAGGAGCGCACGCCACAGCATCGGGAGACTGTACCAGGCGAGACGACGGACCGGTCCCAGACCCGTTGGCTGGCCGATGTTGAAATGTACGCAACACACCCCTGTTAGCCCACGATAACTCTTTCAACCTACTTCACCCATCCAGGACCCAAGTGGATGGTTTTTATAAGGAATTACTCATGAGCACCCTATCCGTCCGCAAGGCCATCCAGTCCGAAATGAATCCCCATTCGTGCAACAACGCCGTGATCACCGGCCCCGGCATGAAGAAGATCGGCGCGGCCGCCGAGTCGGACGGCATCGTCCGCCCGGGCGAGGCGCTCCAGATCGCCGACCTCCTCGTGAAGGGCCACACGCCCCCCAAGCCCGGTCAGGTCATGACCATGGCCTGCCCCGAGCACCCGGCCAGCTACTTCTCGATCGACGGCGCCGCGAAGAAGGAGGCCAACGCCCTCTTCGTTCGCAACAGCCTCCCCTACGGCAAGAACGAGGCGGTCATCCGCGCCAAGATCAACGCTGTCCTCGACCAAAACGGCTGGGGCGAGCAGCTCGCCAAGAAGCCGAACACGACCGGCCTGCACGCCATCGAGATCAGCAACAAGCTGATGGTCGACGGCCCCAAGGTTGAGGCCCTCCTCAACTCCAAGACCGGCAAGTTCTTCGTGAAGGTGACGGGCTCGGGCATGGGCGGCCCGCAGCACATCGGCCCCTTCTACTATGGCCCGAACTCGGTCGACCTCAAGGCGCCGGTCATCAAGGACTCGACGCTCAACAAGATGCGCGCGGCGCTGATGAAGAACCTCGACACCTTGGAGTTCTCGGCCAGTGGCATGCCCCTCGGCGTGAAGTACACCCGCGCCGAGCTCATGCGCGAGAAGCACCCGGACGGCTACACCTACTCGGCGCTGATCCCGACCGGCGTGGTCTACCCCGGCGCGCCCTCCGCGGACCCGAACAAGGCCACGCAGATCTACATCGAGCGCAGCGGCGGCTTCGCCGGCCTCACCGAGGTCGCGGGTCCCATCTCCCTCAAGTAAGCTCCCCCGGTGAGCGGCTCTCCCCGCCGGATCGCCATCGTCGGCCAGACCGACGACCGGATCGCTCGCCATCTCCTGCAGGTGGCGAGCGCTTCGGGCGTCTCGGCCAGCATCCTTCCCCTCGACGGCAGCGTTCCCATCGCTTTTGATGGCGAGGCTTGGCTGGTGGCGGGGGAGGAGCTCAGCGCCTTCTCCGGCTTCTTCCTCCGCAGCTACCCCGCCCCGGCCGCCCGCAGCTTCGCCGACGAAGCCCAAGTCCGGGGGCAGGAGATCGCCGAGGCGATGCGGCAGCAGCTGGAGCGCTCTCACCTCGCCTTATCCAGCCTCCTCGATCTCGAACGCCAGGGACGCCGCTTCGTGAACCCGCCCAGCGTGGTCGCGGGCCTCGACTACAAGCCGCTGCAGCTGGCGACCTTCCAGGCGATGGGCGTGCCCTACCCGCGCACGCTGATCACCAACTTTCCCCCGGCGGTCCGGGCCTTCGAGGCCGACGTCGGCGCAGTGGTGGCCAAGCCGGTGGCGGGCGGGGCGGAGGCGCGGCTGCTCGGTTCGGTCAGCGACGCGGCCCTGGCCACCATCGCGCATAGCCCGACGATTTTTCAGGAGCGGGTGGAGGGCGCCGACATCCGGGTCACCGTCGTGGGTCAGGAGATCCTCAGCGCGGTCGAGATCGCCTCGGAGACCCTGGATTATCGATCCGGTGAGGCCTATCGGGCCGGGCTGGCCGAATATCGCCCGCACGCGCTCCCCGCCGAGATCGCGGACCTCTGCCGCCGGATCACGGCTGGGCTCGGGCTCGTGCTGGCGGGGATCGATCTCAAGCTCAACCCGCGCCAGGAATACGTAGTCCTGGAAGCCAACTCCGGTCCGGTGTACCTCGACATCGAGATGAAGACCGGGGCGCCGATCACAGCCGCCATCGTCCGCGCTCTGAGCGAGGGGCAGCCTTGAGCGCCCTCGGCGCGGCGCTGACCGCCACCATCGCCACCAGCACCCTGGCCGCCGTGGCTCCTCCGGCGAGCACCGCGACGACGGGCGCGGTGGCGGCCGTGGTGTCGGCGGTGGAGGGCCTGCTCTCGCCCAGGATCAGCCTCGAGTACCGGGTGCGCCACCAGCTGGCCTCGCCGCTGTCGCTCTCCGACGCCTCGGCGCCCGAGCTCAGCTACTTCGACCAGCGACTGCGGGCCGGGCTCGATCTGGGCCTAGGCAGCAAGGTCCGCCTCCGAACCTCCATCGACGTCCTCGACGGCGTGCTCTTCGGCGACAACGGGACCTTCGTGGGCACGCCGCGGAAGCTGCGCGGGAGCATCGTGGGGACGCGGGCGCCGAACCTCTCGCGGCTGACGGTGGGCCGGCTCGATCCGGATCAGAGCTCGCTCGATCGCCAGAACTTCGGCTACGTCTTGGCCGAGGCCGATCTCTTGAACCTGCGGACCCTCTACGGAGAGGTGGTCCTGCCGATCGGCATCTTGCGCGCCGGGCGTCAGCCGATCGGCAACGGGCGGGACGTGCTCACCCACGACGGATCCCGGATCAACCGCTGGGGCGTATCGAAGAGCATGGACGTCGTCGATGGCGTGAGCTTCGGGACCAAGCTGTCCGCGGTGCTCGACGTCCTCCAGGGTCGGCCGCCGGATCTGGATCTCAGTCGCGGCCTCTTTTTGGCCTTGATCGCCGGGCAAATGTACGAGGGCCTGCCGAACGTCTCCGACGATCTGATGCAGTACGCCGGCAGCGCCTGGTACCTCGCCCAAGAAGAGGGCTGGTCGGGCCGGGGCTCGGTGACCTTGTCGCAGCGCGTAGGCGATCGCTTCGAGTCCAAGCTCACGACCCTGGGCGTCGGGCTCGAGCTCAAGATCGGGCGACTCCGCCTGAGCGCGCACCATGTCCAGCACCTCGGCTCGACCCGCGAGATCAGCGAGGGCTTGGCGGTGCTGGCCACCAGCTCGGGGCCCCCAGCGATACAGCGGATCCAGGCCTTCGGAGGCTTCGCGGAGCTGGCCTTTCAGATCCTGGAGCCGCTGCTCCTCTCGGTGGAGCTGTACTACGCCTCGGGCGATGACGATCCGCGCTCGACCACCGACATCACCCAGCTCACCTTCACCGAAGACACCAACGTGGGCCTGCACCTCTTCGAGAACGTCATGGCCTACCAAAGCGCGCGCTCGGCGGCGCTCGGGGTCGCCAACTTGAAGGCGGTGCGGCCGACCAGCTTTCCGGTGGCGGAGGTGGACACACGGGGAGCGCTCCAAAATGCGGTCGTCCTCTTTCCGCAGGTGGTCGTGACGCCCTGGTCGTGGCTCGGGCTCCGCGCCGGGGTGATGTTCGCGTTCACGGCGGTGCCCAGCGTAGATCCGATCGGGACGCTGCTCCGGACCGACGGCACCGAGATCAGCGACGACAAGGTGAACTACGCCGGGGGCAAGCCGGGCTCGTATTGGGGGACGGAGGTGGATGTCGGGGTGACGTTCCGGCTGGCCGAGCACGCGGCGTTCGATGTGGAGGCGGCATATCTGCTGCCGGGGGACGCGCTCCAGAACGAGGATAGGGTGGCGGTGAACTCGTTCTTCCTCTCGAGCCGGCTGACCCTTTACTTGGACTAAGCCGGCACGCTTCGACATGTGCGTCCATAAGCCAGACTCACGCGGTTCTTCAGCCCCCCTTGATCCGGGCTGAGTGCCTCGACGACGGCCTGCCGGGTCATTGGCCAGGCGGATAGGAGACATAAGCACCCTTCTGACCCTGGCTTGTGGGTCGCCAGTCCTGCCAGGACCCCGGCAAGGACGCACTCGCCGTGTTCGGACCCTGGAGACGCGCGCGGATCGCTCCCGCGGCTCCACGCGAGCCTCAACATCGGGCGGAGGTCACCGCTGCACCGGCTGGGGGCGCGACGACGCGGTCGATCATCGCACCTTCGAGCCGCGATCGAGCTCTCAGCTCCGGCGTTGTCGTGCGAAATCCAACGGACAGCGCGTGGTCGCGCCGATATATGAACTAGGTGAGATTCATCTCCGACGAGGTCCCAAGCGCCCTGTCCGACCTAGGGGAGCAACTCTTCGAGAAGCACAAGCAGAAAACAGGGAGCGGCTCGGACGGGGCCGAGCAGTGGTTTCTGGCGACCTGGCTTCTCGTGGGCCGAGTCTGGAGCGACGCCCTCGACACCGCTCTTCGTGAGACCCATTCGAGCTTCTCATTCTCTGAGATCCTCGAGGCCTTTCGGGCGCTCGGGGCAGATCGCTTCGCCGATTCCTGGCTCCAACTGGGAGATGCCGCGCGATCGGGAAAGCGAAAGGGAGCGAGAGTGCTGACCGCGGATTCGCAGCGCGCGATCAACGAAGCGTTGAAGGCCGGGCTGTCACTTCCAGAAGCGACGAAGCAGTTCGCCCGATTCGAGCTCGACGGACCACCCGCCTCGATCGATCGGATTATCGGCGGCCGCAGGGAAGGGACCCAGCTCGGTGCCGCCTTCGAGTCATTCGAGGATCTCTGTTTCGACCGCGTCGCGATCGCAGCCCTGGTCGCTTGCTGGCAACGAGCGGTTGGCGTCTAGTCCCCTGGGTCCGAAGTTCCTTACAAATTTCGCAGGCCCTTTTCGCGTGATCTCGCTCGACACCTTCGGTGGCCCTAACGGGCCGCTCCGCCTCACGTATCGATGGATACGCACCGGCT
>Ga0154020_10002828_pt1 | contig 21100 bp, 17 predicted proteins | sample Klosneuvirus_201_FD_109709 | JGI IMG/M metagenome (GOLD analysis project Ga0154020, IMG submission 109709) | Active sludge microbial communities from wastewater, Klosterneuburg, Austria - Klosneuvirus_20160825_MG | ecosystem: Engineered > WWTP > Aerobic digester > Activated sludge | place... | reverse complement strand
GGATTATTAGCTCCAGGCTGTGGTGATTACACTCGAAATCAGTTAGATGTTCTTACAGATTTTGTAAAAGGACATGGTGCAAAAGGATTAATTTGGATTCGTGTGAAAGAAAATGAACTTGAATCACCAACAATGAAATTCTTTAGTGATCAAGAAAAACAAAGTCTTACAAATTCTCTTAACGCAAAACCAGGGGATTTAATTTTTATCCTATCTGGACCCAAACTTAAAACTCTAAATACAATGGGTGCATTAAGATTAGAAATGGCGAAGAGATTAAATCTTATTAAAGAAGATTCTGCGCCAAAATTACTTTGGGTAACTGATTTTCCTTTATTTGAATGGGATGAAGAAACCGGTAGATTTTACGCAATGCATCACCCATTTACCTCTCCAAGAGTTGAGGATATACCATTAATGTCTTCTGATCCTGGAAAAGTTAAAGCACGTGCATACGATTTAGTGCTAAATGGAAGTGAAATTGCGGGTGGAAGTATAAGAATTCACAATTCTGATTTACAATCTAAAATGTTTCAAGCTCTTGGAATTTCGGACGAAGAAGCACAATATAAGTTTGGCTTTTTAATGAATGCATTCAAGTACGGTGCTCCACCACATGGAGGAATTGCTTTTGGTTTTGATAGAATGGCAATGATCTTTGCTGGTGAACATTCGATTCGTGATGTAATTGCTTTTCCAAAAACTGCTAGCGCTATATCTTTAATGGATGATTCTCCATCTACTGTTGATGAAAACCAGTTAAAAGAATTGCATATTAAGATTAGATAAAATTTTAGTAAAAAAATAATTTTATCTATTTGATTGCAAATAAAACCTTAAAAAGAATTAATCATTAGACATTTTAAGTAGAAAGATGTAATTATTATCAGTAATAATTACATCTTCAGTGAGAATATACCGCATTATTTGTTTAAAGTAGAAGTATAATATTTACGTAAAGCTTAACTGACAATTTAAAGACAACATTATTTCATTTATAACTCTTATTGATCGAAAGCATTGTAATTAAAACAATGTTTTTCCAGACTCTTAATTTTCTACATTAATCTAATCTCATAGAAAAATAGTAACTGAAACACTATTACCCAAATATTGCCGCCACATTTTACAGGAAATATTTACATCTTCGGAAATAATTACTTGCTAAAAAAAATATTCTAACTGCATTTTGAAGTTATATTATTGAATTGGCATAGTATTTTATAAGTGTATATCAATTGAATGTAATATTGCGAGTTATTTTTAAATTTTGATAGTACCAGAAACAATTAGGTAAGAAAATATTACAGGTAATGTAATAATTGCGAGTATATTTTACCGTTTTATTAAGTATTGTCTTAAATGTTCTCGATAACTCGTTAAAATATAAATATTTAAGTTCGGCATTAAATTAGATTTTATTATTATTTGAGGTAATTTTATGGGTCAACAACAACTGTTATTAATAGTACTTGGTGCAATAATAGTCGGTATTGCGATAATAACTGCAATCGTACTATTTCGCTCAAGTGCAGTTGAAAATAAACGAGATTTAATTTTTAATGAGCTAATGAATGTTGCACTTATGGCGCAAGAGTATTATAAGAAGCCCATTATCCTAGGTGGTGGTGGTGGGTCCTTTACAGATTGGCAATTGCCTTCAGATTTAAGTAATACTCCAAGTGGGCATTATACCGCAATTATTCAAGCTGAGGAAATTACTTTAAATGGAACCGGAAATGAAGTTGTTAATGGCACGGATTCTGTACAGGTACAACTAATTGTTTTTAGTGATTCCATTGCAACGACAGTTATTCACTAAATAAAAATAAATTATTCATTAAATATATTTCATAAACATTCTTAAAGGAGATCTATCATGGGTCAACAACAACTTCTCTTAATCGTTCTTGGTGTTATCATAGTTGGTATCGCAATAGTAGTTGGTATCAATTTATTCAATGCAAATGCTGAAGAATCAGCTAAAGATACAATGGCTTCTGAAGGTACAAACCTAGCAGCGTTAGCTCAGCAATATTACAAGAAACCAGTAGCCTTAGGTGGCGGTGGTAATGCTTTTGATGCTTCAAACGGTGGGCAGGGATTTGCAATTCCTCCAAAATTAGTTGCGTCTGGTATTGGTGGTGCTTGGGTTGCTACAGTTGCTGCAAATAACGTATCATTGGTTGGAACACCAGATGACGCAAATTATGAATGGACAGTTACAGTTGATGTTTTTGATGATAGTATTGCAACTACTATCAATTAATTTTTAACATTAACCAAAAATATTTTTTAGTGGCTGATAAAATGAGTAATTTTATCAGCCTATTATAATTTTAAAGGGAAATTATGGTTGAGTACAAGTTTACAGCTCAAAAAATGAATGGGCAAACAATCTCTGGAACTTTAACTGCAGAATCTTCTATAGAATGTAAGAAAAAGATTCAAAGACTTGCCGAAAAAAATCAACTAAAAATTTTAGCTTCCGAAAAAAAATCTACTTTTCTTTATAAAGCACAAAAGGGAACAGACAAACCAATACGTGGCGAGCAAAAAGCCTTCAACAAAAAAGAAGTTGAAGATGCTTTAGCAAGGCTTGGATACAAACCCCTTTCTGTAAACAAAAAATTAATTGATTTTCAAGCTAAACCACCAGTTGCAGATATTGTAACGTTTGTTAAAATTAGTGCCGAACTTTTAGAGCAAAAACTTGCATACGGAGAAATTCTAACTCTTCTAATCAACGACACTCAAAATCTCGCATTAAAAAACACTTTAAAAGAAATTAATAACGAATTAAAAAAGGGAGCAGATAGTCAGGCAACTTTTCTGAAGTATCAAGATATTTTTGGAAAGTTTACTGCTTATATGCTCGGTCTTGCTTCTAAAAGTGGTAACATGACTGAGATTTATAGAGCTACTGCAAAATTCTTGGAAAGGAATCAAGAATTTAGAAAGAATATGCGAAGTGCATTAATAACACCTATGGTTACAGTCTTTGTGTTATTCCTAGCTGTGTTATTTTATGTTGGATATATTTTTCCAGAAACTGCAAAATTATTTGTCCGCTTTGGTGTAGAACTTCCTCCGATGACTGCATTCACTTTAAAGATAAGTGATTTTTTAATGGAAAATCCTTATTTAGTTGCTGCTTTTATGATAATACCACCAATTGCTCTTTTCCAATTTTCAAAAACTGATAAAGGCCGGTTTATTATAGATCAGTACACTCTTAAATTACCAATTATTGGATCACTTGTACACAAAACATTGATTGAAGTTTTCTGTCGTGTGTTTTATACTTTATATAGTGGATCTGCGGAAAGTATTGAACCGATTAGAATTGCTGCAGAAGCAAGTGGTAACGCTTATTTTGAAGACAAAGTTAAGAATGTGGCAATACCATTGATGGTAAAAAAAGGAATTGGAGTTACTGACGCATTTGAGGCTTCAGGAGTGTTTACAGAAACTGCATTATCAAGATTTCATTCAGGTGAAGAAACAGGTACAATTAAAAACACAGCACTGCAGTTAGCAAATTATTATGAAACTGAAACCGTATATAAGCTAAAAAATTTAATTGAACTAATACAGGTTGGCATTGCAATGTTTATTATGATCGTAATGATTTTATTAACTTTAGTATCAGCAGAAACAGCAACTGTAAGACCTAAAACTCCGGGTACTGCAAGTATAACCAATAATGTTGATGGAAATTTTGCATGATCGATACAAATCTTGAGATGACAGATAAGATTGGTTATTTACTTTTTAAGAAAGGAATAATCGATGGTCAAATGCTCGAGAAAGCGCTCCAGGCAAAGAATAATGACAAGAGTAAAATTAAAAGAAATTTAGCTCAAATTCTTGTGCAGGATTTTAAATTTGATCACGATGTTATTTTCCGTGAAGTTGCCATTCTTTATGCCTTTCGCGAATTAGAAACACGTCCAGAAGATATACCAGATGCTCGATTAGATTCAATTAAAAATATGATTCTTGGTTCGGGAGATGGAATTAAACAACAAATACTTGAGAACAAGATAATTCCATTTATGTTTGATGAGCGCAATAAAGAAAAACTTATTATTGCCGCAATCGATCCTACAGATAGAAACATTCCTAAAATCGCATTCGGATTAAATGCTAAAAAGTATGAAGTAATATTTATACGAAAAAAAGATTATGAAAAACTAATCGAAAAAATTCTACCTCCTGAAAATGAATTTCTAAAAGCAATGGAAAGTGATGCTAATTTAGAAATTGATGAAAGAGAAGATACTTCACTAGATGAACAAGAATTAGATGCGGAAATAAATAAAAGTGCATTAATAAATCTTGTCGAAGCAGCATTGATTGAAGGGGTAAGAAAAGGTGTAAGTGATATACATTTTATTCCACGTTCTGGAAATAAAACACATATAATGATGCGTATTGATGGCAATTTACAAACTTGGTATGTGCAAGAAAACACTTTACCGGAAGCAGTTGTAGCAGTTGTTAAAGATCGTGCAAAAGGTATGGATAGATTTGAGCGCGAAATGGCGCAAGATGGTTTTATTCAAAGAGACATCGATAATATTATTATAAGATTTAGAGTTTCAATATTGCCGATGGTGGGAACAGAATTAAAAAATAAATTTGAAAGCGTTGTAATAAGAATTCTTGATGATAGAAAAGTTATCAGGGATCTTGATAAATTAGGTCTAGCTGGTAATGCTAGAAAATCTTTTGAAAAAGCCATTAACCAACCACAAGGTATGGTTATCTTAACCGGACCTACGGGAAGTGGTAAAAGCACAACACTTGTTGCAGCATTATATCAAGTTATATCTCCGGAAGTTAATGTGCTAACAGTCGAAGATCCTGTGGAATATGTTATTGAAGGCGCAAGACAGCTTAAGATTGGATATAAAATGGGTTTTGAACAAGCTATCCGATCGATTTTACGACACGATCCTGATATAGTTCTTGTAGGTGAAATGAGAGATAAAGAGACCGCAGAAATTGCAATCAAATTGGCAAACACAGGTCACTTAACTTTTTCTACACTTCACACTAACGATGCGCCAAGTGCTGTTGCAAGATTGTACAAAATGGGTATTGAACCATTTCTTATTGCGTATGCAATAAATCTTATAGTTGCTCAGCGTTTAATTAGAAAGCTTTGTCCTAAATGTAAAAAGCGCGTTGTAAATTTTGATGAAGTATTAATGTCAGCGGCAGAGCTTAATATTGCTGAATGGAGAGGTTACACTATTTATCAAGCTGTTGGATGTGAAGAATGCAATAGTACTGGATACAAAGGAAGAATTGCAATACACGAAGCACTTTATTTTACAAGAGAGTTAAGACAGTTAATTGTAAAATCTGGTGTTGAAGTAGATGAAGAAAGTTTACGTGTTCAGGCAAAGAAAGATGGTACACTTAATTTGAGGGAAGCTGGTTTAGAGAAAGTTAAGATGGGTTTAACATCCATCGAAGAAGTTCTTGCGGGCACCAGCGAATCGTAAAATTTATTACTTAAGTGTAAATTTTACATTAAAAGTATTACAAAATCACAAAAAAAATAATTATTTACCTAAAAACCTGTTTTTATAAGCTGGTATAGTTTTATCTAACATTATATAGTTTTTAAAAATTATATAGGACTAAAGTGAACGTTTCTGAAGAAAAAAAGATATTAGAAAATTTTTGTAAAACAATTCCTGAATCATTATTCGGTCCGGATAGAGTACACTTTATTCTTGAAAATGTAGACAAAGTTAAAGAAGCAGATAGACTTACTTTAAGAAAGTTTTATAACAAGCTTCTTACCAATATGATTGAAAAGGATGCTTCTGATATTGAAATTGGCGGGCACGGTAACGTTGGTTATGTTTGGATGAGAATATTTGGTATCAAGGAGAGAGTTAAGGAAATTCCCCAATTTACATATGATGAATCTGCATTAATAATTATTAATCTGCTCAACACAAGTCAAAGAGATCAATTAGGTAAAAAAAGAAACTTAGATTTTAGTTATACGTTTTTATATGAAAGAAGAAATTTAAATGTAAGATTTCGTTCAGATGCCTTTTTTGATCTTGATACTCTCGCAATGAATATGAGAGCGATCAATCAAACTATTAGACCGTTATCTTCATTAGATTTTCATCCAAATATAGTAAGAGCTTTAAGTCACGGTTATATAAAGTTTGGTTTATCACTTATAACTGGAATTACTGGTTCTGGTAAATCTACAACATTAGATTCTATTATTGATCATCATAATAAAATAGACCCTTGTCATGTTATTATTATCGCAGCACCGATTGAGTATGTTCATACTTCAAACATTTCTTTGATCAAACACCGAGAAGTTGGAAGAGATGTTCTATCATTCAAAGAAGGTATCGTCCAATCACTTCGCCAGGATCCTGATATTATTGTTGATGGTGAAATGAGAGATCCAGATACTATAATGGCGGCATTAGAAGTAACAGATACTGGACACAAAGTTTTTTCAACTCTTCACACATCATCAGCTGTAGAATCTATAGATAGAATTATTGCTGAATGTGATCCCGGAGAACAAGAAAGAGTAAGAAACAGACTTGCAGACGTATTAATTTCAGTTGTATCTCAAAAACTAGTTCCAAGTCTTGATGGCAAACGTGTTCTTGCAAAAGAAGTTTTACTTGTAACACCAAGTGTCAAGGCTGCAATCAAGAATAACAACACAAGTGAAATTTATATGATGATAAATCAAGGTGGGGCGCAAGGTATGATAACTATGGAACAAGACCTAAAACGTTTATATCTTGCAAAGAAGATTTCCTTAGAGACGGCAATTACATATTCCAATAATAAAACAAGAATTCAGCAAATACTGGCGGCTTAAATTATGAAAACAATAGCCTGCATATATTGCGAAGGCAACGATACAAAACTTGCAGTTGTAAGTCAGGATAAAACTGGCAACAGATTAAAAGTTATTAGTACGGCATCTGTAGATGTTGTTGCTAATAAAACTGATCTACATCCAACGGCAGGGTTTAACCTGGAAAGTGATGGGCTTCAACTTGAAGGAGTTGACACCTCAAAAAACTCTACACTTGCCAGCGACATTGACGCACCAAGTATAAGTTCTATTGGCGCGGCACTCAAAGGTGTAAACTTAAGTAAGCTTGAGTTTATTCCTGCATTAACAGAACCGGCAATTTATTATCATCCTTTTGAAGGCAAGAGAGATTTGAAAAGCAACAAGTTGCTTGATGAAATTCTTGCGGATATCCGGCAAACAAAAGGTGTTAATGTTGAAAAAGAAAGCCTGGATTATCTAGAACTTTCTGATGGTTCATTGTTATCTGCTTTTATAGATGGACCAGTAGCCTGTGTTAATCTAACAGATAACATTGCAGGGTATTTTGGCAAAAAGTTTTTTAAAGTACCAACTATAAAAAGTGCTGATATTGCATTAGCCTATTATGTTGGCAAACGAAAAAAATTTTTTCCAGATGATCAGAGCTTAATTGTTTATATCGGTAAAGAATATAGTAAGCTAATTTTTCTACAAGGTAGAAAACTTAAGCATATCGGCAGTACACTTGATATTGGAACTAGTAATCTTCATACATATGATGTTTACTTCTCTAAAATTCTACTTGAGATGGAAAATGGCGGAATAACTTCACTTGATAACATAATTGTTTGCGGTGAGGATGATTCTGAAAATCTCATTCTATCTTTTTATGGCACTTTTCCTGAAGCCAACGTTAGCAAATTAGAATTTGATGATGTTGATATAACACAGATTGATGAAGATACTAAAGCAAAATTTTCTACTTACAGCGTTCCTATTGCGGTAGCTACAGAATATTTTGATGAACAAGCTAAAGAGTACAAAGGAATAAATCTTTTACCAAAGTACATCTCTGAAGAACAAAAATTCTTTCAATTTTCCTGGCATAGTTTTGCGGTATTGCCACTTCTATTTATTGCAGCGTTTCTGTTTACAATAAAAGTATTACAGAATAATAGAGAGCTATCAAAACTTGATTCAGAAATACAGCAGAAGAATTTAATAATTCGCCAAAACCAGGAAACGCTTAGCAAAATTTCTGAACTTGAAGGAAAGATAAGTAGTTTCGGTCAAACTCAGGCGATTTTGGATTCAGCAGCTGTAGGAACAGGAATTTGGAAGGGTGTGTTAAAAGACGTTGCAGCTTTTTGCGGCAGCAAGCAAAATATCTGGATATCCAGTGTTGTACGTGATAACAGCAATAGCATAAAGATAGAAGGATATTCATTATCAAAATACTCACCCACAGATATGGCATACAGTCTTGATAACGCACAGCTTAATAGTATGCTTAATGAAGCACTTAGAGAAAAGAATGCCTTTAAATATAATTTAACATTTGATATTACTTCATACCAGAAGAAAAATGAATAAAAAATTACGAAGCACGTTAGTTCTGCTAGCATTATTATTAGTGATTCTCATTGCGGGAGGATCATATCTATACTTTATCCAGAATAAAGATCTGGATAAAAAGAGAGATAAGCTTAAAGAACTACAAGCAAAAGCATTGGATCCGCAAGAATTGCTTTCACAATATCAAGCTCTTTTAGTTAAATCAAACCAGCTTGATTCAATTCTTGCTAATCGGGAGTTTAATATACCCCAGAATTTATCATCCATTAAGTTTTACAATTTTGTAAACAATGTAACTAATGGATTTTCAGATAAAGCGCAGGTTAATATAGAGTATGTAGAACAAAAGCAAGAAAAAGAATTTTTCTATCACGAATATAAGCTTACAGGATTTGGTTTCTTTAATGAAGTCTATAATCTGATTTTTGCAATAGAGCATAGCAAAGAGTTAAAGAAGGTAACGAATGTAAGTCTAGGTAATTTGGTTCAAACAAAAGAAAATGAGATACCAGTTTATCTTGTTAGCTTTACAATAAACGCTAAAACATATTTTTCATCCGATAATCGATTTGCACCGGCTTCATTTGTTGAAAACAGTTTAGGTGCTCCAACTTTATATGATGCGTTCTATCCGCTTATTAGAAATGAAATACCCCCTAACGTAGATGAATTGCTTGATGTACAGGGGGCTACTTTATTAGCCCTTATACCAGAAGGTGCTTTTGTTGCTGATAGCAGAGGTAATACATATCTGATTTGGGAAGGTGAACAAGTTTATCTAGGTTATTTGACCAAGATTGATTATCAGAATAGTAGAGTTAGCTTTATACTTAATAAAGGCGGCATAATAGAAAAAGTGGATCTAGAATTAGATAGATCAGAATTAAAAGAGAAACAAAAATGAGAATTAAGATGAAAACATTATTATACTCAATAATTTTAGCTTTTGTATTTACCGGAAGTTTCTTCCCACAAAAATATTGGGAAAGACGATTGAAGGATTATAATAATCCTGATGAACTTGTTACCATGTCTCAAACATTACCTTTTAATGAAGCTATTGCTTTGCTTAGCAAGGTAAGCGAAAGCACAACAGGGAAAAGGGTTGTGTCAACTATTGTGTCAGACAACCCGATAGGAATTGAAATTGAAAGTATGCCGTATGATAAAGCCTTATTTATAATAGTGCAGTATAGTGGTTTTATACTTGAAGAACAGGAAGATGTAATTATCATTAAACGACTGGTTAATGAAGTTGCAAAACCTGAGGATATTTATGCTTCAGTTGATTCAAGGGAAGTTAAAATTTCTGCGGTATTTTTTGAAGTTGATGTTAATGAAACAAAATCAAGAGGAATTGATTGGAAGTTTCTATTAGCACAAAATGGTTTAAACATTGGATCAGAGTTGATAACCGAAACAAGATCAACTACTGAACAACAATCAAATCCATCTGCATTTGGATTAAATAGTGCAAGTGATTTTAAAGCTGGTGATTTTTATGGTCAGGCAACAGCAATGTTTAGATTTTTTGAAAATGAAGGGTTGGGAGAAGTAATATCCTCTCCAAATATCGTTGTTAGAGATAAGAAAAAAGGCAGAATTCAAGTTGGATCAGATTTTTCAGTTAGAACAAGAGACTTTGCAGGAAATACAGTTGAAAAGTTTTTTCCTACAGGAACCATAATAGAAGTAACTCCTTATGTGTATAAGGAAAACGGAATTGATTACATAATGCAAAATATTATGGTAGAAAAAAGTTCATTTATTTTGAATGAGGAAACCACTGAAATCAAAAAAACAACTGCAACTACACAGGTTCTTGTTTTAAATGGCGAGGAAACAATTTTAGGTGGATTGTTTGTTAATGAAGAATCTGTTGCTAGAAATGGAATACCATTCCTTAGGGACTTGCCTTGGTGGGTTTTTGGAATTAGATATTTAACAGGTTCAGATGAAACCATAACCAGAAAAAAAGAGTTGGTTATATTAATAAAAACAGAACTTGTTCCAACTTTACAGGAAAGATTAGATAATCCGGTTAAAAATCCACTTAACTCAGAAATTTCAAATCAAAAAAGCAGAGTTAAATATTATCAGTTGGAATCTACCAGCTCAACATATTCAGAGGATAAAGAATAAAGTAAATGGAATCAATTCTAATTGTTGATGATGACATAAATCTTTGTGCTGTTCTTAAAGAGGAGCTTGAAGAAGTTGGGTACAATTCTAACTTTGTAAACAGTGGTTTTGAAGCAATGGATTTTCTAAAAAATAATCCTGTTGATTTGATTTTGCTCGATCTTAAAATGCCGGCAATGGATGGCTTTGATGTTTTGAAATCGATTGAGCAAAATCAGATTAAAGCTAAAGTAATTGTTTTAACAGCTTATGCCGACGTAAAAAGTGCGATTGATTCTGCAAAAATGGGCGCAACCGATTTTATAAGTAAACCGTATGACTTTGATGAGCTTTTGATAACTATTAGGAAAGTTCTGCAAAGAGAATGATGATCAATGAAAATAAACCACAGAATAATTCTTGTTAATCTGCTTATTGTAGCAATTGTGCTGGGAAGTACAGCAATTGCCTTTTATACTATTATGTATAACACTTTAACTTCCCAATCTTCTCGAAATATTGTCAACACCTCAAGAAATTTTACTTTTACATATCGTTCTTTTGTTGAAGATCTTAACGAAGAATTTTTAACTAACAATAATAGAAATCCAGAACTTCTTTTTGAAAGACCAACGTTATTTGGAAATCTGAATGATTTCTTTTTGGAATCAGAAATTTCTGATTCAATAAAAATCACTCGTTATGCTTGCAAAAATTTTATTCAGATACCAAACCACAGTTTTACTATAAATGATTTTATTCGATTAAATCCTTATGCAATAGTTAATTATAAAAAAACCACCAACAATAGTATTTGCTACTATGGAAAAATATTAAACAGCAGCACGTTGGATGATTTTGCTAAACAAATCGGCTCCGATGTAGCGCTGATATGGGATGGCATTACAGTAGAAGTTTCTAATTCTAATCTTAATAATCAGCATACATTTCTTTTATCCAGAGCATATAAATATTTAAATCAAAAAAATAATCTCGAGGTTTTTGTTGGGGACACAGAAACTTCTGATATTATTGCTACTTCTTATAAGGTAGAGAAACTTTCAAAGTTTGGTAACGGATTGGGATTATTATTTTTTAAATCAAATAATGAAGCTACAGATCTTAGAATAACTTTAGGATATATTTTAGTTTTAATTGGAATCGTGGGTATAGTTGTGGCTTTTATACTATCATACGTGTTTACCCAGAAAATACGTTTGAGAATCTCGGAGCTTAATTATGCAACTTCCCAAACAAGCGCTGGTAATTTTGATGTGCATATTGATGCAACAGGAAAAGATGAGATAGGAAATTTAGGACGAGCATTTAACAAAATGCTTGAAGAACTTAAGAAAAATCAAAAAGCAAAAAACGAATATTCTGATTTTATAACGCTTATTAATAAAAACGCCTCATTATCCGAAATATCCAACGCAGCACTAAAAAAGATACTGGAAACTTGCGAGTTTTTAATTGGCGCTTTGTACTCAATTGATGAAGATGAAGTAAGCTTGATTTGTTCTTATGGAATGAACAACGCTAGTTCAGTTAGAGAAAAAAATGAGTTTTATAAAAAAATTATATCTACAAAAAAATCTATTGAGATATTTTCTGATAACTCTTTACCAATTGTTCAAACCGGTACTGTAGATTTAAAAATAAATTATCTTTTATTGCTTCCGGTTATCTACAATAATAAAGTTATTGCAATACTTGAGTTTGCATCATTAAATAAACCAACTGAAGAAGCAAAAGACTACCTTGAAAAAATTCAAGAGCAACTTGCAATTGGATTAACAAATGCAAAAGCAGTTGTGCAGTTAGAAAACTTTGTTAATGAGTTAAAACAATTAAATGATGAATATCAAAAACAAAATCTTCAAGTTAAAAAGCAGAATGAACAGCTACTTGAGTTAAGCGAACAATTAAAAAACAAAGCTGCTGAGCTTGCGTTCCAGAAAGAAAAGGCAGAAGAATCTACAAGATTAAAATCGCAGTTTCTTGCAAGTATGTCTCATGAGTTGCGCACACCAATGAATTCAATTTTAGGTCTAACAGAATTAATTTTAGATAAAGCTCAGCTCGGCGGTAAAAACAAAGAGAGATTAGAGGTAGTTTTAAGAAGTGGCAAACGATTGATGAGTCTGATAAATGACATATTAGATCTTTCTAAAATTGAAGCTGGCAAAATGGAGATTAGAGAAGAAGATCTTTTACTTGAAGAATTGATTGAGGAAGTTGCAAATACTGCCACACCACTTGCACTTGAAAAAGGCTTGTCTATTAATGTAAAGAGAAATTGTAATACTCGTTTAGTGTTAAATACGGATCGAGGCAAAGTTGCACAAGTGCTTATAAATTTAATTGGCAATGCAATTAAGTTTACAGAAAAAGGTAAGATTGAACTTTTAGTGGCACTTAATACTGATAAAGAATTACAATTTACTGTTAGTGATACAGGGATTGGGATTTCGGATGAAGATAAAAAAGTAATATTTGAAGAGTTTAGACAACTTGATGGAACTACTTCAAGAAAATTTGGTGGTACAGGATTAGGACTGGCAATTTCCAAAAAGATTCTAGGCTTACTTGGTGGAAAAATTTGGGTAGCAAGTATCGAAGGTGAAGGATCAGTATTTTCATTTACTATACCAATTAAGTACGTTCCCGTAAAAAGTATTGTTGAACCATTCCCTATCAACATAGAAACATTAAGGAAAAACTCAAAAAATCCTATCTTAATAATTGATGATGATCCTGAAGTAAGATACACAATTGGTCAATACCTTATATCTAGAGGTTACAAAGTTATTTTTGCAGATAGCGGCGAAGCAGGTATAAAATTAGCAATTGAAAATCAACCATTTGCAATTACATTAGATTTGCTTTTACCTAGTCGTGATGGTTGGAGTATATTAAAAGAATTAAAGGAAAATTCTGAGACAAAAAATATTCCTGTAATACTTATCTCTATAATTGGCGATAAAAATCTTGGTTATGGATTAGGAGCATTTGAATATTTTATTAAACCAATTTCTGCGGAAAAACTATTAAGTACATTTTCAAAGCTTGAATCACTTGCAAATAAAAGAATTCAAAAAATTGTAATTGTTGATGATGATGAATTAGAGTTTGATAAGTATAAAGATGAATTTAAGGATGATAACATTACAATTGAATTTATTAAAGACAGTGAGTATGCTTTTAATAAAATTGCTGAAGTACAACCTGATTTAGTGATTCTGGACTTAATGATGCCTAAAGTTGATGGCATAACACTTTCAAACAAGCTTAAATCAAATAGTAAAACAAAACACATTCCAATAATTATAAGTACAGCAAAGGATTTAACGGAAGAAGAACACAAATCATTAAAAGAAATTGTGGAAGATATTACAATTAAATCTAAAGGCCAGCCACTCGATGTGCTAAAGATTGTAAGAGATAGAATTAATATTCAGGAAATAAGTATCAGCGAGCCAGAGCTTGAAAATGATTTTTCAAAAGACAATGAACTGATAGATAAAGATAGTTCTGTAGGTGATTTTATTGGTAAAGTTCTTATTGTTGATGATGACCCTGACACACTTTTTACTCTTAATGAAATGGTTCAAGCTACGGGATGTAATACTTACTTGGCTAAAAGTGGATTTGAATGTTTAAAAATACTAGAGCAAATTAAACCAGATTTAATAATGCTTGATATTATGATGCCTGAGATGGATGGATTTCAAACGTTAAAGAATATTCGCACCAATACAGATTTAGAAGGAATACCTATTTACGCGGTAACTGCAAAAGCAATGGTTGGTGATAAAGAAATAATATTAAAACATGGCTTTAATGACTATATCCCAAAACCAGTTCACTCTGCAATTATTTCTGGCAAAATTGCACAATTATTTTCTAAAATTAAATCAAGTTAGATATGAAAAGAATACTAGTTATTGATGATCTACCCGAAAATGTATTTATGCTTCAGGATCGTTTAGAACATGAAGGATTTGAAGTGCTTACGGCTTATGATGGTTATACCGGAATAAATAAAGCTAAAAATGAATTACCGGATTTAGTTTTACTAGACGTTATGATGCCTGATATAACAGGGTTGGAGGTTTGTAAGATTTTAGTTAGTGAGCCAACCACAAAAGATATTCCTATAATTTTAGTTACAGCTAAATCAGGGGCAGAAGATACTAAAGAAGGTTTAGAAGCGGGAGCTTTCGATTATATTAAAAAACCATTTAACCGAGTTGAATTGTTAGCCAGAGTTAAGTCTGCATTAAAATTGTCTGAAGCACATAAAAGATTATTATCATCTGAAAAAAGAGATACATTTATTGCTACGGTTGTAACAGCTAATCATAAAATAAAACAGCCGCTAACTTTATTAAGTTTATCTTCGGCTGCAATTAAAAGAGAACTAAGTAAAGATGAAGTATCAAAAGAGGGGATACTGAAACGTGTTAAGTATATCGATCTAGCTGTAAAAGAAATTACTGATGTTTTAAATCAACTTAATGCAATTAAAGAGCCAATACTTTCGGATTACACGTCAAATATTAAGATGATAAAAGTTGAGGATGAACCAGGGGAGCAAGAAACTAAGCTAGATTAATTGTCTTATAGTTTCGAGCATAGTATCAAATTCATACGGCTTCATAATTTTACTGCTGACTTTATAACGCGTTAAATCATCATCTTCAAATCTTAAACTGCCAGAAGATAGTATTACTGGTAAATTAAAATTTAGCTCTCTTATTTTCGAAATACATTCCAGTCCATTCATAATTGGCATATTGTAATCTATAATAAGTAAATCAACTTTTAATTCTTCAGTTAGCACAGTAATTACTTCTTCACCAGATTTAACTTTAATGACATAATACCCGCTCGATTCAAGCATTTCTGCAAGTAACTCGCTTAGCATTTCCTCATCATCAGCAAGCATAATAATCTTGTTTGAATCTTTTTCCTTAATAGATTCTTTGGGTTCAAACACAGGAAGGTAAACTTCAAATGTAGTTCCTTGTCCTTTTTGGCTTGTTACATCAATATGACCTTTATGTGCTTTGATAATGCCATAAGTTACATACAAACCAAGTCCTGAACCTGTATCTTTTTGTTTAGTAGAAAAATAAGGGTCGAAAATTTTAGAAACATTTTCTTCATCAATTCCACTGCCTGTATCACTAACAGAAAACTTTATATATTTACCTCTATCTAATAAAGGATATGTAGTTAGATTTTTATCATCAACCAAAATATTGGAAGCTCTAAGAATAATTTTCCCTTTACCTTCTATAGCTTCTTTTGCATTTACACACAAGTTTAACAAAATCTGATAAATCTCGGTGCCATTGCCTAATATACTGTGGAGTCCTTCATCAACTTTTTCTTCTAACACTATATTGGAAGGAAAAGTTTGTGTTACAACCTTTGCAATTTCAGATAAAAGAAAATTAGGCATAACAATTTCTTTACGCTTTGCAGTGGGTTTACCAAAAGATAACAACCCTTTGGTCAAGTCTCTGGCTCTAACAGAACAGTTTTCAATATTATCAATTAGCCTCACAATATTTTCAGAATCAGGTACACGATTGCGCAACAAATGTAAACTGCCAAAAATACTTGATAGAAGATTATTAAAATCGTGAGCCATTCCACTGCTAAGTTTTCCAATTGTTTCAAGTTTTTGTGCTTGAAGCAACCTAGACTCAAGTGCAGCATTTAGATCTCTTGTTCTAATATTACTAATTGCGAATGAAAGCAGAATAGAAAACTGTTCAATATCACTTATATCCAAAGAAGCATAAGTGCCATCTTTTTTTCCGATTAGAATTTTGGCGTGTAAAACATTATCAAAATAACAAGGAGAAATACAAAGTGATTCGCACTCAAAAACCTGTGTTAAACCATATCCAATGTTGTTATGATGATTAAGAGCGAGTAGAGGTCTTTTGTTAATTTCCAGCCATCTATTGATAAAAGAAGAATTAGACTTTATACTCTTTTCCACCTCTTCTTTGTTTTTTACAAGTTCAGAAGCATCACTATGTAAAAACCCTTTAATCTCTTCGCCATCATGAAAAACAATTAATCCAAAATCACTACTTGTAACACCAACACATCTTAATAATATTTCTTCAGCAATAGTTTCAATAGATTTTTCTCTAACCATTAAAACCAAAATACTTTGTAACTCATTCTGGAATAGTAAATTCCTACGTAATTTTTCTTTTTCAGCGCTTTGCTGAAAATCGGAATCAACTAAAGGTAGCATTTCTATAAAATATAGCTCAGCTTCTTTTATCTTAGAAAGTAATGGTGTTATAACTATATTTTTATTTTTGTCCGCAATAGGGACAACAAATGAGCCGCTAGAATTAGGGATATTATTCTGATCAGGAGTATTTATGTTAAAAAGAGTTTTTAGTGAAGATCCTTTTATTTTTCCTGGACCAATCTCTTGTTTAAAACTCTTATTATACCAAATAATTTTAAAGGAAATATCTGCTAAAGCAATAGAAGTTGCTTGTAACTCAAGTAGTTCTTTGGATAAGTATTTTCTGATTAAATCATCAGACATTAAAAATCTAATCTTGTTTCAGTTCGTACTTCTTTATTTTTGTATAAAGTGTTTTTGGGCTAATACCTAATTGATTTGCAGTTTGTGTTCTATCCCATCTATTTGCATCCAGTACTTTGGCTATATGCCATTTTTCCAATTCTTCCATACTTAATATTTCAGATGGAATATCGATACTGCCTCTACTACCAACATTTTTATATGCAGCAGCTATAGGAAGATTTAAATCTTCTGGTTGAATAAAATCACCCTCTGCAAAAATAATTGCCCGCTCAATTATATGCTCAAGCTCTCTAACATTTCCTGTAAAATCATATTCTTCTAATATCTGTGCAGATTCCATTGACAATCTTTTTGGCGATCTAACCGGTGATTTTGAAGTAAGAAAGTAGTTAGCTAAAATTATTATATCTTCTTTGCGATCTCTTAGTGGAGGTATTGTTAAAGTGATTACATTTAATCTAAACAATAAATCTTTACGGAAATTTTTAGCATCTGCTTCTTCTAAAAGATTTCTATTAGTTGCACCAATAACTCTAACATTTGAATTAAGATTTGTTACTCCACCAATTCTTCTATACTCACCATTTTCAAGAAATCTTAAAAGCTTTGGTTGTAATGATAAACTTAACTCACCAATTTCATCAAGAAATAATGTTCCACCATGAGCAATCTCAACTAATCCTTGTTTGGTAGATTTTGCATCTGTAAATGCACCTTTTTCATGACCAAATAATTCGCTTTCAATCAATTGATCCGGTAGTGAAGCACAATTAATAACTACAAATGGTTTATCTTTTCTAGCAGATTGTTTATGGATATATTCAGCAAATAATTCTTTACCTGTCCCAGTTTCACCTTCAACAAGAACATTAGAATCTGATTGAGCAGCCTTGTTTGCTAAGTTAAGTACACGATGAAGTGATTTACTATCCCCGATTATTTTTTCCGAATGCTTTTTACTTATTTCTTTGGAAAGTAATACAGTAGTAACAAGTAAGTTTCTATGTTCAATTGCACGATTAACAGTAAGTACTAATTCTTCAAACTCATAAGGTTTGTTTATATAATCATAAGCACCATTTTTAATACATTGAATGGCTTTTTTCATATCTGATTGTGCAGATAAAATAATAACTTGAATATTATAGCCTGAATCATTGATGAACTTTAAGACTTCTTCACCTTGAACCTCACGCATATTAAGATCAAGTAAAAGCACATCATAATTTTTTGCTTTAATTGCCTCAATGGCATATTTACCGTCATAAACTGCGTCAACCGAAAAACCCTCTTCTAATAGTTGTTCTTTTAACAAATAACAAAGGGTTTCGTCATCATCACATACAAGAATTTTAGAATTTTTTGAAGTTTCTGTCATTTCCCACCGTAAAAAAAATCTGTTAGTTTGGATTAAAAATGCACATTAATTATATTTGTTGTTCAAAATTTTGGGCGCGTAGCTCAGGGGTAGAGCATCTGCCTTTTAAGCAGAGGGTCGGTGGTTCGAGCCCACCCGCGCTCACTATAGTAAAGCCACTTGTTGTGGCTTTAACTTTTTTAAACAATTTTTAAGAACTAATATTTAATAATAACACATATTAGCAAAAACAGCAAGTTTGGTAGTTTTTGGCTATTTTCTAATTTCGTCTCAAGTGAATATTACTTTATTATCGAAAAAATAGAAAGGTTTTTAATTGGGCGAAATCATTTATAAAACATTAATTAGATTTTTATTTCTAATTATTATTATTTGGTTAACTAAAAACTATTTTGATGAGAAATTATTTTGGATTTTAAGTGTTCTAAGTTTTTACTTTTTTCTTATTCATCCGGCATATTTGTCGTATCAGCGTTTTATAGAATCTAACCGCAATATTGTTATCAGTACATTATGTTCGTCTTGTAAACATTTTGATAAATCAGCAATACTTTGTACAAAATATGATAAACACCCAACTGAAGATTTTATCCCTTGTGAAGGAACAGATTGGGAACCCAAATAAAATAACCACAAACGTTAGAAGATATTTTTGTATATAAGTTTTGCAAAATTTTCTAAAGCAAATATTGTAAAAAGTGACAGAAGAAAAATTAAATAGCTCAAAAGATAAACTATCAAAATTCGCTGATATTGGAATCAAAACAACTATTGTTGGAATTATTGTTAGTATAATTTTAGCTGCATTAAAAGCGATAGCTGGTGTATTAGGAAATTCCTATGCATTAATTGCAGATGCGATTGAATCCACTTCAGATGTTTTTACATCGATAATAGTATTAACTGGATTAAAGATTGCAAAACGACCAGCAGATAAAACACATCCTTACGGTCATGGCAAAGCAGAACCATTTGCAGGGATTATAGTTTCATCGGCGCTCTTTATTGCTGCTATTATTATCATTTTTCAAAGTATACACGAAATCATAACGCCACATCATTCTCCAGCTCCATTTACTTTAATTGTTTTAATAGCTGTGGTTATAATTAAGGAAATGCTTTTTCGGTTTGTAATAAAGGCAGGTAATTCACTTGATAGTGTTGCAGTTAAAAACGAAGCATGGCATCATCGTAGTGATGCTATAACATCTGGTGCTGTATTTATAGGCATAACTATAGCATTAATTGGTGGACCAGGCTATGAACAAGCTGATGACTATGCAGCATTGTGTGCATCATTAATAATTATTTTTAACGCTTTAAGATTATTTAAACCAGCATTATATGAAATAATGGATACAGCACCATCACCAGAAATAATTAATAAAGTTATTGAAACTTCTTTATCAGTTGATGGAGTTATAGCAATTGATAAGTGTTTTGCAAGAAAAATGGGGTTCCAATATTATGTTGATATGCATGTTATTGTTGATGGAAACATTACAGTTTATACCGGTCACGAAATTTCGCATAGTGTAAAAAATAAAATTATAAATTCTTTCCCCAATATTTCCGATGTACTGATTCATATAGAACCAGATACACCAGAAAGACTTAGTAGAGAAAACATTATTGTTAGAAACTCAGAACGAGTGAGAAATTGATTTTTTGTGATTGATTAGTATATATAATAAGATTATATAAAACTCTAACTGCGCGTAGTAATTATTAGCACAATCAAACAATAATTGTTTTTTGTAACCAAGTCACAATTTATTGCATCAAACAACAGTATCTTAAATATAGTATTAATTTATTCAATATTAATAAAAGGTGATGTATATGAAAACAAATGTTGGCAGTGCAGACAGAATTGTTAGATTTATTTTAGGAACGGTTATTGTGATTCTTGGTTTTTATTTTAAAAGTTGGTGGGGTGTTGTGGGTATTGTTCCAATAATTACAGCAACATTAAATTTTTGTCCAGCTTATACTTTAATAGGAGTTTCAACTAAGACTAAAATTAAAACTGAGAAATTAAAACAATAGTTTTATCACAAAAAGGGCAGTGATGCCCTTTTTTACTTTATATCAATTTTATCTTCTTTATTAACTCTTATTTTCATTCCATAAATTATCGCACCAATTAACATTCCAATTGTCAAAGTAATCAATAGCAATAATAGTTTTGAAATGTTTCCTGACCACATTAAAAAATGTATCGGTACAACTTCTACATTTTGAATACACACGATTAGAAATAATCCAATTAAGATTAGTAATGAGATAGATTTAAAGTTCATTGATTAATTGCTTTTCATAAATTTAAAAATTATTTAAAAAAGAAAATGCCATATTATACTCTATTACAATATGGCAATTAAAAATCATACAAAATATATTATTCTGTATATGCTAACCAGTAACCACCTATGCTAAATATTTTTGACTCAGCCCATGTTTTAATCTTAACTGTAAAGCCATCACGAGAAACTGAAAGAACTTCAACTACATATCTGGTATTAACGCCTTTATCTGAATCAAGCTGACTTACTGAAACAATTACTTTAGGTTTTACATCGTAAGG
>Ga0154020_10002827_pt1 | contig 21105 bp, 14 predicted proteins | sample Klosneuvirus_201_FD_109709 | JGI IMG/M metagenome (GOLD analysis project Ga0154020, IMG submission 109709) | Active sludge microbial communities from wastewater, Klosterneuburg, Austria - Klosneuvirus_20160825_MG | ecosystem: Engineered > WWTP > Aerobic digester > Activated sludge | place... | reverse complement strand
CCCGCGGCGTTCGCGTCCGCGTGCCGGCGGAAGACTCCGCTCCGGCTCGCTGCGCTCGCCTGCGCTACGTCCCCCGCCGGCACGCGGGGGTTGGAGGTACCATCTGTTCCTCTCATCTGAGGTGGTGCAGGAAAATCAGGCAGGTCAACACCGCGGCCATGTCCTTTTCATTTGTATTGCAGCGTCTTTGTCAAGACTCACGACAAACGCTGAGGCGGCCCGCCGCAGCACTAACCAATCGTCAAGTTGCCCACTGTTTCGATGCAGTCACCATCGTCTTTAGATAGGCGTGGAATCCATTGCGGAGCAGTATTCGCGACCGAAACACATGACTCCCGATCCTTGGTAACAGCCAGCGCAAAAACATCAGTGCCCACGTGCACAACACACGCATATCCATGCCAGTAGAGTGCCGGCCTGACAAGGTATTGTATTCGCACTGGATGAATACGCAATTCACATTGTGCCCGCGGAACCGGCACGGAAGCCGAGCTCGCAAGTCCGAGTTTCCGTTGTTGCAGCATCAAGTTGTCGTCGGGTGTCGTCAGTAGAAACACTGATGTGCCTCTTTTGAGTCGCGCAAAAAGCATCACCAGTAACACTAATATGCAGAGCCCTGCAAGCACGACGTATTCTTTGAGCATCGACGGTGTCGGGCTGGACTGGCTAGGAGTCGCAGTGTGCGGCCACATTAAATTGGCAACAACTATTCCGGCGACGGGAATGCACAGGCAAATAGCGCCGAGGTACAAGCTTCTTGAACCGTGCTTCCAGGAATCCTCAAAAAACCGAATGTCGCCAAACGATCGTTCTGCCAACACGAATGGGAATGATTGGAAGGATAGATGTGTCACACGTCTCATGAAGGCTACCAAGGGTCCCGAACAGGTTGACCCGCTTCGAGCTTGCGACAGCCGCTGCAGTATGGCTCTGCGGCCCTTTGCAGCCTAGCTCGCTCTTGGGTGATGCGCGCCAAATGCCCAAATAGTGCGTCGCAGTTTTGTTTGTGGTATGCGGCATGCAAATCTGATTCGATGCCTTGTTCAATATGATGTGCCGCCAAGGCAGCACCCGCGCCAGCGATGAACCCGACTGCAGCACCAACCACTGAGCCGACGGGGCCCCCTGCGCTACCGATGGCGGCTCCATATTCCAGCCAGACCCATTCTGCGAGTAGCGCGGATCCCGCTGCTCTTGAAACGGTACCCCACCCTTCATAGTGATTACCTTCGATCATTTGTCGAATGCCTTCTTCGCTCTCCATGCCGAATGCGAAGACTCCACCTAGGTGATGAAGCACTTTTTCCAGGATGTCCTTGTGAAGTCCTTCAGCCACTACGGAGGCTAAGGCGAATGCGTTGTCGACCGCGTAGGCACGACCAGCCCCATCTAGATGAGCCGAACCATGCGACCCGGCAGGGGCGCCTGATTTGCCACAACCCTGACTGATCAGGCCGAGCCGTACGGCTCGCTCCCTGCGAGCCTCTCGGGCATCCTTGTTCTGGTAGTAGCTACACATCTTCATGAAATAACTCCACCGAATTGCTTGGAGTCGAATTTCTAGCAGCTCCTGCCGGCGCCTATCGGCTTCTTCCATCCGGCGCGTTTCCTCTTGTCGGCGACGATCACGCTCATCCATTTCTCTAAAGAACTGGTCCCTTTCCCGAATGAACTGTTCCAGCCAAGTCTCCGGATCTCCGTAGAGTCCCGACGGGTCGGCAATTAACGTTGCGCGACTGCGCACATATTCCAGTAAGCTAGTCGAGTCCCGGTATCCCACCGGGTCCTTTTCCATCCACCTCCCCGTTGACGGGTCATACCACCTGAACCGCACGCAGTACCGCTGCAGCTCGGGCGCAAAGACGTACCCGTCATACCCGAACACATTGTCGGGCCCTGTGGATGAGCGATCCGAGATCTCCCCGGCCCCCAATGCCGCGATCGTACCTGCGGCGGACAGTATGTTGACATCCAGCTTGCTGATCACTCCGTCGCGATTCAAGTCCATCGCCACGTCGTAGTCCGTCTCGTAAATGTGCTTGCCGATCAATGCGTTCAACGCGGTGCTATCCCCCGAGTTCACGGGACCATCATCGTTGACGTCATAGCCGAAGCGGTGAGTTCCGATACCGTAGGCGTCGTACCTGGTCCTCTCCTTGATTTCAGGATCGGCACCCAGGCCTGTCATCGCCACCGTGCTGAACTGAACATCGGTCAGGTGGTAATAGCGAGTGGGAGGGGTGTCCGTGTTCGGGTTGACGCTTGTGCGCATGATCGCGTCATCGATGTACCGAATCCCCCACACCTCCTGCTCGACCCGGTCTGTCCCCGGGTTCGCGACGTAGTCGTCGTCGATCCGTTCCTCCACGAGCTGCCAGGCCGCCGAGTAGTACATCGACCGGATGCTACCCCCCGGCTCCTCGCTCAGTGAGTCCGCGGGGCGCCGGCTGATGGTCCGCCAGTGCAGCCCGTTGTATTCGTTCTCAAGCACCACCGGTTGCTGCGGCAGCGGCGTCCCGCCATACTCGGCCTTGACCATCCGGTTCCACGCGTCGTGCGTGAAGCGCAGGTAACCGCTCCCCGAGTGGTTCTGGTCCCGCAGGTTCCCCGCGTGGTCGTAGGCGAATGGGAGAGTGGGCGAGTTGCCGGTGCCATTTGGATAGCGGTTGGTGATTTCGTTGGCCTCGTTGTGTTCCCGGTTCTCAAGTTCGCCCGTATCCCCATACGGGTTGGAGTCGTTAAGTTCCTTCTCCAGCTTCTTCCAGTTTCCCAGCACATCCAACGTCCAGCGCTGGCTTCCCTTTTTGGTTCCAAACGAACTACCCGCCGTGTGGGTGTCCTTCCGGGCCTCGCTCAGGCGGTCCAGGTCGTCGTAGGTGTACCGGGCATCGGGGCTAGCCCAATGGACTCCAGGCCTCATGTCATCCTTGCCTTTCCGGTTGGATGCGGCGTCGTAGGAATATCCCTCGTCGACGAGGGGCGGACGATTGGGGTACCCATTTCCGGCGCCAGAGGTCACCGCGGTCAGGTTGCCATCCACCCACGCATGGATCGCCACCCGGCCGTGCCGGTCCCAACCCGGATACACGCCCGCGGCCTGAGTTGTGAAGCCCGACGCACGCCTCTTGCCGTCCCGGCTGAAGGTCCGGTCCAGTTGCACATCCGCCAGTGGGTAATCCACCACCGCGATCAAGTCCAAGCCCAATCGGCTGTACTCCACGATTGAATCGCTGTCGGATGGATTGGCGATTGAGAACAACCGGCTGATCCGGTCGTCAAGTCCACCCGACGTGTTGTACCCGTAGTTGATAGCGTTTCCACCTGGATAGGCCATGGAAGTCAGACGACTGTAGTTCCCGGCGGTCGTTCCCAATGTTGGGGCCGCGGTGCTGGTGTAGCCGTATTGCGCCTTCAGGGTGTCGCCGGAGGGTGTGGTCCCGCTCCGCGTCACATCGCCCTTAACGTTCTGGAACAGGTGCTCCACCTGCCAAAGCTTGGTGTAGAGCAACTCCACAGCGTTCACGACATGGCTGGTGCTGATGTTGTCGTAGGACTTGACGGTTCCGAGGCGGCCCAAATCGTCGTAGGTCACGCCAATCCGTTTGATCCGCATGTCGATATTGGAGCCCGAGCCCGGAATCGCCGGCGTGTCGGTCAGCACACGGCCCAGGATGTCTCGGGTGTATGTGTGTTTGGTTGTGTTCTGATCAACGACTGACCGCAGTTCACCGAGACGGTCGTAGGCGTACCTCACGCGCAACGCGCCGTTGGTGCTCGGATTGGTATCGGGCTGACCGGTGTCCTCCCTGGGATACAGCACCTCGAATAGAAGGTCCTTGGAGCTCACGAGAGAGTTCGTGTCCGAGGTGACAGCGTCCTTTGTCGTTCCGTAGTTGTACTGGGTTACCTGCGAAGTAGAATCGCTGGTGTGCGCGATCTGCTTGGTAACCCTACCCGCGGCGTCGTAGACAAACGAAGTCACGCGGTTCTGATCCGGCGTGGTCGAGCTGAGGCCGCTGACCGTCCACTGCTCGCTCGTGCCATTCCAGCCGATCGAGAACGACCCGGCTGTTCCTTGAGCGTTTTCGATGACGGCAATCCGCCGTGAGAGATCGTCATAGCGATACTCCGTCGCGTGTTGTCTGGGGTCAATCGAGCGCGCTACCAAGCCGCGGCTCCCGTATTCGACGGCCGACACAATCTGGCTTTCGCCAAAGCTCGGCGGAGTCAAAGTGGATGGGGGCCACGTAGGTGCTGAGTCATTCTGGAATATGCCCGACGTTGCATTGGTTCCGAAGGCCACCGTGTGGGTCCGGCGGAGAGCGGAGTCGTAGTAGTATCCGACGTAGGTGGCGATACCCATGGCGCCCGTTCCAGAAGCTACCAGCCCGCCAACCGCGGTCTCGTCGTGGTTCCGCCGCAGCGTCTTGGTCAGCACCAACCGGTCCGGCCATGGAACCGAACCGCCGCCATAGGTGAACTCTGTCTGCTCAAGAATGATATCGTTCGTGAACTCCGACGCATGGGTGTAGTTGTTTGAGTCGCCCGGGGCGTTGTCATCCTTGCGGTCTGTAACGCACAGTGTCTTGGTCCGACCGTGCGCATCAAGCACTTTTTTGGTACCAGGCGAGTTCGGCGCCCACTCTGCAATCGTCCTGCCCTCGGAATCGAACCAATAGTTCGACTCGAGAAATCCGGCGGACAAGCTTGTCGCATCGATGGCGACTCGCTGCTTGTAAAGCAACCCGCGCTGGCTGTACTGGGATTCGGCATACAGGCCGCGCGTGGACTCCGTCGTCCCGCCGATGCTTGAAGGGACGCTGGAAAACAGGCCACGCTGTACCACACGATCAAGATTGTCGTACTCTATCCATTGGTGCGGGGCCGCGGGATTTTCGATTTTGTAAACACGCCCGCGGTAGTCAAAGCTCCGCTTGGTGACGCGCTGCGCAGCCGCCAAGGTGCCATCCTCGCCCGTCTGGAGCCGCGTGAGCGTGAGGTTTCCATTGCCCACACCCTGCGTCGCGCTCCCGCCGCCGTCGTAGAAGTACTCGGCTACCAAGACCATGTCACCGGGCGACCCGGCATCCGTCCCAACCTTCGTCTCCAAAACGCGTCCAAGCACGTCGTACGTCGCGCTCTGGGTAATGGTGCCCGTTGGCGAAACGACATTCTTGGTCCGTCCCATCTCGTCGTACGTGAAGGAAGTGGTGTAGTAGGCAGGACTGCGCGTGCCGGACACGTCCTGCCACGCTCGCTGCGACTTGACAAGGCCCGACAGGTGATGCTGCGTAGTCGCTCTGGCGACCTCCGCCCCCAGGGCGTAAGACAACGACAGGGGCACGTATGAGACCGTGTCACTCGCGATGTAGTCACTGGAGCGAATAACCTGGTCGGCCGCATTGTACCAGGTGATGGAGATCGGCCCGTCAAACGTGCTCGAATCCGTCAGACGGTGAGGTAGGGACACCTCCGTGTAGTAGAGCACACGCCTGCGATCTGTGTCGGAGTCCTCTTCCTGCATCCGCCGAACCGTGTAGCTCGTGACGCCGCCCGGTGTGGTGCGTGATGTGACGCGGCCGCGCATGTCGTGGGTGTACGTCGTCGTGAGAGCCCCGCCGTCGGACAGCCGGCCCCAACCGGTCTTGTCTATGCCCGCGAACTCGGACGTGGTCAAGTCCGCAGGATCCGCGTTTCGCGTGATCGAGCTCACCGCGCCGGTCGTCGGTTCAAAGACTCTCTTGGTCAGAGTCAGATCTGAAGAACAGCTCCAACGGTTTAGCCCTGAGGAATCAAAGAGCTCAAGGGTGTCGTAATAGCCCGCAGTCCCGCTCGGTCCATTTTCCGAGGCGTCCTCGCGCTCCACCGAAGTCTTGACCCAAGCGATCTTGTTGGGGAACGCCGAGTCGCTGTGGAAGCCGTACTCGAAGTTGGTTGTTTCGACATCGGCTGCGGTGGTAGAGCCCGCAACCCGAAACGCCTCGCTCTTACTTGGCAACCATGTCCTGCCGCTGCTCGGGTACGTCACCTTGGAAAGCAACGTAAAGCTCGGCACGCCTCCGCTGACATTCGCGTTGGCGACACGGCTCTCGACAATCCTGTTTTCGGTGTTGTAAACCCAACCGTACACCAGCCCGTTGGTGCCCGTGGAAAGCGGGATGTAGACCGCTGCACCGCTGCTCGCTGGTGTGTAGGAGCTCAGGACAGATGGGTAGTACACCTTGGTGAGGTTGAAGTTCGTGTCGTACTCAAAGTGCCACACCCACTGATTAGAGGTGCTAGCCGCATCTTCAAGCGCATATGTGGCAAGCCAGGGCACGCTCGCGGAATACTTCATGTCGTAGTAGTGGATCCGATAGTTCGCATAGCTCGACCCATTCCATACGGCTTCCGTGATCTTCGTTGTGACGTCGCCAGTGGACGAAAATGGCAAGTACGTGTACGTTTCCCGCGTGCCCTTTGCACCGCTGGAGCAGCCGCACGACGTCTGGAGGTATTGCGTGTTCACCCACAGCGAGCCGTATCCAACAATTTTGGAGGGCACATCTATGAACTGGATCGCCCCGCTTGCGAACGATTCCGAGTCGTCCGTATCCAGAATGGTGTTGGCCGCGGACAAAACAACACCGTGTCCGAGCGTACCATCACCTGCGTGAATCGCCTGCGCCACAAACTCAATCTGTTCTGGCTGGATCACATGCTTGAGTTGGTGCACGCCGCCCGTCAGGTCAAGTCGGACGTTGCCCGTAGTAGAAGCTGATTCACCGTCGTGGTAGCGGTATTGCGTGACCCGAGTTCGGAATGGCAGATCAAACGAGGCGTCCACCGCCTCGTTGGACACAACCTGAATCAGGTCCCCAGGGGTTCCGAGGTCGGGTGACCATCCGTCGCCATTTTCCTTGTACAGATACGTCACCTCTTGGAGCAAGATGCGATCGCGGTTGGAGTCGAACCGGTAGGCCCCGATACGTTGAAGCTTGCCGAGCGTGGTCAGCGGGACCGCTGGGGAGGTTTCAGGAAGCGCCGGCAGATACCAATCCAGGAGCAGTTCAGCGTTGCAGTTGGCCTCGGTGTCCCCATTGAGGTAGACCGCGGTCAGGCGCGGCGTGAAATGGCCGGAGTTGTTGTACTCATCGAACACCGTGTAGTGGTACGTCTGCTTATTCCCGTAGACATCGACCTCCTGGAGCAGGTGGCCCTGCATGTAACCGGCATCACTGTAGAAATCCATGGTCCACTGCCCCGGCTCAGTGAGGCGATACACATTGTATGGAGTGCCATCGATCGTCACGGTCGTGGAAGTCAGTTGCTGAGTGGTTGGACTTCCTCCGGTCCACACGCCCGTGCTTACGGGCGTGTACACCAGATTCTCTTTCAGGTTTGACCCGACCATCTCGATGTTGGTCGTCCCAACCTGGAGCCGCGTAAACAGCGACATGGTCCATCGATCGCCGCAGATCCCGTTACCCTCATTCAGTTCCGTGTTTGAGCAATAGCCTCTAGTGACCTCAAACTTGCCGGCGGGCAATGAAACGGAAAACTCGAGAACGTCTTCAACCTTCCAACCCGTGGCAAGATCCACGGGCGAAGGACCCTGGGGATGCTGACCGCCGGAACTGCCGTTGCCCGCCTTAGGACCCTGAGACCCTTGGCCGCCCCCACAGCCTGGCTTGCGAACTCCCCCCTTTTGTTGATTCCCTTTGGTAGTCGCGCCTGTAGTCGGCAGAATGGGGGGCAGGGCCTGCGTCTGTGAGCACGTGCCGCTGGTTGAACTCTCGTTGAACGACAGCGTCGAAATGGCTTCGTACGCAGCCAGCGACCAGCCTTTTGTTATGCAACAGGCAGTGGGCACCTCCGGGCATTCCTCTGCCAAAGGGCAGCCGATGGTCAACTCAGTGAGAACCTCCGCCAAGAACGGCGTCGTCCAGAGCGCATCCGTCGACGTGTGGTATGCGTGGAATTTGCTATCGGCGGGCAGCCCCTCTTCTTCGTTGGAGGCAGCGATGCCGGCGGGGATCGCCGCCAAGTACAAAACGGTTGACGCCCCGCTGACGGCGGAAGAACTCAGACACGAGGCGGCGAATGAAATCTTGCCCTTGCAGTTCCCTAAGCCGACCGCTGCGCTGTAGTACACGGGCGGGGTGGGACCCGCCCATGCCCCAGCACATTCAGTCTTCCCGATCGCGTTTTCGTCCCCTGTAATCGTCCAAGTCGAAGGCCGAGCCCCGATGGCGTTCGCGTTGGCGACGCCCACTGCGCCGGTACAGTTGGTTTGGAGATCAGCTGCACTCGCCGACCCTACCCCATTCCGAACGTACAAACTGAGTTCGCGATACGCTGTTGACCTCACACACTTCAATCGGCCCACGGTCGATTGCGCGAGCGCGAACATTTGGTCGCGGTTGGCAAGCGTTACTCCTTCCGCCGGAATACCCAGACTCTCGACGGTGATGTACTCCAGGGGTGTCGCGTCCCACGACCGCCCAGTGATGTTCCAACAACTCTCCTTCAGGAAAGCCCCGTCATGTACTGCAGTTGTCACAGCATCGACAATCGCCGCAGTCAGCGTCACACTGCAGAAGGGTCCAATCGACGCCCCGTAGTAGCCGTTGGGCGGAAAGGCCGGTGTCGTGGCAGGTGGAGTAGCGGTGTCATAGCAGCACGGCGGCCAAGTAACCGGATTGCCGGTTGCGTAGATCACGCGAGCCTGCACCTTACGCATGACCGATTCGAAGGGCAGGCGGTCCCCGCTCTGCGCAAACGCCGTGCTAGGAGGCAAAAGGCCGATCGCGACGGCAATAAGCACGATCAAAGTACGGGCACTCAGCACGTTTTGCTCCTCGAGAGATTGGATCAGCATGACCGCTGGTTGATTCGGCGTCAAGCGGTCGGCCGCTGCCATCCACTCCGAACCGAAATATTCACATACGATTGACAAAGGTGGTCGTGTTCCGTTCGCAGAACACAAAGCGAGTGAAAATGCGAAAGGGGAGATTCACTCATCAGTTAACCCGCGATCAACTTTGTGATGCCTTGGTTGGCTGACTGCGGGCAAGCGATTCGAGGTATGCTGAAGACCGCACCCTCAGGGAGATCACGCATGTTTGCCACTGTGCTCATGATGTCTGTCGCGCTTTCACGTTCCATGGTGTCGCATTCGGCTGTCTCGCCGGCGCCTTGGAGCGTGGTTGATGGTCCCCCGGTTTCCGAGGTGGCGCGTCAATCCGGCCTCACCCCCGAGACCCTCGCGGCCAGCGGCGCCACCGGCACTTTGGCGGCCGCGGTGTTGACTCGCATCGCCCAGTTCCCAAACGAGCAGCTTCAACTCAGCGAGGCGCAATCAGCGGCCGACCTTCTTTGTGCTCGGGTCACCCAGCTTCGAGCCCAGTTGCAACTGGACCCGACCAACGCACAGGTGGCTGCTCAACTCCGCCTGGCCAAAACGCAGCTCCGAGTCGGACGCGAGCACATCGAGGCTGCCGGCGACGCTGTTACAGCCAGGGCGGTTGCTGCCCTGCCGACAGCGATCGCGTCACGGCTCGCGGCCTCGCGCGATGGCCGAGCAAGTCGAGTCCCGTCAGAGTTTTGGTGTGTCACGCGCACGCAAGTTGAGTGGATCAAGCTTCGCGCCGACCTGACGTCCGAGCGTCGAGCCCTGCGGTTGGGCAGATCATTGCCTTCGGGCCCAAACGGTCGGTTGGCCCAGGCGAGGGCCCATCCCGATGTGGTGGCCGCGACCCAAAACCTTAGCACGCAGTTGGTATCAATTCGGGCCGCGTTTGAGCAGTAGGTCGTACTTGATTTGAGGAGGACCTGAGATGGACCGACACGGTCATCGGTGGCTGCGCTCGCTGGGTCTGCTTGGCATCTGGCTCTCGGCGAGCGCGCTCGGGCAGCCTGTCGTGACCGAACTCTCTGGGCAGATTGATGTGACGCGATTGATAGACCTTTCAGGTCAACGCTTGAAGCTCAACATCGAATACGATGCGAATTCGCTCAAGAGCGCGGGGCAGGTCACCCTGCGTCTCGATGCGGGGCTGAGCGATGAGGAACTCTGGACGCTCACCAACCGCGTGTTGATCGCGCGGGGGTTCGCGACTGTCCGGGTTCCCGGCAGGTCGGCGTATTCGGTTGTCAAGCTCGCTGATGCTCCCAATGTGGCGGGTTATGCAGAGGCCGCTTCGGGCGATCCTGCGCCGGGATACCGCACGGCTGTCGTGAGGGGCAAGCACCGATCGACCAAAGAACTCGTAGACGTGATCTCCAAAGTGCTGTCCAAACCTGCCGGAACGGTGACAACCCTCAAGGAGGGTCCGAACAACGGTCTCATCCTGATCTCGGATGTGTCGGTCCGTATCGATCAGGCGATGGAGCTTGTTGAGCTCGTGGATGCCCCGTCGGGCCCCAGTCAGATCGAAGAGATCCCCGTCCGCAACTTTTCCGCTCAGCAGCTAGCAACCTCGGTTGCGCAGTTGAATGCCAAGCAAGAGCTGGTCTCTGGTGAGAAGATCATCGGTGAGGTGTTGCCAACGGCGGACGGTGGCTCGGTACTTCTGGTCTGTGATCCCGCGAGGGTTGCCTACTGGCGGGGGCTGATCGCCCAGCTTGATCGCCGCGAGCGAGCGGAGATGACGACGTACACATCAAGGTCGTTCCCAGCCAAGGATGTCGGCAAGCTCATCGAACAGGCCATCAAACCAAGCACCTCCGGGTCCGACGACCGTTGGCGAATCGTGGTTGATGAACTGACGGGGTCACTTATCGTCACCGCAACGCCTACTCAACATGCGCAGATCAGATCCCTGATTGAGCGGTTGGACTCGGCCCCCGTTGCATCGCGTCGACCCATGCGATCATTCGTGATCCGCAACCGGCCTGTCAAAGAAATTCAGTCCATCCTGGACCAGCTGATCCAGTCGGGAATGCTGGCCGCAGATACGGCACTTCCGGCTCCCGCTGGCAGTTCAGGTCCCTCGGGAACGACTCCCTGGCCGCCGCCCAACTCGCCGCTCGGGCCAACCGGGCAAGCTCCAGCCACCACAGCGGCGGCCGTAGCGCAGCCAACCTCAACTCCAATACCTGCGAATACACCCCCGAGCTCAACCGCTCAGTCTCGCCCGTCCAATGCTTACCTCCCCGGCTCCGCGCCCAAGAGTGGATCTGCGGAAGTTTCACTTTCGTCAGATGAGGGCACTAACACGCTGATCGCGATCGGTGAGCCGCGGGTTCTGGCTCAGATCGAGTCAATCCTCCAAACTCTGGATGTCCGTCAGCCTCAAGTGATGCTGGAGGTGTTGATTCTGAGTCTGTCGGACAGCCAGACCCTAGACCTGGGAATTGAACTGGAGAAGCTGGGCGGAACCGGGGGAACCAGCACCCGGGTCAGTTCGCTCTTCGGCCTCTCCACGCGCGATGCCAATGGCAACGTCAATGCAGGCAACGGCCTAGGGCTGACCGGTGTGGTCCTCAACCCCGGCGACTTTTCGGTCGTCCTTCGAGCGCTCCAGACTCTGAACAAGGGACGCTCGCTGTCGATGCCGCGGCTGCTAGTGACCAACAACCAGCAGGCGACGTTGGATTCCGTTCTTGAGCAACCGTACGCCAGCACGAATGCCAGCAACACTGTCACGACCACGAGCTTCGGTGGTTCCAAGCCCGCAGGTACGCAACTGACACTCAAGCCTCAGATCACGGGCGGAGCCGGCGGCGGCGAGGGCGATCACCTGCTCCTTGATTACAGCGTGTCGCTCTCCGCGTTTGTCGGGGCCGCGGCCAACTCTTCGGTCCCGCCACCCCGACAGGAGAACAAGCTGCAGAGCGTCGCGAGCCTTCCGGATGGACACACGGTCGTGGTCGGTGGTATCGAGCTCAACTCGGATGGCAAGGCGACCAACCAGATCCCCGGCCTCGGGGGCATCCCAGTGCTCGGCGAACTCTTCAAGAGTCGCTCGAACAACTCGTCCCGCTCCAGGTTCTACGTGTTCATTAGGGCCAACATCCTCCGTGCCCGCGGCTTTGAGGACCTCAAGTACATGGGTGAGGTCGCGGCATCGCAGGCGGGGGTTGATGATGGGTGGCCGGTGGTAGAGCCCAGAATCATCAAGTAATTGGAAGTGACGCAGGGGCGATAGTGAAGGAACGAAGAGCAGAGATGAGCATGATCGAGGCCAAGCCGGGTCCTGATCCGATGGTTGACGTTGCGTCGCTGGTGGCATCTCCGCGCCGGTCCGGCCCTTCGCCGCTGTTCCTCTCCACCATCCCCCATGAGTTTGCGCGACGGCACCTGGTCTTGAGCGCCGGGTCCGAAGGTGACCGCGAGCGGTTGCTCGTGACCTCGCAGACCAAACCCTGGATCATCCACAACGTAGGGGTGGCCCTCAAGAGGAAGGTAATCACCGAGTTTGCCCCGGCCGAGACCATCGCAGCGGCGATCGACACGGCGTACGCAAGCATAGACCAACGAGGCGAAGATACCTCGCCCGGAGTCAACGTTGCAGCCTCAGCTGATCTCGAATCCGATCTTCAGCAGGCGGTTCGGGATGCCGAGAGCGACCTGTTGTCCACCCAGGGGAAGGCGCCCGCGGTCAAACTGGTCGACTTGATCCTCTTTGAAGCCCTGCTCAAGGGCGCCAGCGATGTGCACCTGCAGCCTGTTCGGGGCCGGACGCTGGTTCGCTACCGGCTCGATGGCGTGCTTCACACGGCGAGGGAACTGCCCGGAAGCCTTGCTGCGTCGGTAACCAGCCGAGTCAAAATCATGGCCCGCTTGGATGTGGCCGAGCAAAGAGCGCCTCAGGATGGACGGGCCACGGTGACGATCGGGACAGGCGTGAACGGTGGTGCTCGCCGCATTGACCTTCGCGTCAGCGCCTTACCGAGTACCTACGGCGAGAGGATCGTCCTGCGGCTCTTGGACCCCTCTCGCTCTCCTCATCTCAAGAGCTTCGCTGCTTTGGGGATGTCGCCGCAGATCGAGAGGAGGTACCTCACCCAAGCCAACCGCACAAGCGGGATCGTGCTCTCGACCGGCCCGACCGGCAGCGGCAAGACCACCACGCTGTACGCAACACTGGCCTGGCTCAGTTCCAGCTACGCGGGCTCGAGCGGCACCGGGTGCGAACTGAACATGATGACCATTGAGGACCCGGTCGAGTACGACCTGGCAGGGTTCGGCGGTGGAGACGGCGTGGGCGACGAGATTGGCCCGAGGCTCTCGATCTCCCAAACCCAGGTCGATCCCAAGAAGAACGTGACCTTTGCCGCGGGTCTGCGGCACATCCTCCGACAGGACCCCGATGTGATCATGGTGGGCGAGATCCGCGACCAGGAGACGGCCCGGATCGCGGTGCAAGCCTCTCTTACCGGGCACTTGGTACTATCTACTCTCCACACCAGCGATGCGGCCAGCGCTATTGCCCGCCTGATTGATCTTTCGGTCGAGCCCTTCTTGGTATCGTCGAGTTTGTCGGCAGTTCTGGCCCAGAGGCTCGTGAGGACTCTCCATCAGGCGTGTTCCGGCAACGGATGCGAAGCGTGCCTGGGTACCGGCTACAAAGGCCGCATCGGAGTGTTTGAACTCCTGGTACTCGACAGCGCGATGAGAGAGCTGGTCGGGAATCGGGCATCGGCCAACCGGATCAAGGAGCTGGCCCAGAAGTCGGGCATGGTGAGCCTCCGCGAAGCGGGGGAGGATCTGATCCGGCGCGGCGTTACCACGTTTGAAGAGGTCGGCCGCGTGATCGAAGCCATCGAGGAGCAGGCGTGATGGAGCAGGCACGAAGCAGGACGAGGACTCGAAAGGCGGCGTTGATCGCGGTCCTATTCGCGTGCGCCGGTTTCGCGGCATGGCCTTTCGAACCTGCTCCGGTTGTTCCGCCGGTCATTGCACAACCTGAAACCACCAAGAGCCAGAAGGCCGCGCTCGACTTGGCCGCCTTCAGAGTGCCCATGTGGGTGGCCGATCCGGCTCCGCCGGCGCCCGTCGTGGCCAACGCGCCCGCTCCGCGCCCGCCGCCCCTCAAACTCCAACTCCTGGCGATCATCCACGAAGGAGAGATCTATAAGGCCGCGGTGTACGACCCAGATTCGGACCGCATCCTGGTCGTCGCCGCCGGCGAGAAAATCGGCACGCGCAGCGTGGACCAGATAGACAGGTCCACTCTCACATTGCGCGATGGTACCGGCAAGCGCGTTCTGGCGCTCAAGGCCGGTGGGGGGGGGGAGGGGTCATGAACATGCCTTCGGAGCGGCTCTTCTGGTCGGTGGTCGATGCACCCGGGGTGCGCGGCGGTCCGCTCCCGGCCGGGCTCTGGCCGATGCTCGAGGATGATGTGCCGGTCAACCCGGAGCTACTCTGGGCCGTCGGCACGCCGATCGATGGTCAGCGATTGCTAGTGTGCGCGGCCCTTCGGAGTGATCTCGACACCACCATTGCCGACATGCTCACCCCGGATCGAGTGCCAGCCTCGATCGGCGAGTCCGTTGATCCATCTCGGCTCAATTTGATGGTCGGGGTGTTCGAACCCGTGGCGTCTCGCGAGGCGCGTCAGCGGCGGCATCTGATCTCAGCAGCCGCAGGGTTGGTGGCCGCGGTCTTGGTGGGTATCGGCCTCGAACGCCGGGCCGATGTCTGGCGTGAGGAGGCCCGGACCTCTGATGCCGCCGCTCGGTCCGTCATCGGGTCGATTTCCCCGTCGTTGGGTTGGGGCAAGGACGATCTGGCAATGGAGTTGCTTCAGAAGCAACAAGCCGTGCCAGTTGAGCTCAGGGCCCCTGGCGATGCGGCATTGGCCATCGCGGGCTTGATTGGACGCTGGCCAACCCAGATTCCCTCCAAGACGCAGTCGATTTCAGTCACGGGCGCGACCGCTTCGATGTCGGTCCTCGTACCGCCACCCGGCGATGCCGCCGCGTTCATCGCGGCTCTCAAGCCGCCCGAGGGCTGGAAACTCGAGGAACCCAGGCTGGTTAGCGTCGACAAGGCTACGCGCGTAAACCTTGAACTCCGGAGGGTTGCCCCGTGAAGCACCTCCTCCTCTGGGCCCTGGCGGTTCTCATTTTGGTCATCACAGGGACCCGCGCTGCCCGGGCCCACGCAGAGCGGAGTGAATCACTCGCGGCGTTGACTCTGGTGACCCAGCAGGCGAGCGAGTTGGTCCGTCTGCGCCATGCCGCCAAGGATTCTTCGCTGCCCATTCGTCCCGAGACGGGGCTGGCGGGCAAGGTGAGCCAGGCCCTGTCGCGCTCCGGCCTTGTCACCGGATTCAGCCTCGGGACCGGCACGCCCGGCGCCGATCTGCCCCTCCGGGTCGTGGTCACCATGGATGCCATCTTCAAAGAGCGGCCCCGCGCCGAGTTGCGCCCCGGAGCATCACGATGATTCGTTCATACCTCGCGATCGCCTGCATCGCTCTTGGCTCGGTCCTGACGGGCTGCGCCACGAGCAACGGCCCGTACGCTCCGCAGAGCGAATCCTCACGCGACTCAGCCAAAGCGCAGGCCCTGACCCAGAGGGCTGCGGCCATCATGGACAAGGACCCTGCGAAGGCGGAGTCGTTACTCCGCGACGCGCTCACCGCGGATTTGTATCACGGACCTGCGCACAACGACCTCGGAGTGCTCTTCCTCAAAAAGTCGCTGCTCTTTGAAGCGGCTGGAGAGTTCGAGTGGGCAAGAAAATTGATGCCTGGTCACCCCGATCCGCGCATGAACCTCGCGCTCACGCTCGAACGCGCTGGCCGAGTGGATGAGGCCCTTACGGCCTACGCATCGGCACTCGAGGTCTACGAAGGTCATCTTCCCACGATCGAGGCTATGACCCGCCTCCGCATCAAGTCCGGCCGCACGGACGAGAAAACCAAGTCCATGCTCGAGGAGATCGCCTTCAAGGGCGAGACGCCGCATTGGCGGGAGTGGGCGCGGGGGCAACTGACTAAGCTTGTTCCGTAGCGAGGTGCCCCTTGAGAAACCATTCCACACTCGACCGACAGGCGCTTGACCAGATCGCGGCCATCGCCCACCGCCTCTGGTGTGAACGGATGAAGTCCGAGGGCTGGCGCTACGGCGATCGGGTGAACCTCGAAGACCGAACCCACGATGCGCTGGTTACTTTCGACCGGCTCGACGAAAGCGACCGGATTGCGGCCCGCCGCTCCATTCAATGCATGGAACTCGAGCATCAGTTGGCGCGGGAGATCTCCTACGCTCGCGGCCCCAACCGCGACTACGTGCTGGACGAGATGAAGATCGGAATCAAGGTCGTGTTTTGCCCCGACTTCATGGTGCTGTCACTTGAGGAGGTACTCCCAAACGAAGTTGGCGAAGTGGAAGGTTGGCATTGTTCGGAAAGCGCCGAGCTCGACACCATCCGGGTGCTGTGGGCCGACGGAAGTTCTGGGGACTACCCAGCCAACAGCGGCGACCTGGCTCGTTGGGACGAACTGATTTAGCTGCCCCATCTCACTCCGCGATCCCCGCGCCCGCGGAAGGCGTTACTTCGCAGTGTACTCCCCGCCGCCCGACCCGTTTGAACTTCCCGCTGTTGATGAGGGCGATGTTCACCTGGGTGCGGAAGTTGTTCGAGTTGGTGCGGTAAGGCACGGCGACCAGAGCGATCGTCTCGGAGCTACCGGGGTGGCTGAAACGGTTTCGATGGCTGACGGTCCGTGGGAAGTTCCTCTCCCTTAACCCAGCGCATGCGCTGGCCCTCAAGATCCTGAACAATCTTCCGCTCTCGCCTAATTTGCTCCTCGCGTCCGGACGTGGACCGACCCTTCGGGGGAGGTCGTTCGAGTTCCTCAATTTTGTCCTTCGCAGATTTAATGCGCTTATCGATTGCTGCCAACGCATTACCAAGCATGTCCTTTGCCAGCTTGTGTTGCGCGTCTACCCTGGCGACACGGTCAGGATAAGCCGCGAGTTGAGGGCGAATCAGTTCGAGTCGATTGAGTGCAAGTTTTGGGTGTAGCTGAGATCTCAACTGAACGTCAATCTCGGCCATGATCCGGTCTGCGGCTGTTGGTACTTGATCGTCTAGATCGCTGCGAACACGCTCGACAATGATTTCATCTGAATACAAATCAACAGTCGCTCGTGTCACTGCGTCTGCGCCAATTGACCACCAATCCGCAGCAGGGCGAAGAAAGAACCGATGGCTGTCCTTACCGGCATCTTCAGCATCCCATGCCTCTCGAAAGTAGTAGTGTTCGCACGGCCGACCATCCAAAGTCTCAAACACGACTCTGAGAGAAACATTGTGTAGCGACCTGCCCGACTGATTTAGCGCCTCCAGAAACACACCGTGTTCTCGCGTAAACCAGTGCCGCACGTGAATCGAACGGTCGTTCCAGGCAGTTCCCAACGCGGCTCGCTTGAGCAGCGGAAAGATTCGTTTGTAGGCGTTACGGCATTTGATGTCGTGCTGCTGATACCAATCGAGTACCACGCGGTTCTTCCCGATTTCAGCGATCGCGGCCAAAAACGCTCCCGCTATCGCAAGTTCTGGAAATTCCTGCGGATCGGATACCAGAATCGGAATATTGAGGGTGCGTATGGCTGGAGCGACGGTCGTATGCGTTGAAACCAGGAATGCCCGAAAATCACGGTGGGCCGCTTGTAGGCTCGGGTGCGAATCAAAGAGGTCTTCTTTGAGTTCCCGCTTCTTCGTCCATTCTTCCAGGACGGCCGCCACATCGCCAGGGCTGTGCAGTCCGATCGTCAGATCACTTCGCATGGATACATATGGTGCCAGGGCGAGCAACTGCTCACGGACGTGAGAATTCAGAGCCGTCTCGCGTTGTGGAATCGACCGTTCTGTCGGTTGCGAAACGCTCTGAGCACAGACGCAGCTGATCGGGATTGCTATTAGGGCAGCTTGACAGGGCAAGAGAATCGCCCGAAGGGGGCGGATGCTGGAGTTGGCGTGCATGTTCGAAGGACTCCTCAGCATGTCACAAAGGTGTGGGGTTGGGTTGAGTGTGAGGAATACGCCTTCAGCAGGCTGTCGGGCTCCACGCCACTAGCAGGTCGTGGTGACGCAGCAAGCAGGCCGTTTAAGGACGCTATGACGCATCGCGTGTCGCCATAGCCGCATCGCCGTGTAACCGCTGCCTTTGATGGACACATGAGCAAGCTGGGACTTCCGGGCCTGAGTGCGCAGTATAGGGCAGGGTTGCTCTATGTGAGTGCGTCTGCAAAGACACATAATTGGGTGTAGCGGCGGCGAGGTCGCCGAAAGGTAGCCTTTGAGTCGGCAGGGTAGCGTGGTTAGTAAGCAAATCAGGTTGACGTAGCAAAAATGGTCAGCATCAGCACGCGCTACCCTCACGTATGAACAATGTGTCCTCCGAGCGCGTAGAGCAGGTTGCTTTGGGTGCGGGAAGGTGGTTAACCCTCAAGCATGCCGAGGTGCTTCTTCTCGCGTTAGCGCTTTTCGCAACCGTGGCGATGAGCGCGATGACGCTTCGACAAACCACCCGGCACTTCCAGTTGGAGAGAACGAGCGCGTTCGTTACTCGGTTCAACTCGCAGGAACTTGTGACCATTCGAGAGGAAGTCGATCGCTGGGTCGAGAGCAAGGAAACCGCTAAGCGGCTCTACGAACGATCAGGCATCGGCTCGGCGGGCTCGACGGCAGCGAGTCCCAACGACAACTCTGATGCAAAGCAGGCCCTAGCCATGGTGGCAAAGCTGCGCACCATGGCGAACTTTTTCCAGGAATTTGGTACAGCGATAAAGGTCGGCAGCTTGGATGAGCGATACGCCCATGATCTGCTTGGTGCCGTGTGTGTTAGGTACGCCAATGACCTGAGGCAGTTCATTGAGGAAAGCCGAATCGTGCGCGGGCGTCCACAAGCGTATGAGGAGGTGTTTCTGTTGGAGGCGACGATGAAAGCCCTCGATCGTTAGCGCTGGGTGGGCCGCGGCACCGCGTGTCATATCGCGAGGCAGCGACCTTCCGGCCCATTCACTCTACGCGGAAAGGCGGCACACTCCAGAGAATCACTTCGCCGTGTACTCCCCCCGCCCGACCCGCTTGAACTTCCCGCTCTTGATGAGGGCGATGTTCACCTGGGTGCGGAAGTTGTTCGAGTTGGTGCGGTAGCCGCGTTCTTGGACGACCTGGGCCACATCGGTCACAGCGAGGGTCTTGCCCTTGAGCGCAGCGGTCAAAGCCTCCACCAGGGTTAGGTCGTTCTTGGGGCGGGTGCGGCCGCCGGCCCGTCTGTTCACAGTCCCTCCCAGTTTCTCGATCTCTGCCCGGACCGCCTCGGCCTTGGCAACGAGGCGGGTGTAGCGGCGCTCAAGAGTTCCTGTGGAACGCTGGCGGCGGCGGATCTCGGCGTTGAGTTCGGCGATAGACAGGCGGGCGAGGGATCGGGCCATTCAGGGGTCTCCGTGTGGTTGGTTACGCTGGCCCTGAATATAGCAACCCGCACAATAATGTGCGGCACTCAGCCCGCCTGAGACCGCAATGGCACCTTTCCGAGAGAAGCGATTCTCAAACCGATACCAGCACCAATAGGTGTCGCCGCGACAGCTTCGTCGGGGACCACGCCGGTCCCTTCACGTGGCGGTGTCAAGCCGACCCACCAGCTCAGTGACGTCCGAGTGCACCTGCGGTAAAGAATCGGCGTTCGCGAACACTCGAGGTGCATGGGTGGACGCTCGCCGAAGACAGCGGTCGAACAGGTCACGCCACTTGCGATCCACCAGAGCATGATCTGAAAGACACACGGGCACCGCAAACGTCACATCTGTCGAGTCATGATCGTCGGACCATTTTGAGGTCGAGCGGGCAAACACCTCAAACGCTCGAATAAAGGTAACCGTCGCGCGGCATCGCGACAAATCGACTTGTTCGAGAATGCCTTCTGGAGAACCCTCCAGACCGAGTTCCCTTGCCATCTCGGCAAACCCCGTGTACCCCAATAGCCATTCGCGAATTGCAGACTCAGGGAGTTGCGTGCCGCGGGGCTTATCGACTAGAGCATTTCGAGTGCTCTGCCAACTCTCTCTCGTCCAGTCGATGGCGTTTACCCATTTGTGCGCGCCATTGCGAATTTCGGGAAAGCACAGCTCGAGAAACAGGGTTACCGAGTTCGGCTTTGACAGAGTCTCAACTGCCCGTTCTCTCCGAATGGTCCTGAGAACTGAGCGAAATTTGGAGAGATAGGTTGCGACTGGGTTTGTCATTGAAAAGTGCCGAACGAGTGGGAGATCGGGAATCCCCAGGTGCGGGAATAACCTCCCAACCTCAGTCAGAAGTTCAGCCGCGAAGACCGTGGGATCTGACTCCACCATCATGAGCTGGGGTGATGCATCGAGCAATGCGGCCAGCTTCTTCGCTCGCGCCAATGAAGGATTATCGCGAAGCCATTCCCAGGCCTGAACTTCATAGAACAGTGGTGTGATTTGCCCTCGGTGAATCATCTTTGTCAAAGACAGGTATGCAAGACGCCTGCGTTCTAGATCTGGTGGGAGCGACTGGCCGGCCGCAATTTTGGCCATATAGATCAGGTGATTTGTGTCGATGAACACCCTGGCTGGAATTGCGACAATGCCCATGGATTGAACCCAGCTCCTTTCATTCGCACGGCTTGCCATCATTCGCGCCGTCGAGGTACTTGTCTCCCTTCGGGAAGCCCCATTCCCCGTAAGGAGGACACATGCGCCCCAGTCCGGTCACTCTCTATCTTTCCGAACTCTCCCCCGGCTCCCGTCGCACGATGCGGTTCGGGCTGGCCACCGCCTGCCGGTTCCTGGGCGGCACCGACCCAGAGCGGTTCGCATGGCACCGGGTCCGAGTGGACCAGCTGTGCGCCCTGCGCGCCGACCTCGCTGGGCGACTGGCCCCCAACACCGCCAACAAGATCATGTCCGCCGTGAAGGGCACGCTGCGGGCCAGTTGGCGGATGGGGCTCATGTCGGCCGAGGACCTCTACAGGTGCGCCGACGTGCGGCCGGTGAAGGGCGGGCCACAGTCGCGTGGGCGGGCGTTGTCGCGGGACGAGCTAGGGGCGCTCTTCCGGGCCGCCGCGGCCGACGGCTCGCCACGGGGCCGCCGTGACGCCGCGATCCTGGCCATCCTCTACGGATGCCGCCGTT
>Ga0154020_10002826_pt1 | contig 21109 bp, 18 predicted proteins | sample Klosneuvirus_201_FD_109709 | JGI IMG/M metagenome (GOLD analysis project Ga0154020, IMG submission 109709) | Active sludge microbial communities from wastewater, Klosterneuburg, Austria - Klosneuvirus_20160825_MG | ecosystem: Engineered > WWTP > Aerobic digester > Activated sludge | place... | reverse complement strand
GCAGGCGGCCTGGGTCTGGCAGCAGCGCAGCGCGCCACTCACCCAGGAGGACATCGACGCGGCGGTGCGGCACAGTCTGGAGCAGGAGCCGCTGCCCTCCATGGCCCGCCGCGCTGCCGACCGGGTGCTGCCTTCGGTGGTGCGGGTCGAAGGTGAGATGGCCCGCCCCGCACCGCCCCGCGCTGCGCCGCGGATCCGCCCCCAGCCCGGCGGCGAGGAGCTCGATGGCAGCAGTCTGGGGGTGGGCACCGGGGTGGTCGTGGTCGACAGCGGCCTGATCCTCACCAATCTGCATGTGATCGAGGGCGCGCGGGAGGTCCGCGTGACCTTCCACACCGGGCTCGAATCACCTGCCGACATCGTCAGCCTGCACCCGGACCAGGATCTGGCGGTGTTGAAGGCCCGCCGGTTGCCCGACGACCTGCAGGCCGCCACGCTGCGCTCGAGCGCCGACCTGGGCCCCGGCGACCAGGTGGTGGCGATCGGTTTCCCCTTCGGCATCGGGCCTTCGGTTTCTGCCGGGGTGGTGTCCGGGCTGGAACGGGAGTTCCGCTCGCCCAAACACGGCCGACCGTTGGCACGGCTGATCCAGTTCGACGCCGCGGCCAATCCCGGCAACTCCGGCGGGCCGCTGGTCACCGCCGACGGCGAGGTGGTGGGCATCGTCACCGCCATCCTGAACCCGACATCGGCCCACACCTTCCTGGGCATCGGTTTCGCCGTGCCGATCGACAGCGCCGCCGCAGCCGTCGGCATCCCGCCGTTCTGAAGCCGTTCCTGCCCTGCGCACGCAGACATTGCCCGCCGCCCATGACCTCTGTTGATCCCTCCACCGAACCCGTTCCGCCCGCCCCGGCAACCCCGGCAGGAGATGCCGGCCTGGCCCGCGACACCGCGGCGCGGATGGAGCGCATCCTCTACGAGGTCAAGCGGGTGGTGGTGGGTCAGGACCGCTTCCTGGAACGGGTGATGGTGGCGCTGCTGGCACAGGGGCACCTGCTGGTCGAAGGGGTGCCGGGGCTGGCCAAGACGCTCACCGTCAAGACCCTGGCCCGCGTGCTGCAGGGGCAGATGCGGCGCATCCAGTTCACCCCGGACCTGCTGCCGGCCGACCTGGTGGGCACACGCATCTACCAGCCGCACAGCGGCGAGTTCAGCACCGTGCTCGGCCCGGTGTTCACCCACCTGCTGCTGGCCGACGAAATCAACCGCGCGCCCGCCAAGGTGCAGAGTGCGCTGCTGGAGGTGATGCAGGAGCGGCAGGTCACCCTCGCGGGCAGCACCCACCGGGTGCCGGAACCCTTCCTGGTGATGGCCACGCAGAACCCGATCGAGACCGAAGGCACCTACCCGCTGCCGGAGGCGCAGGTGGACCGCTTCATGATGAAGGTGCTGATCGGTTATCCCAGCGAGGAAGAGGAGTTCGTCATCGCGCAGCGGTTCACCGGTGCGCCGATCGAGGTGGCCGGTCTGATCAGCCCGGCAGAGCTGGCGGCCCTGCAGCGCAGTTGCCGCGAGCAGGTCTATGTGGATCCGGCCATCGTCCAGTACGTGGTTCGGCTGGTGGCCGCCACCCGGGAGCCCCAGCGGGTCGGCCTGGCCGAACTGGCCCCGTTGATCACCTGGGGCGCCAGCCCGCGCGGCACGCTGCACCTGGTGGAGGCTGCCCGTGCACTGGCGCTGCTGCGCCGTCGCAGCTATGTGCTGCCGGGCGACGTGCAGGACCTGGCCGCCGACGTGCTGCGCCACCGCCTGGTGCTGAGTTACGAAGCCATGGCCGCCGGCTGGACGCCGGACGCCTACCTGGCCCGGCTGCAGGCCGCAGTGGCCGCGCCGCAGGTGCCGCTGCAGTCCGTTGCAGCCGCTCCAACCCCCTCCCCCGGCCCATGACAGCGCCTCCATCGCCGCCCCCACCTGAGTCACCGGGTGAGCGGGATGGCTGCCCCGCCCCGCTCCAGTCGGCCGAACGGTTGTTGGGCCGACTGGAGTGGACGGTGCTGCGCCGCCTGGACGGACTGCGCCAGGGCGACCGCCTGTCGCCCCGGCGCGGTCAGGGGCTGGACTTCGCCGACCTGCGCGAATACCAGCCCCATGACGACGTGCGCCACATCGACTGGAACGTCACCGCCCGACTGGGCCAGCCGCATGTGCGCGAGTTCCTGGAGGAGCGCGACATGGCGGTGTGGTTCCTGGTGGACCTGAGCGCCTCGATGGACTGGGGCAGTGGGCAAGACCCGTCAGCAGCCACGGACGACGGCCAGGGTGCACCTCGCAGCAAACAGGCTGCGGCCACGGAACTGGTCGCCCTGCTGGCAAGGCTGTTCAGTCGGAGCGGTCACCGCATCGGCGCCCTGCTCTACCGCCAGAACGTCGAGCAGTTGTTGCCGCCCCGCAGCGGTCGCGCCCAGGTGCTCATGCTGTTGACGCACCTGCAGCGGCCCGCGTCCGCTGGGCCGTCACACCGGCAACTGCCGGCACCCTCCGGAGGGGTGACCGGAATGGATGACTCGGACCGGCCCGCCTTGTTCTTCACCCGGCTGATGCAACTGCTGCGTGGCCGTCGGCCGCAGGTCGAGCCCACCGAGTCCACCCGCCTGGCCGACCTGCTGGGCGCCGCCGAGCGGCAGATCCGCGCCCGCAGCAGCCTGATCCTGGTGTCCGATTTCCTGAGCCAACCCGGCTGGGAAGCCCCGCTCGGCCGACTGGCGCTGCGCCACGATGTGGTGGTGGTGCACCTGACCGATCCGCTGGAACGGCAGTTGCCGGATGCAGGCTGGCTGATGCTGCAGGATGCAGAGTCCGGCGAGACTCTGCAGGTGGACTGCGGTGACCCGACCCTGCGTGAACGTTATGCCCACCTGGCCCGCCAGCGGCAGGAAGCCCTCGAAGAGCATTGGCGCCGCTGCGGGGTGGACAGTTTCGAGCTTGGCAGCGGTGCGCCGATGCTGGCCACGCTGCAGCGCTTTCTGCATCTGCGGGGATTGCTGTCCTGGCGGACCCGACCGGCCCGAGGGCCGCTGGTGCCCAGCCCCCAAGGTGCCGCGTGAACCCCTTCAGTTTTCTCTGGCCCCAGGCGCTGCTCTCGCTGTTGCTGTTGCCCCTGTTGGTCGGCGCCTACTTGTGGCTGCTGCACCGGCACCGCAAGGCGGTGCTGCGCTGGTCCAGCCTGGGCCTGGTGAAACAGGCCGCCGCGGTCCAGGGGCGCTGGCGCCGCCACATTCCACCGCTGCTGCTGGGCCTGGCACTGCTGCTGCTGATGCTGGCGCTGGGCCGCCCGGTGACCCGCCTGACGCTGCCACTGCAGGACCAGACGCTGCTGCTGGCCATGGACGTGTCCGGCTCGATGCGGGCCACCGATGTGGAGCCCAGCCGCATCGTGGCCTCGCAGAACGCCGCCAAGGCCTTCGTGCAGGAGTTGCCGCGGCACGTGCGGGTGGGCATCGTCAGCTTCGCCGGCACAGCCGCGGTGGTGCAGGCGCCCACCCACAGCCGCGACGATCTCCTGGCTGCCATCGACCGCTTCCAGCTGCAAAGAGGCACCGCCATCGGCAGCGGCCTGGTGCTGAGCCTGGCCACCCTGTTTCCGGAGGCGGGCATCGACCTCAGCCAGATCACCGGGGAGCGCCGCATGCCCCGCCCCCTGGGAGCCCGTGCGGGGGCATCACAGCCCACGCCCTTCGAGCCGGTTCCCCCGGGCAGCTATTCGGCCGCCGCCATCGTCTTGCTGACCGACGGACAGCGCACCACCGGCCCGGACCCTCTGGAGGCCGCGAAGATGGCCGCCGACCGCGGCGTGAAGGTCTACACCGTCGGCTTCGGCACCACTCAGGGGGAGGTGATCGGCTTTGACGGCTGGAGCATGCGGGTGCGCCTGGACGAGGCCTCGCTCCAGCAGATCGCTGCCATCACGCAGGCCGAGTACTTTTACGCCGGCAGCGCGCAGGATCTGAAGAAGGTCTACGACACGCTGGGTTCGCGCCTGGTGTTCGAACACAAGGAAACCGAAGTGACGGCGGTGCTGGCCGGACTGGCCGGATTGCTGGTGATGGCCGCCGCGGGCCTGGCACTGGCCTGGTTTGGCCGCATCGCCTGAAACCACCCTTCGGTCCGAAGGACCACAGACTACAGCGTGCTGTCTTCCGTCGTCTGCTGGGCCGCCCGGCGCAGCTCTTCGGGCGTGTAGCCCTCCCGCAGCAGCGCCTCGCGCAGCCAGGGGGGCTGGCTGCCGTTGCCGTCCCAGGTCATGCCGGAAATCGGGTGACGGTACCGGATCACCGGTGCGGCAGCCCGAGGCAGCACAACCACCGGCCTGCCGCGCAATTCACTGGGCTCGATCTGCCAGAAGTCCATCAACTTGCGGATCTTCCGAATGGCCGCAATCTTCTCCGGATCCTCCGAGGGATCAACGTCCAGGTGTTTCATCGAAAGTTGCTGTGCGCTGACAACGAAGCACCCGCAAGGTGCACGAACAGGGAGGCGATTGATCCACCGGCAGGCACGACTATAAGTCGGGCTGCCGAGACCCTCGATTTGTGACAATTTTCACACTTAACCAGACCCAACAATCGCCCACCCAGTCTTTTCTCGCTCGCACCGCTGGCAGAACGTTCACGGCTGGCCTCAGGGGAGGGTGCAGTGTCGCCTACAATCCGCCTCGACGGGCCTCCCTGCATGGGGGCGCGGCCAAACGGGTCAGGTCGGGAACGAAGCAGCCCTAACCGTTTGCCTTCAGTGCCAGGGTTCAGGCTCGTCACCTTCTCTCCTGCGAAATCTGCGTGGACTCCCCCTTCTGCTGGGAGCGGTACTTGTTCAACAGGTGCTGTTGCAGACGAACCCGGGCCTGTTCAATGGCTTGTCTCAGACCCTCTGGTGTGCTCCCCAGCGTCTTGGCATACCGTTGTGCCACCGCAGCGAGCGCCTTGCCGGCTGTTTCGGGGCGTTGGGCGACCGCATCCAGCGCCTCGTGGGCGCAACTGACCAGCAGCCGCACCCAAGTGTCCGCCTTGTCCGGATGCTGCGTGGCTTGGCGCGGGGTCACCGGCGACATCATTTCCTCCATGTCCGCCCCGAGACCCCAATGCCTGGCCAGTGCACGAGCCAATGAAGGCAGATCCACACCCAGCACGGCCATGGCGGCCGCTTCCTGAGACAACGCAGGAGCCATCCCCGAATTGGGGTTCGCCGGTGCTTCGCCAGTCCCCTGCATCAAGTGATCGATCTGCTGTGCTTCGTCCGGGAAGTGGTACAGGACCAGCAGCCGCCCCAGGAACTGCAACTGGGCCACCACCAGCAGTGACTGCTCGTCCAGCCCACCAGGCGCCAGGGCCTGGGCCAGGTATCCGGCCAGCAGCGCGCGGCGCACACCCTGTTCCAGCGCACGGGCCTGGGTGCTGTCAAGCGGACCCGGCCAGGGTTTGAGACTTGTGGCCGCACGCCGGATGCCGCGCAGTCCGATCAGCGCAATGGCGCGGCGCACCGTGGTGACCGGCCCCTCTTCCCTGGCACCGAAGCGGGCCGCATTGACCTGCCGCAGCAGCTCGAACGTCAAGGCCGGATCTTCCGTCACCAGGTCGGCCATGCCAAGCAGGTGCTGGGCCTCGCTGCCCACCAGCAATGCCACCCGTTGCGACAGCCCGGGCAGCGCCGGAAGGTGACCGACCAGCGGCAAGCGCTCCAGCAGCAGCGCCAGCGGGCCAGCCTTGCCGTCCGACGCCACCTGCCGCCAGCCGTCCAGCGCGCGCTGCAGGCTGCGTGCGCTGAGGTAGCGGCGTTGTTCGTGGCGGTCCACCGCACGGTTGACGATGGCCCGCAGGGCATCCGGTACCGGCTGGGGCAATGACCAGGGCAGACGCACGATCTCCCCGTGCAGGCGAGCCACCGCAGTGGGATAGTCGGGTTCGTCCAGCGCTGGGCGGCCGGCAACCATTTGATACAGCAACAGACCCGCAGCCTGGATGTCTTGATCGATCTGGTCCCGGCGAAGCTCGCGCTCAGCGCCGACAGAGATCTCACTGGCCGGCCCGGCTTCACTCCCTGCCACGCCGAGCGCCGCCCCCCACAGGCACAGGTGACCATGGCGGTCGAACTGCAAGGTGTGCATGCCGAGATCGCCGTGCGCCAGACCTGCATCGTGCAGGTAGGCCATGCCGTCCAGCATTTCCGACATCCTCTGCGCCAGCTCGGTCAAAGCGGTGCTGCGCCCCTGCTCCTGCAGCCACTCATGGAGCGTCAGGCCCCAGCGCGGACGCTCCGTCACCACAAAAGGCCACCCACCCAAGCTGGCCACCTCCATGGGTGGCCGCATCCGAGGGTGTTCCAGCCGCGCCGCCAGCCGCATGCGATCCAGGGCTCGCTGCACGGCGGCCGCATTCGCAAGTGCTGCCCGCGGCATGAGGATCATGACCTCCTGCCGGCTGTGCGGGTCATCGGCCAGCCAGGCCATGGACCGAGAACTGCGCCCGAGCAGACGCTTCAGCCCGAAACGGCCGAAGCGTCGCAGCGAGGGCGCCTGTGCAGGCGCCTTTTGATTCTGAAGACGTGCCTCCGCAGAGGCAGAACCGAGCGCAACCATCCGTGGACCGCAAGTGCACGCGACGGCCTGCACCGCGGCGGGCAGGCTCTGACACGTGACTGCATTGAACCGGCAGGCACAGCTGCGCAATCCAACGAATTGCGGGACTGAGTCGCGGGAGTTTCGGTCTTGGGGAAGGCGCAGGAAGAAAACATCGGCATCCCGTTCCGTGTCCGTCCAACGGACTCACACCCATTGACGGAATGAAACGGTGGTTCATGACAGAATTCAACCCATGGACGATGCATCCGGCACGTCCCTGGACTCAATGCCGATCGGCGGATACCCCATGAGCAGCGACCTCATCAAACATGTTTCGGACGCTTCCTTCGAAGCGGACGTGGTCAACTCCACGAAGCCGGTGCTGGTGGATTACTGGGCCGAGTGGTGTGGCCCCTGCAAGGCGATCGCCCCGGTCCTGGACGAGATGGCCAAACAGTTCGATGGCCAGCTGCAGGTGGCCAAGATGAATGTCGACGAAAACCGCGATGTGCCCGCCAAGTTCGGTATCCGGGGCATCCCCACGCTGATGATCTTCAAGAATGGTCAGTTGGCCGCCACACGTGTGGGTGCGATGAACAAAGCCCAGTTGACCGACTTCATCAATACGAACCTATAATCCGGTTGTCTTTGTCGCCCACCTCCCCGGTGGATCGGCGAAGAGCAGCCTGCCACTGCGCTCCGCTTCGAGCGGGACGGTCGTTATGAACCGTCGTGGCGCAGGAGTCCCTTCCCCTTGAACTGGAACAGCATCAACGCGAACGGATTCGCCGTTGATGCCAGTCGCGTCCGGAATTCGGGGGTCGGGGCCATCTCGGACGACGCCATCGGCAGCGCGCTGTCCTCGACTTCCAGGGTCCGCCCTCCATGCACCTTTCCGAACTCAAGGCACAACACATCTCGGCCCTCGTGCGCATGGCCGAGACGCTCGAGATCGAGAACGCCAGTCGCCTGCGCAAGCAGGAACTGATGTTCGCGATCATGAAGAAGCGGGCTCGGCAGGGCGAACAGATCTTCGGCGATGGCGTGCTCGAAGTGCTGCCCGACGGGTTCGGCTTCCTGCGGGCGCTGGATGCGAGTTTCCTGGCCAGCACCGACGACATCTACCTGTCGCCCAGCCAGATCCGCCGCTTCAACCTCCACACCGGCGACATGATCGAAGGTGAGGTGCGCATCCCCAAGGATGGCGAGCGCTATTTCGCGCTGGTCAAGGTGGACCGTGTCAACGGCCTCACCCCGGAGGAAAGCAAGAACAAGATCATGTTCGAGAACCTGACCCCGCTGTTCCCCAAGGAACAGTTCAGGCTCGAACGCGAGATCCGCAACGACGAGAACATCACCAGCCGCATCATCGATCTGATCGCGCCCATCGGCAAAGGCCAGCGCGCCCTGCTGGTCGCGCCGCCCAAGAGCGGCAAGACGGTGATGATGCAGCACTTGGCACACGCCATCGTGGCCAACCACCCGGACGTGCACCTGATCGTGCTGCTGGTGGACGAGCGCCCCGAGGAAGTGACCGAAATGGTCCGCACCGTGCGCGGCGAAGTCATTTCCTCCACTTTCGACGAACCGGCTGCCCGCCATGTGCAGGTCGCCGAGATGGTGATCGAACGCGCCAAGCGCCTGGTCGAGATGAAGAAGGACGTGGTGATCCTGCTGGACTCGATCACCCGCCTCGCCCGTGCCTACAACAACGTGCTGCCTTCCTCCGGCAAGGTGCTGACTGGCGGCGTGGACGCCAACGCGCTGCAGCGCCCGAAGCGCTTCTTCGGCGCGGCGCGCAATATCGAGGAAGGCGGCTCGCTGACCATCATCGGCACGGCCCTGGTGGACACCGGCTCCAAGATGGACGAGGTGATCTACGAAGAATTCAAAGGCACCGGCAACTGCGAGATCCACCTGGACCGCCGCATGGCCGAGAAACGCGTCTACCCCTCGATCCTGCTGAACAAGTCCGGCACCCGCCGCGAGGAGTTGCTGCTCAAGCCGGAGATCCTGCAAAAGAGCTGGATCCTGCGCAAGCTGCTGTACCCGATGGACGAGATCGAAGCGATGGAGTTCATCCTCGACAAGATGAAGGCCACCAAGGGCAACATCGAGTTCTTCGACTTGATGAGGCGAGGTGGCTGAGCCAGGACACACGGCAGTCCTGAGGACTGCCGCGTGCCTGGCGAAGCGGACGGGCCTGCCAGCCCGGCCGTGGAGAGATCTGGGCAGACCTGATGCCAAGGGCCTCTTCTAAGCTACAATCTCCGTTTTTCCGCTGTCGGAAAGTGCTGCCGCATTCCGCAGGCGTGGCTCCCGGCACACAGCGAGGTTTCCCATGAAAGAAGGCATCCACCCCAACTACCGCGAAGTCTGCTTCGTGGACCAGTCCAACGGCTTCAAGTTCGTGACCCGCTCCTGCGCCGGAACGCGGGAAACCATCAAGCTGGACGATGGTCGCGAACTGCCGCTGTACAAGCTGGAAACCACCAGCGAAACGCACCCGTTCTACACCGGCCAGCAAAAGAGCGTGGACAACCTGGGCGGTCGCGTCGAGAAGTTCCGCAACAAGTTCAAGGTCGGCATCAAGCGCTGAGGTTCGGAAGCCTGACGGCTTTCCCTCGCGACCTCCAAGAAGGCAGCCTGCGGGCTGCTTTTTTTGTTCCCGGCTTCGCATGTCGGCAATCGGTGGACTTCGGCCTGCTGCGAGAATCCCGTCACGCCGGCAGCCGCTGAACTGCTGCACCCCCTGCCTGGCGACCGATCTTGAAATCAGCTCTTGTCCCCACCCCTGCGCTGGTCACCCACCGGGCCGCCCAGCGGTTGCCACGCGCCATCCTCCTGCTGTTCTGCGCAGCCTACGTGCTGCCGGGCGTACTGGGCCGCGACCCCTGGAAGAACGCCGACCTGATTGCGGTGGGCCACATGATGGAGTTGGCCCGTGGTCACTCGGACTGGCTGAATCCCACGCTGCTGGGCTGGCCGGCCGACGGAGGACTGCTGCCGTATTGGCTTGGCGCGGCCAGCATCGCGTTGTTCGGACCCTGGCTCGACGTGGCCTTGGCTGCACGGATCCCCTTCGCGCTGGTGCTGGCCGCCACCCTGGCCTGCGTCTGGTACGGCAGCTACCACCTGGCACGAGGTGATGCAGCACAACCCCTGGCCTTCGCCTTCGGCGGTGAGGCAGACCGTGTCGACTATGCCCGCGCGATCGCCGATGCCGCGCTGCTCGGCCTGATCGCCAGCCTCGGGCTGCTGCAGTTGGGGCACGAAACCACCCCTGAGCTGCTGCAACTGGGTGCGACCTCCCTGTACCTCTACGCCTTGGCGGCCAGCCAGTCTCACCAGAACCGCGCCCGCGCCGGCGTACTGCTGGCACTGCCGGTGCTGGCCTGCAGCGCGGCGCCTGTGACCGCTGTGTGGTTCGGTGTGGTGGGTGCCTGGATCACCTGGCGCTCGAAGATGCTCCCCACGCGACGGCTGCTGCCATGGATCCTGGCCGCCACCGCCCTGGCTGCGATCCTCGCCACCGCACTGGACGCCTGGGTCTGGCGCATCAGTGACGACGTGTTCAGCCTGGCCACACCCAAGTTGGTGGCCTGGTTCACCTGGCCGCTCTGGCCCCTGGCGGCCTGGACGCTCTGGCAGTGGCGCCGGCAGCTGGGTGAACATCACCTGGCCGTACCGATCGGCCTGTCGGCTGTGGCGGCAGTCTCCAGCATCGCCATGGGCGGCAGCGACCGCGCGCTGATGCTGGCCATGCCGTCGATGGCAGTGTTCAGCGCCTTCGCATTGCCCACACTCAAGCGCAGCGTGAGCGCGGCCATCGATTGGTTCTCGGTCTTTTTCTTCAGCGCCGCGGCACTGACCATCTGGCTGTTCTACATCGCTGTTCAGACCGGAACCCCCGCCAAACTGCAGGCCAACGCGCTGCGCCTGCTGCCGGGTTTCCAGCCGAGCTTTAACGCACTGGCCCTGGTCCTGGCCCTGCTGGGCAGCCTGGCCTGGGCCTGGCTGGTCTGGTGGCGCACCGGGCGCCATCGGCCTGCGCTGTGGAAGAGCCTGGTGCTGCCTGCAGGCGGCGTGGCCCTGGGCTGGCTGCTGCTGATGACCCTCTGGCTGCCGCTGCTGGACCACGCCCGCAGCTACCGGCCCATGATGCAGCATCTGGCCCGACTGCTGCCGGCCGAGACCTGCGTGCAGGCGACCAACCTCAGCCGCCCTCAACTGGCTGCCCTGCTGCTGCACACTCGCTGGAGCGTACACCGCGGCACCGATCGGGAGGGCTGCAACTGGCTGTTGGTCGATCGCCCGTTGCGTCAGCCCGTTCCCACGCAGATCGATGGCCGTGACCTCACCAGCGAATGGCAGTTGGTGGAAAGAGTGCGCCGCCCGGGTGACAAGAATGAAAGCCTGTTGATCTTCCGGCGCCGCTGACTGCAGTACGCCGTCCAACGATCGGAACCGTGCGGCTTCAAACTGGCATTGACGGAGCCTGAGTGCGGGTGGTCTCTCCCCGGCGCACCCTCATGCCGGGCAACAGAATGCGAAACTGCGAGCCCTTTCCGGGCTCACTCTCGATGTCCAGGTGAGCCCCGTGGCGCTGCAGCACATGTTTGACGATCGACAGCCCCAGCCCGGTGCCGCCGGTCTCGCGGGATCGGCTGCCGTCCACCCGGTAGAAGCGCTCGGTCAGACGCGGCAGGTGCTGCCGCTCGATGCCCAGGCCACTGTCACTCACCTGGAACTCCAGTTCTCCGACTGAGAGCAGGCTGCAGCCCACCTCAATACGCCCCCCCTCAGGGGTATAGCGCACCGCATTGCTGGTCAAGTTGGAGAAGGCCGACAACAATTCGCCGCGATGACCGGCCACCTGGATCCCCGCGAGGGTGTTCGGTTCCGGAAACAGCAGGGTGTGCCTGCCGTTGGACAAACCGCGGGTCTGCGTCTCCACCTGCTGCAGCAGCTCGAGCAAGGACAACCAGTGGTCGGCCTGCGGACGCGGGCTGCCCTCCAGCTGAGCCAAGGTGAGCAGATCGGCCACCAGGGCCTGCATCCGCCCGGTTTGCTGGGACATCAGCGCCAGCACCCGCTGCCGCTCTGCCTGGTTGAGCGGGAGATTGGCCAGTGTCTCAACAAAACCCGCCAGTACCGTGAGCGGCGTGCGAATCTCATGGGACACGTTGGCCACGAAGTCGCGGCGCATGGATTCGGCCCGCAACCTTTCGGTCACGTCCTGTGTCAACACCAGCTTCTGGCCTTCGCCGTAGGGACGCAACAGCACCGACAAAGTCAGATCGGCCTGCGCGTTGACCACGGCAATCGGCTCGTCCGGGCTGGGCGCCTGAAGGTAGGTGACAAAGGCCGGCGAACGCACCAGGTTGGTCACCCTCTGACCCAGATCCCTCTCAGGATCCAGGCCGAAATGCTCAGCGGCGACGGAATTGCACCAGACGATGTGGTCAGAGCCGTCCAGCAGCAACACACCGTTCGGCGAGGCCTCGATCGCTGACAGGAATTCACCGAGCTTGCGGCGTTCGTCTGCGGCAAGGCGATCGCGCTGGAGTTGTGCCTTCTCGATGCGGTAGGCCAGCTCGCCCCAAGCGTCGTGAGAGCGCGGCGCACCGGCCGATTGCCCCGAACGCAGCCATTCCATGATGCGGTGCCCACGCCAACTGTCACGGGCACTCATCAGCACCACCCCCAACGCAGCACCACCCCAGGCCCCCCAACCCTGCAACAAGGGCCAGAAGCCGTCCATCCAGCGGCCCAGCAAGCCGCCCAGTGCCAGGCCCAGCAACAGGGCCGCGAGCCGCCCCAGCAGGAAGGTCATGTGAAATTCCTGCGTCGCCCAACGCCCCTGCCGCGCGACGCCATCGTGCTCAGTGGGGAGTGATACCGGCGGTGAAGCGGTAACCGGCCCCGCGAACGGTTTCGATCATCGCAGCGCAGTCTGCGGGCGCAAGCGCCTCACGCAGCCGCTTGACATGCACGTCCACCGTTCGCTCCTCGATGAAGACGTGATCGCCCCAGACTCGGTCGAGCAACTGGGAGCGGCTGTGCACCCGTTCCGGATGGGTCATAAAGAAGTGCAGCAGGCGGAACTCGGTCGGGCCGACCTTGACCTCGGTCCCGGCACGACTGACCCGGTGGGTGGCGGGGTCCAGCCGCAGCGGCCCCACTTCCACCGGCGCATCCAACGCATCCGGTGCGCTGCGGCGCAGCAGCGCCCGGACGCGGGCCAGCAGCTCTCCGGTGGAAAACGGCTTGGTCAGGTAGTCGTCGGCGCCCGCGTCCAGGCCCACGATCTTGTCGCTTTCTTCGGCACGCGCCGTGAGCATGATGATCGGCAGATCCCGCGTTCGGGCCGACTGCCGCCATTGCCTCGCGAGCATGATGCCGGATTGGCCGGGCAGCATCCAGTCCAGCAGGATCAGGTCGGGGAGCACCGCATCCACCTGGTCCTGGGCCTGTTCGGCACTCGCCGCCAGCACCACCTCATGCCCTGCGTGCCGCAGGTTGATGGCGATCAGTTCTGCAATGGCCGCCTCGTCCTCGACCACCAACACCTGGCTCATCGTCCCATCCTCTGCGTAACGTTCATTTCACCGCCGACTCGACCACGTCCAGCGGGTTGTGCCGCACGTCCGTGCCCTTGACGATGTAGATGATCTGCTCGGCCAGGTTCTTGGCGTGGTCGCCCACCCGTTCGATGGCCTTCGCCACGAATACCAGGTCGATCGAGGCGGAGATGGTGCGAGGATCCTCCATCATGTAGGTGATCAGCTTGCGCATCAGACCTTCGAACTCGACATCGATCTCGTTGTCCTGCTTGATCACCTGCAGCGCCTGATTCACGTCGAGGCGGGCAAAGGCATCCAGCGCACGACGCAGCAGTGCGGTGGCCAGGCTGGCCTCAAAGGACACGTCCGACACCGGCAGGCGCATGCGGCTGGACACGCCGGAGTCCATCAGACGCTGCACGGTGCGGGCGATGCGGGCGGCCTCATCGCCCACCCGCTCCAGGTTGCCGATGGTCTTGGAGATGGCGATCAGCAGCCGCAGGTCCCTGGCGGTGGGCTGGCGCCGCGCGATGATGGCCGACAGGTCGCGGTCGATCTCCACTTCCAGCTGGTTCACGCGCTCCTCGGTACGTACCACCTGCTGGGCGGTGTCGCTGCTGAAGTGGGCCAGCGCGTAGACCGCCTGGGCCACCTGGGCCTCGACCATGCCGCCCATCTCGAGCACGCGGGTCGAAACGGCGCTGAGTTCGGCATCGAACTGGCTGGATAGGTGCTTTTCCGTCATGGCTGAATCCTTCGTATCGCTTGCTTGTTCCGCCTCAACCGAATCGACCGGTGATGTAATCCTCGGTCTCCTGTCGCTTGGGCTTCATGAACAGGTCGCGCGTGGGACCGAACTCGATCAGGTCACCCAGGTACATGTAGGCCGTGTAGTCCGAGCAGCGGGCAGCCTGCTGCATGTTGTGGGTCACGATGGCCACGGTGTAGTCGCTCTTGAGCTCGGTGATGAGCTCCTCGATCTTGCCGGTAGAGATCGGGTCCAGGGCCGAGCAAGGCTCGTCGAGCAGCAGCACCTCAGGCTTGATGGCGATGCCTCGCGCGATGCATAGACGCTGCTGCTGACCGCCGGACAGACCGGAGCCGCTCTGACCCAGCTTGTCCTTGACCTCGTTCCACAGGGCGGCCTTCTTCAGCGCCCACTCCACCCGCTCGTCCATCTCCACACGCGACAGGCTCTCGAACAGCCGCACCCCGAAAGCGATGTTGTCGTAGATCGACATCGGGAACGGGGTCGGCTTCTGGAACACCATGCCCACCTTGGCCCGGATCAGGCTCACATCCAACCGGCGATCCAGGATGTTCTGGCCGTCCAGCAGGATCTCACCTTCGGCCCGCTGCTCCGGGTACAGCTCGAACATGCGGTTGAAGATGCGCAGCAGGGTGGACTTGCCGCAGCCCGACGGGCCGATGAAGGCCGTCACCTTGCGATCGGGAATCTCAAGATTGATCTTCTTGAGCGCGTGGAAACGCCCATAGTAGAAGTTGAGGTCGCGCACCGACAGCTTTGCGCGTTCGGTGATGCCGCTGTTGGCGGTTTCGACGAGGGCGTCCATGAAAGATCCTTGATTCGGTACGAGACGTTGGTCAGTGCTTGTTGCGGAACAGCACCCGCGCAACGATGTTCAAGCCCAGCACACCCAACGTGATCAGGAAGACGCCCGCCCAGGCCAGCTTCTGCCAGTTCTCGTAAGGACTCATGGCGAACTTGAAGATGGTCACCGGCAGGCTGGCCATCGGCTCACCGAGGCTGCTGGTGAAAAACTGGTTCGACAGGGCGGTGAACAACAGGGGTGCGGTTTCTCCCGCGATTCGGGCCACCGCCAGCAGGACGCCGGTGATGACGCCCGCCATGGAGGCCTTCAACGTGATCGACAGGATCACCTTCCACTTGGGTGTACCCAAGGCATAGGCAGCCTCCCGCAGCGCATTGGGCACCAGCGCCAACATGTTCTGCGTGGTATTGATGACCACCGGCACCACGATCAGCGCCAGTGCCAGGACACCGGCAAAGGCCGAGAAGCCCTTCAACGGTGCCACCACCACCGCATAGATGAACAACCCGATCACGATCGAAGGGGCTGACAGCAGGATGTCGTTGATGAAGTGGGTGCTGCGACCGAGCCAATTGTTGCGACCGTATTCGGCGATGTAGACACCGCTGAGGATCCCCAGGGGCGTACCCAGAGCGGTCGCCAGCACCACCATGATCAGGGAGCCGTAGATCGCATTGGCCAGGCCACCGGTTTCAGCCTGCGGCGGCGGCGTCATCTCCGTGAAAACCGCCAGATTCAGGCCGCCGAGACCCAGCACCAGGGTTTCCCACAGGATCCAGATCAGCCAGACCAGTCCGAAGGCCATCGCACCCAAAGACAGACTGAGTGCAAACGCATTCACCATCTTGCGTCGGCGGTGCATGGCCAGCCGGCCGGCATCGAACGAAGCGACGCTGCTCATGTGCGAGCTCCTTCACCCTTGCGCATCTGCGCAAGCATCAACTTGGACAATGCCAGCACCACGAAGGTGATGAAGAACAGCACCAGCCCCAGGTAGATCAACGAAGCCTGATGCAACCCTTCACCGGCCTCCGCAAACTCGTTGGCGAGAGCCGAAGTAATGCTGTTGGCCGCCTCGAACATTGACAGTGAGCTGAGCTGGTTCATGTTGCCGATCACGAACGTGACGGCCATGGTCTCGCCCAGCGCCCGACCCAGGCCGAGCATGATGCCGCCCACCACACCGGCCTTGGTGTAAGGCAGCACAACGCGGGACACCACCTCCCACGTCGTGGAGCCCAGCCCGTAGGCTGACTCCTTGAGCATCGAGGGTGTGACCTCGAAAACGTCGCGCATCACTGCGGCGATGTAGGGAATGATCATGATGGCCAGGATGATCCCTGCCGACAGGATACCGATCCCCACCGGTGGACCGGAAACCAGCGCACCCAGCACCGGAACACCGGCCAGCAGTTTTTGCAGCGGCTGCTGTACATACGTGGCCAGGATGGGGCCGAACACCAGCAGGCCCCACATGCCGTAGACGATCGACGGCACCGCGGCAAGCAATTCGATCGCTGTACCCAGCGGACGTTTGAGCCACTTGGGGGAGAGTTCGGTCAGAAAAAGGGCGATGCCAAAACTCACCGGCACGGCAATGACAAGCGCAATCAGCGAGGTCATCAAGGTGCCGTAGATCATCACCAGACCGCCGTAACGGTTTTCGACCGGATCCCAATCGGTGCTGGTCAGAAAGCCCAGGCCATACTCCTGGATCGCCGGCGCTGCGCCCACGAACAACGAGCCGATGATGCCGACCAACAGTGCCAGGGTCAGCCAGACCGCGGCCTGAGCCACCCCGGCAAACAGCCGGTCGGCCCAGGGGGACCGCAGCACGCGCGGTGCAGGTCCCCCGGTCGGAGTGGTTCTGTCCACGGCGGGACCCCTTTCAATAGGGTGGGAAACAGGCAGTGTAGCGGCCATGGACAGCCTTCCAGTTCAGATCACGAGAGGTGACAAATGGGTCGGAAGACCCGCGGTCACTTGAACGCCACCGGCTTGCCGGATGCGTCCTTGATCTGCTCGGACCACTGCTTGCGAACCAGCGCCTTCACCGAATCCGGCAGCGGCACGTAGTCCAGGTCATCGGCCATCTTGTCGCCGTTGCCGTAGGCCCAATCGAAGAACTTCATCGCAGCCGTGGCCTGAGCGGGCTTCTCCTGCACCTTGTGCATCATGATGTAAGTTGGATTGGTGATCGGCCAGGCATCCTTGCCGGGTTGATCCGTGGTGATCTGGTAGAAGCTGCTCTTCCAGTCGGCACCGGCCGCCGCCGCCTTGAAGGCCGTGTCACTCGGGGGCACGAAATTGCCGTCGCGGTTCTTCATCAAGGTGTAGGACAGTTTGTTCTGCTTCACGTAGGCGTACTCAAGGTAGCCGATCGAGTTCGGCAGGCGCTGCACGAACGCCGCAACGCCCTCGTTGCCCTTGCCGCCGGCACCGGTCGGCCAATTCACGGCGGTGCCTTCACCGACCTTGGCCTTCCAGTCCGGATTCACCTTGGACAGGTAGTTGGTGAAGATGAAGGTGGTGCCGGAACCATCGGCACGGCGCACTGGAGAGATGTCCGCGTCGGGCAGCTTCAGACCCGGGTTGAGGGCAGCCAGGGCCGGATCGGACCACTTGGTGATCTTGCCGAGGTAGATGTCGCCCAGCACCTGACCGGTCAGCTTGATCTGACCCGGCTGGATGCCGGCGATATTGACCACCGGCACCACGCCACCGATGACGGTCGGGAACTGCACCAGACCGTCCTTGGCCAGGTCCTCGTCCTTGAGCGGCATGTCAGAAGCACCGAAATCCACCGTCTTCGATCGGATCTGCTTCAGACCCGCACCAGATCCCACGGACTGGTAGTTCATCTTCACGCCGGTGGATTTGTTGTAGGCGTCGGCCCACTTGGCATACAGCGGCGCCGGAAAGGTGGCGCCCGCCCCCGTCACGTCTTGAGCCAGAGTGGCCGAAGAAGCCGCCAGCAGGGCAGCAGCGAGGGAGACACGAGCGATGGAAAACAGCATGGTTGAACCTTTCGTCAAGACGCAGACAACGGGGGAAACCCGTGACGTGCGTCACTTTAGAAAGGCCATGTGACAACCCAATGACAACCTTGCACGCTTCCGTGACCTTTTGATGACCCTTTCGTGACAGACACAAATGAGTGCCGAATCCGCTGCAGGGTGCCGCTCAGCCGCGTACCGCCGCCTGGGCCAACCGCTCCGCCGCCCTCTGTGCCAACGACGCCTCCCGCGCCTCCACCATGACGCGCAGCAGCGGTTCGGTGCCCGAGGCACGAATCAACAGCCGACCGGCCTGGCCGAGTTCCTCGGTGATGCGCTGCTGTTCAGCCGCCAGCAGGGAGTTGCGTTTCCAGTCCTGGCCGGCAGCCAGCCGCACATTGATCAAGGTCTGCGGGAACAGGGTCACGCCTTCGAGCATCTGGGCCAGCGAGCGGCCGTTGCGCTGCTGGGCCTGCAGCACCTGCAGCGCGCTGATCAAGCCGTCGCCGGTGGTGTGGCAGTCCAGCGCCAGCAGGTGGCCGGAGCCCTCCCCGCCCAGCTGCCAACCCCGCTTCTGCAACTCCTCGAGCACATAACGGTCGCCCACCTTGGCGCGCACGAATTCCACGCCCCGCTGCTGCAGAGCCAGCTCCACGGCCATGTTGGTCATCAGCGTGCCGACTGCGCCTGGAACGGCCTGACCGTTGGCCAGCCGATCGGCCACCATGACGTACAGCAGCTCATCGCCGTTGTAGAGCCTGCCGGCACCATCGACCACCTGCAGCCGGTCGGCATCTCCGTCCAACGCGATGCCGTAGTCGGCCCGGTGTTCATGCACCGCCTTGACCAGCGCCTGAGGAGATGTGGCACCAAAACCGTCGTTGATGTTGAATCCGTCCGGCTCGCAGCCGATGCGGATCACTTCCGCGCCCAGCTCGTGGAAGACGTCCGGAGCCACGTGGTAGCCAGCACCGTGGGCCGCATCGACCACGATCTTCAGGCCCCGCAGGGAAAGATCAGCCGAGAACGTGGACTTGCAGAATTCGATGTACCGACCACCGGCATCATCGAGTCGGCGGGTGCGGCCGATCTCGCTGGAAGAGACCCACTGCGGCGCAGCATCGACGGCCGCCTCGACCTCCAGTTCCCAGGCATCCGGCAGCTTCTCTCCCCGAGCGGAGAAGAACTTGATGCCGTTGTCCTCGTAGGGATTGTGCGAGGCACTGATCACCACCCCCAGGCTCAGGCGCTGAGCCCGGGTCAGGTAGGCCACCGCGGGGGTCGGCACCGGACCGGTCAGCACCACATCGGCACCCGCAGAGTTGAGACCCGCTTCCAGGGCGGACTCCAGCATGTAGCCAGAGATGCGCGTGTCCTTGCCGATCAGGACCACCGGACGCTCGTGGCTGCCCCGCAGCACCCGACCGACGGCATGCCCCAGCCGCAGGACAAAGTCAGGGGTGATGGGGGCCTGCCCGACGGTTCCTCGAATGCCGTCGGTGCCAAAGTACTTTCTGCTCATGTATGGAAGGTTTGCTGCGACGCCCGGGCCGGATTCCTCCCGGAGGAAGCCCGAAGCGAGTTGGAACGATTCTGTGCGCCGGCCACCATCGGCAGGCATCGGTCGTCTTGAAGAACTCAAGGCTAGGTCAATCCCCCCCTGGGGACAAGCCGGCAGCCGCCCAGATGGCCAGCGCATCCGCCGTTGCCGCCACATCGTGCACGCGAATGATCCTCGCACCGTGGTGCACAGCCGCCAGCGCGGCGGCCACGCTAGCCACCATCCGCTGGTTCGTAGGACGGCCGGTGACCGCTCCCAGCGCCGATTTGCGTGACCAGCCCGCCAGAACCGGATGCCCCAGAGCCAGCAGGGCGCGCTGCCCAGGCAGCAGGTCGAAGTTCTGTCGCACCGACTTGCCAAAGCCGATGCCCGGGTCCAGCACGATCCGCTCGGCCACCACTCCAGCTGCCCGCAGCACGGCCAGGCGAACGGCGAGGAAATCCCTCACCTCGGCGACCACGTCGCTGTAGAAGGTGTCCGCCTGCATCGAACGTGGCTCTCCCCGCATGTGCATCAGGCAGACCCCGCATCCCGGGTGCGCGGCGACCACCTGCACCGCGCCCTGCGCCCGCAGCGCCGCGATGTCGTTGATGATGTCCACACCAAGGTCCAGGCTCTGGCGCATCACCTCGGCCTTGTAGGTGTCGACCGAGACCGGCACACCCAGCTTCAGGGCTTCGCGCAGCACCGGCAGCACCCGGGCCAGCTCGGCCTCCAGAGACACCGGATCCGCGCCCGGGCGGCTGGACTCGCCACCGATGTCCAGGATGCCGGCGCCTTCTTTGAGCAACTGCTCGCAGTGCGCCATCGCGTTCCCGATGCCGCGCCCACCGTCCGAGAAGGAGTCGGGCGTGACATTGACAATGCCCATGACCACCGGCCGATCCAGCGGGATCCGGAACCGGGTGGTTTGCCAGACAGGGGCCATCTGCAACTCCATCAAGGCCCACATGAACAACGGGGCCCGAAGGCCCCGCAGGTCAAGGATTTCAGGTTGCCGCGGCTGCGTTGCCCGAATTGACCGAGGGGGTTGCCCCCCCCCCGGGAGGCCTGGAGGCCGCCTGCGATCCATCCTTGGGGGGACGCGGCGGACGCCCGTTCATGATGTCCTCGATCTGTTCCGCATCGATGGTTTCCCATTCGAGCAGAGCCCCGGCCAACGCGTGCATCTTGTCCTGGTGTTCTTCAATCAGGTGGCGGGCCTGGGCGTACTGGGTGTCGATGATCTTGCGGATCTCCTTGTCCACCCGCTTCATCGTCTCTTCCGAAACGCTGACCTGCTTGGTGACGGAACGACCGAGGAAGACCTCGCCTTCGTTCTCCGCATAAACCATGGGACCCAGCTCCTCGGTCATCCCGTAACGGGTGACCATGTCGCGGGCGATCGCCGTGGCACGCTCGAAGTCGTTGCTCGCGCCGGTGGTCATCTGGTTCATGAACACCTCTTCGGCGATGCGGCCACCGAAAAGCACGCTGATGGTCGAGAGCATGCGCTCCTTGTCCATGCTGTAACGATCACCCTCGGGCAGCTGCATGGTCACACCCAGTGCACGCCCACGCGGAATGATCGTGACCTTGTGGACCGGATCGGTCTTGGGCAGCAGGCGAGCCACCAGCGCATGACCGGCCTCGTGGTAGGCGGTGTTGCGGCGCTCCTCTTCGGGCATGATCATCGACTTGCGCTCGGGGCCCATCATGATCTTGTCCTTGGCCTTCTCGAAGTCGACCATCTCGACCACCCGCGCACTGCGGCGGGCGGCAAAGAGGGCGGCCTCGTTGACCAGGTTGGCCAGATCTGCACCGGAAAAGCCGGGCGTGCCGCGCGCCAGGATGTCGGCACGGATGTCCTGGCCGATGGG
>Ga0154020_10002825_pt1 | contig 21110 bp, 18 predicted proteins | sample Klosneuvirus_201_FD_109709 | JGI IMG/M metagenome (GOLD analysis project Ga0154020, IMG submission 109709) | Active sludge microbial communities from wastewater, Klosterneuburg, Austria - Klosneuvirus_20160825_MG | ecosystem: Engineered > WWTP > Aerobic digester > Activated sludge | place... | reverse complement strand
TGTCGAGCAGTGGTTTCACAGGGTACATCGGTGGGCATCAGTGCCCAGCATTCTTCATTTTCCGTCGGAAATGTCCGTTCATGTCTGAACCGCTATACCTCGATCGGACTCGAAGTTGTGGACCACAGTTGGACCACCTGCAAAAGAGGCTGTGATGGGCGACATCGTGAAGAAGATGAAGGGCGAGAAGTTCCTGGGCTGGTACGTGCGCTACGTCGATGCCGATGGCTGTCGGAAACAGCGCGCGAGTCATCAACCGACCAAGCCGCTGGCTCGGAAGTTTCTGGTCGAGATCGAGGCACGGGTGGCCCGAGGTCAGATCGGCATTCCCGAGCCGACGCCGCCTGCGCGCCCCGAGCTGACCCTCGCCGAGCTGTGTGAGCGCTATGTGCAGGAGTACAACCGTCCTCGGATCAAGAACCTAGCGCTGTATCGGACCGAGCAGAAGTCAGCGCTGAAGCGCATCCTGCCGATGCTAGGGGCCAAGCCGGTGAGCGAGGTCACAGCCCATGACATTCGACGGGTTCGTGATCAGCTGTCGACGCGCTACCAGCCGAACACGGTGATGTCATCGCTGCGGCCCCTGTCCACGGCCTTCAGCTGGGGTAGGCGCGAGAGACTGATTGACTGTCCGAATCCCTGTCTTGGGGTCGAGCGACCGCGCCGAGAGAGCCTGCTCGAGTGCCTCAATAGAGACGAGCTGTCGCGACTTGTCTTCTCGGCAGAGGCAAAAGCGCGCACCAGCGATACATTTGCCGACTGGCTGCGCTATGTGGCAATCGCGTTTACGGTTCGGACAGGGCTGCGCAAAGGCGAGCTGTTTGGCCTGCGCTGGCGGGATCTCGATCTGACGACGCGTCGACTCGACGTTGCGCGCTCGTATCAGCACACGCCGAAGTCGGGGACGGCGCGCCACCTGCGACTGCCCAGCCAGCTTGTGCCGCTCCTCGCCGAGTGGAAACGGAGGTGTCCCGAGACGCCCGATGACCTCGTGTTTCCGGTGATGGGACGCTGGCACCTGCGGATGGGTCGCAAGATCGACATGCTGGGGCTGCCCGAGCTGTTGGCGGACCTTGGGGTGCGTCCGCTGCGTCGCGAGTGGCACGCGCTGCGCCACACCTTCGCGTCACACTTCGTGATGTCAGGCGGCAACATCCTGACGCTGCAAAAGATCCTCGGCCACGCCGACATCAAGATGACGCTCGTTTATGCCCATCTCGCGCCCGATTTCCTCGGTGATGAGATGGATCGGATCACGATCTAGCCGCTGCGCCGACGAGACATCGGCACCGCGACCCGCCCTAGATAGCCATCGATGTCGATGCGTCGAAAGTAACGGCGTCGCTCGCCCTTGGGCTTCACCGCCAGCTGCGCCACCTCAGGATGGCGATCGAGCCACGTCTGAAAGCGCCGCGCCACTTGGTTGCGTAGACTCTGCTCTTTTCGTCGCCAGGCGCGATATTCCGCCGTCCCCGCTGGTGGCTCTGGCGGCAGCTCTTGGCGAGGAAAAATGCCGAGGAGCTTGGCCGTCTGCCAGGTATCCAGCAGTCCTTCCGGCTCACGCGCGCCTTGCTCTCTTCGCGCCTGACCGAGTCCCAGCCGATCGGTCAGCAGCGTAAGCAGGTCCGCAACGGTGAGATCGATCACACGGGTATCGTCAGAGATGTCCCTGAGACGGGCCATAGTAGCCCATATTCTCGAAGTATTTCGCGTATTTCTCAATACATTTTAGAGGACAAAAAAGTTGTACGCAGTCCCATAAAACGCAGCCGCCCGTTGCCAAGCACGGTCAACCTCAGCCCATGGGCGCCTGGATGTCCCCCAGCGTTCGATTCTGGATCATCCGAGGAGAGCCGCTGTCTATGCGTTCGGTACGCAGCTTGCAACGTCTCTGCGATTCCCACACTTGCGAACAATCACCGTGTCAGGAGGATGCAGATGCGTGGCGCTCAAGTTGACTCTGTTTCCCGTTTCGTTCGAGCTTGGCTGCTCGGTGCAAGTCTTCTGGTAGTGTCCGGACTGGGAACCCCCGGTTCTGCCTACGCCAATGACAGCGCAGCGGGTCTGGATGGCGGCGTGCTCGTGCTGCGCCGGGCGGATGGCATCGTGATGGAATCCGAGGAGCTGATGCTGTCGATGAATCAGGTGACAGTACGCTATCGATTCCGCAACGCGACCGCGCAGGACATCGTTACCGTGGTCGCATTTCCGCTGCCGCCGATGGTGCCCCCGGATCAGCTAGAAGCCGCGGGGGCGAACGTCACGTATGATCCGCAGCTTGACAATCCGCTCCGGTTTGCACTGTCTGTGGAGGGACAAGCCGTGCCGTTTCAGACCGAGCGGAAGAACAGTCTGGAAGGACTCCTTTTGTCTCACTACTGGACGCAGACCTTCCCGGCGGCAAAGACCATCACAGTCGAACATTCCTATCGACCCGCGCTATGGCAAAGCTATGCGCGGAAGCCCAGTGCCGACGACATCAGCAAGTACTGCATCGATCGGGGGACCAAAGGAGCCATCAAGGGAATTGCCAGCCAGGATGAACATCGGCTGTATTTCGCAAGTGTACTTCAGTACATCGTGAAGACTGCGCGCAACTGGCACGGACCGATCGAGCGCTTCACGTTGACCGTGGACAAAGGCGATCCGCAAAACGTGGTGTCTCTGTGCATCAGTGGGCTTCGCAAGGTGTCGCCGACGCGATTCGTGGTGAGCAAGCGCAACTTTGTGCCGGATCAAGATCTAGCAGCGCTATTTGTCACGACGCGAGACCGGGTGCAGTAGGCGCCGGACCCCATTTCCGCGCCCGTCGCCCAGCGCTACGCGCTCTTCTTCTGCTGAGCGGCGATGTACTTTTTGATCAGGCCACCGATTGATCCAAAGCTCTTGCTGCGAGTGTCATTGGACCAGCTCGTGTACTTGACCTTGGCCTTGGGGTCGTTGCCTTTGGTTTTGGGGCCCCCGCCGCTCGCGCCGATGGTTTGATCGCCGCTGCCGGTCGCGATGGTGACGTGCGCGATTCCGTTTCCGCCCGCGTAGAAGACCAAGTCTCCTTTTTTCGGCGAGCTGACCGCTGTCGTGAACGGCGCATGGGCGAGTCCTGCGGCGGTGGTTCGTACATCTTTGGTGAGCTTCATGTCGGTGTGCAGCACATACCAAGAGAATCCCGAACAGTCGAACTGGCTGGGTCCTTGTGCCGTCCAACAATAAGGAGCGCCCAGATGAGAGGCGGCCTTGCTGAGCAGCTGGTCTCGAATGTTCTTCTCTTCATTCTTCTGGTCCGCACCATCGCTTTGGCCCGTGGCTCCGGCGCCACCGCCCGAGGGTGATGCTCCGCCCGAGGTTGTTCCGGCACGACCGCCCGAAGGGGATGCTCCAGCAGGCTTGTCCCCGTTGGCCGGCTTGTACATAAAGGTCCCGCTTGTTCCTGGGGTCTCGCAGATCACTTGATACGACTTGCCGCGGTTGTTCGAGCCGATGAGTTGAGAGCCAGCGGCGGCACTGACCAGCTCGACGTGATGAAAGCCGGTAAGGAATAGGACATCGCCGGGCTCGGATTTGGCGCGCGGTCGCGACTTCCATCCTTCCTTCTTGAGCGCGCTGTAAAAGTTGTTCACGTTGATCTGATGCGAGCCGATCTTCCCCGTGGTCAGCAAGACCGAGCTTACGAAGTCAGCGCAGTTGTTCGTCTCACCACCAGCGGCTTGAAAGTGGGGGAGCTTTCCTTTGAGGGAGCTGGACCGCACCGGCGGGTCTTGGACAAACGAACGCGCGAGTGAAACCGGGTCTGATCCACCCGCTGCACCGCCGCCCTTATGTGGCTTGTCCTGTCCGGCCCCCTGCGTTCCCTTTTGTGGCTTGGCTGCGCCATCGTTTTTGGCGCTCGGCCCGCTGCCGGGTCTTGGCTTCTTGCCTGGACCGCTGCCGGGGCCAAGCTTGCCGCCGTGTACCCAGACCTCGCTGTGCTTTTTGCCAAGCCGAAGGGCTTCCGAATAGGGGATGCCTCCCACGAACACGTCAATGTGATTCCCTTTGATGGCACCACCGGTGTCGTTCGCAAGAAACGGACTCCGACTCTGGTAAATCCCGATATCGATCTGACTTCCGAGAGGGATCACTCTTGGATCGACGGCGCAGGTCTTCCAAGGAGAAGGGTGCCCTTTGGCGCCGCCCAGACCCTCACCAAACGTCCCTCTGCCGGGATTGTAATGGATGTACTTGCCGCTCTCGGTCAGCCCGCTGCCTTGCATCTGCGTTCCGGTCTTGCCGAGCAGGAAGCGCTTGCGGAACTTCTGACCTGGTAGTCCTGGCGCCGCCACCTTGGGATCGTTTGCATATAGAGGATCGCTCTCTAGTGCCACGGTGTAGTGGGTGATGAGGAACTTACCAAGGCTCTTGCCGTGCCCACCCGATGACTTGCCTCCGTTGTCGCCACCTCCTAGAAACTGGTTGCCGCTCTCCTTTCCGTCGCTGTGGCTGTCTCCTTTGCCGGTCGCTCCCAGCAGTCGAGAAAATTGCGCTTCCTTCGATTGTGTTCCGGACAGTGAGCTGGATTTATCCGTCGTGCTTGCAAACATCTGCTGTGCACTCCCTTCTGGTTCGGTCCAGTCCGCGCCCTGTACCCCCCACGGGAACCGTCGCTTCTGGTCCGATTTTCCCAAAGAAGCAACCATCGGGCCAAGCAGACTGACTCGCAGTGAAAGCCAGCAAGACTGAGCGCTTCCGTCGCTGGTCTGGATTTAGAAATCACCACCGCCCAGAGCTGCCCGGTGGGCCGATCCAAATGCCCATCTCGAGTACAGACAGACTTCGCATTCCTCGACGCTCTGTCTGTTTGTGATCCATGGCCCTGCGCTTGCAGTGTGAGGGAGGACAAGACTCCCAGGCCAAAAGAGGTGTTTCATGAGACCAGAGACAAGTGCGCAGCAGTCCGATCGCCCCTGCGGACAGCCCATGTATCGTGCGCTTCGCCGAAACATCGCGCTGGCCGCTCAGATTCCACTTCTGCAAGCTGAAGCGCAGCACGACGAGCAATCAAAGGAAGCAGAGGCGACCGCTTCACCCTGGGAGTCGAACGAAGAACTCTTGAGTTTTTCGGGATCGCGGCAGACAGAAGAAGAGAGTCCAAAAGAAGCGCCGGCAGATGAAGCCATCCTGCGCAACCTATCGGTCTGTCTGGCGCACTGGACCGATGGTCGACGCTCCACAAATCAGCCACATCGGGCCGATGAGGGCCAGCAAGTCAGTCCATCCGCAGCTAGCGTCGGAACGTCAGCGCATCAAGAGCTTTCCTACCAGCCGTTTATGTCGCACGCGATCCTGTCCGCGATTGCAGAGCCGCCTCCGTGGGATCGCATCTGAACAAACCAGCCCAGCTCCGGCTTCCTAGCTTCCGGGGCTTGAGCTGGCATCCGGAGCTGCAAACACCGCAACCGCCATGGGGGTCGCATACACCGCATAGCCGATGCGGTCGAGGTTGCCCGTGCGACCGATCTGACGGCGCGCCAGTCGGGCCGCTTCACTAAGCGCGAGTCCGTGCTTGGCGTAGCGATAGAAGTGCGACGCAAAGCCCAGCGCACCCTCATCCGTCACAGTCCAGGACGGTGCAACCACGGCGCCGACTCCCGCATGAAGGAATTTGGACGCCCAGCCATTGTGTTGCCACAGACCGCGCTGCTCGATGCCCGCCTGACAGGCGTTTAGGAAGACCAGCGCACCATCGAGTTCTCCGGCTGTACCAGGGTCCGTGATCGGAATATCGGTCGCATGCAGCTCGCCGTCTTGCATGTGCAGCGATTCCCCGATGACTTGATCGGCCTTGCTCTGTCCGTGACACGCGAAGTGCAGAACCTGGGCTCGTGGGGTTCCGCGCAGACACTGCTGCACGTCGGCAAGCTCCATCAGATCGAGCGGCGGCTGACCAGTCACCTCATGCAGCACCGAGCGCTCTTGTCCAACAGAGAGCCCCGAGTTGGTAGGCGCGATCATCACGGCATTTCCTCCCCCAACCTGCTCCCGCGCACTGCCAACGCGAAGCCAACGCGTCACTGCGAAGTGCTCTCCCAAAAAGTATCCCGGCTGTCCGCCTCGCATTCCAGACAGCTCTCCCAAGAACAGCGCCTCCCAGGGAATCCACGCGTCATTGAGTTCGATGTGCAGCGGCGTTCCTTCTTTCCATCGCGGACGGAGCAGTTCGTTACGAATCGCCAGCGGCAAGATGGTTCGAGCCAGCTCCGCGCCAATTCCCTGCATGCTCTGCTCCCGAGCACGGAGGTCGGCGATCTTGAGCGTCTTTTCCATGTTGCGGCACAGACTCGCAAGCAGCACCTGGGAATTGCTCGGCAGACTGACCTGCCCTTGGAGTGGCGGACCTGTCCAAGCGGGTCCACTCAAGGACAGCTCGACGATCTGTTGATCGCCACTTTGTCCCTGCTCTTGAACACGGAGCACCAAGCCGGAATAGCGACTTCCCGCAGACAGACCCGCAGCAACGAACGTCACCGGCGCGGCGGACGCCTGCGCTTCTGAGCTTGCAGTCACAGTGATTGCGCGAGTCACTCTGGTAAGCTCCAGACCATCGCGACGAAACACCACCACCACGGAGTGCTGCCCAGCCGTCATTGCATAGAGCTCAAACACAATCTGCGCAGCGCGACCATCTGGACAGATCCGGAGGACAGCCTCCTTCACACTGCGCGCGTAGACTCCTTCAGAGCTTGGAAGCTCCACAGAAATGTCCAAGTCGACGGCCTCCTGATCACTCTTTCTCGCAAGAGAGATCTTACTTCCACCGTCGAGGCTGGACTGAGCGGAGGCTCCCACTTCGAGAAAGAAGACGGTCTTTTCCCGCACGCTGCTCGGCAAACGTACCGTTGGATAGGTGAAAAGAGGAGCCGCCTTTGCGCGGGGTCGCAGCGAATCGATCAGCGCACTCAAGCGACCACCTTGTCCCACGGATCGCGAATTGCCCATCACCTCGCCGCGCGTCACGTCCGTTCCATGGACTGAGGAAGGAGAGCGAGTTCCAGACAGCGCACCAAGTTCAATCAGCAGCGCCCGCAAGTGCTGCACGGACTCCCGCTCATCACCTTGCGCACGGCTGGCCTCAATGGCCGCAAGCCGACCAGCCAGCTCTGCATGCAGGCGTTCCCGTTCCTGCGGCGAAAGACCGTCACTCCGACGCTGAATCCACGTGACCAGCGCGTTGAGTAGCTCCGTAAACTCCGTTGACTCTCGATGACCAAGCAGCATGTTGATGTCCTTCTCTGGGCGCATTGTGAGGCCTATTTCTACTTGTATGCAATTCTGTTGCCAGGCCATTGGTTGCTCCTTCCGATGCGAGCAGCACGGACTGCCCACCGCTGCCCATGGGCGACCCATCGGTGGCCCACTGGGCATCGGCTCCAATCGCGAAAAGGACTACTCTACGATCGCTGGGTGTTTGGGAGGAGCAACCGAACTCTTGCGTGAGCGATGTTTGGACTCAGTTGGAGTGGACGGAAGAGACAGAGAACGGAGCGCGATCCGCTTGAAACTCTGACAGGAGTCATTGATCTCCACGATACGCGGCTGATGGCCGGGAGCGCGGATCTCAACTAGGATCGGTGGAGAGCCGGATTGCCGTATGAAGACTGCCTGCATCGGAGTCAGCACGCTGCCATCGGACAGATGAATCGTGGCAATCCAGGGCTCGATCTCCAGCTGACAAATTCGTGAAGGTTGCTGCGCAGGAATCGGAGGCAGAGGCGGCTCAGGAGTCGAGGCAGACGGCTCCGCTGCGCTCGCTCTCAAGATCCACAGCACAGCGATGATCACGAGCGCCATCGCAGCACCACCCGCACTCATCCAGCGCCATCGTCGCCCCAGCTGACCGATTACGGCTGCAATCAGCTCCTTCGAGGTTCGACGCGATTCCTGTAGGACTGCGCGATCAAATCCGATCGAAGGATCTTCCGGGAGAATCGGCTCCTGACTACCAATCACCGTGACCGGAAGCGGAAGTGGACGCGGCGACTGAAGCTTCTGCTCCGCTACGATCGTCCTGTCCCCGCAGCGCTGCTTCACTTCGCGCAGCACCAGGATGGCCTGCTCCATGTTCGGTCGCTTGGTGCGATCCTTGTGCAGCATCTCTTCAATTAGGTCCGCCAGCTCGATTCCAATGTGACCCGTGATCTCATTGAGACGACGCGGCTGGGAGTGAAGCTGATGCATCATCATCCCGAGCTGTGAAGGGGCCTCGAAAGGAGGCGTACCGGCAGCGCATTCATACAGGATGCAGCCAAGCGAGTAGACATCGGCTTTCTCATCGACGGAAGCCGGATTCTGGATCTGCTCCGGGGACGAGTACATGGGCGTTCCCAGGTAATCGGCGACCGTCTTGCCTCCACCGAGTGCCAGCGTCAACTTCGCAATCCCATAGTCGAGAATCTTGGTCCGCAGCCCCGAGATCCGCTTGAGATCCGGAAGCAGCATAATGTTGTCGGGCTTCAGGTCTCGGTGGACGATGAGTCGACTGTGTGCGGCACGGAGGGACTCGGCCAGCTGCTCTCCGAGATCAAGCATCACCAACATCGGCATGGTCCGTTTGTGAAGCAGATATTCTGCCAGCGTATGTCCAGAGAGCAGCTCCATCACCAGAAACGGAGTCCCATCTTCTAACTTGTCCGCGTCGAAAATTCGGATCACGCCGGGATGCCTGATCTCGTTCACCGCACGCGCTTCATTGAGGAAGCGCTCGACCAGCTCAGCGTTCTGAGCGAACTCGCCATGCAACAGTTTGACGGCTACCCGACGAGAAATCCGCTGATGTTCTGCTTCGTACACAGTCCCCATCCCTCCCACTCCAAGCACCCGAATCACGCGATACGAACCAATTTGTTTGCGGGCAGTGGACATGGTGGGCACTCCTCTGCGGTTGAGTAGAGCAAGAGGAATACCAAGTCGGCGTCATGTTGGGCATACAGCAAGCCGCACCAGAGTAGCTGTCATTCCGCTGATTTGGCAGCTCGTCGTAGGCATCCACTGCGACGGAGGTTGTCGCCGCAGATGGGCATCCGCCGGCAACGCCCATGGGCGCACGCGCTTCTTGCGAACGTCTATTGTGGAAGCAGAGCAGATGAAGTGCTGAATCGCGCAGCCGAGCGCGAGGCGTGAAGTCGAGAGGACCGATCCGAAGCGAGGAGGACTAACCGTGGAGTTGGGCCCGCAGAGCGGACGCGACCTCGTCAGGTTCCTTGAGGGTCAAGAGCAGATTGGTTCGCTGGATGCGATCCATTCCCGAAGCGTACCGTCGCATCACATCCGGAAAGCGATCCAAGACAAAGCCATCGAACTCGACGTTGTCCTTGAGGTGTCGATCGAGGAGTTTGCGGACCTGGGGGCGATCGTAGGGACCCGCTGGGAACCCTGCCGGGACCAGGACCGCCGACTGGGCTGGTGGAGCGCTCTTTGAGATCCAGTTCAACGGGAACATCGTCCTGGGATCGAGCCCTAGCCGGCAAAAAATCTGCGGGGTCCGAGACCCGACAAGTTCGCTTACCTGAATCTGCGCCCGCGCCCGATCAAAGGCCGCACGAACGCTCAAGCCGTCCCCGAGCCCTCGGTAAAGCGCCGACGAAAACGTTACAGAGGTGTCATTGTGAATCGCCTGCGCCATACCGATCACACAGTCCACCACTTCGGAGACCGCTTGGGCGACATCAAGGGAATAGCAAGCATTGAGCACGACCAGCCGCGTCGAACTGCTGGCGGTCTTGAACGCGGCGCATGCCGTCGCTGGATCAAGTGGCCACGGATTCCCTTCGCGATCTTGCAAGAGCAAGTGATCCTCGGTTCCGTGACCGCTGAAGTGAACAATATGAGGCTTGTACTTGTGAAGGTAATCGAGGAGCTGCTCGCGAGTGAGCTTCCAGCGCTGCTGAAGCAAAATGCGCTCTGTGTGAAGCGTCTCAGCGAGCGTCGCCTCGATCTCATGAAACTCTGTATCCAGATCGAGATCGCTGAGCCCCGGCTGCTTGGGTTTGGCAGCCAGAAAAAGAATGCGAACCTGTTCATCGGCCATAGGAATCTCTCTGGGCCGAACCATATCAGACTCTGGCCCAATCCCAATCGTGGTTTCGCAGATCACGGACTCAGTCCTCCATCGCGGAGGAAGGCTTGGCAGCTTTGCCCGAACCCGCTTCCCCAGCCATCGCCGGGGTTAGACGCGGTGCGACAGAGGAGGATGAACTACGAGTGCTTAGAGGCTTGGCAGACGGTGCGTTACTGGGATTGCCGACCACGGCTGCATCGGAAGCTGGCGGAGCCTCCGCAAACGACTGAAACGTGGCAAGCGTAATCGCCGGGAGTGCGATCGCACCAGCCACCAGAACCACCATCTCCATCAGATTGCTGTGGGTGCTGCGCATTCCGGGGAGCGTCACCCGGCGAGCTGGCAGCTCTTGCGAACTGCTCTCTGGATGGGACCGGGTGGCAGTCTCGTTCGCGGCCATCATCGTAGCGTAGACATGGGGTGGGTATGGACGGGTGATCTGCTCTTCCACGACTGGCGTGGGAATCGCGCTCTCTACGATCTGATCCACTTCGCCCTGAGCCACTTCGCCCTGATCGAGTCGGCACTGCTCAATCATTTCCACCATCTTATTAAGCTCAACTTTCTGGGTCGGGCAGTGATCAGCCTTGCGATCACGCGGGGTGGCAGGAATGCTGGAAATTGAATGCATCAGCTTGGACATCGCTAGAACTCCTTGCGTTGTGGCTTCGCTGAGCACGTCACAATCCAAGACTCGTGCCAGCCCTTGCCGCTTTTGCCAGCCTCTGCAAGCTCGCGAAAACACACCACCTTCCCATAAGCCCAAAGAGGAGTCCTGGGCCAGACCACTGGACCAGCCCACTTTGCCCATGGGCACAAGGAGTCAAGCGCAAGGCCCAGGAAGGACCAAGCAAGTGACTCAGTCTGTGAGGAGAGAGATGGTCCGAAGCAAACCGTGGAAGGAAAAGAACAGGCGAGTGATTTCCGGACGGCGACGCGGCAGCGGCTCATCCACCCCGCTTTGGCCCAGAGATCTCCTTGGGCGGCGGTGGATCATCATCGGCTGAGTCATCCTCATTTCCACCGCGCTTCGGCCCCCCGATTTCCCTGGGTGGGTCGGCATCCTCCATGCCATCGGGGGAGCGTGTCTTGCCATCAATTTCCCTCGGCGGGTCGGGCGGCGGCTCGTCTCCGCGCTGCTGTACATACGGACGCGAGTGCTCGAACTCCATGGGCTGCGGCGCGGACGTTTGGTTCCTTCTCGAATGCTCGGACATTCAGATTCTCCGTTGGGCTGACCTCTACTTTGATGTGACGGGAATCGCACATCGAAAGCCAAGGTTTGGTGTCATTGCTTGAGCCACTGCCATCGACCGACTGGACGCTCTTGCGACCTCTTGGCTGAGGAAATAACTCCCCCCCCGAACTGAATACGCCGTGGTCTCGCTCATTGTCTCCGCTGCAACCCTCGCCACTGGATCTTTGCAAGTACCACAGCGTGGATAGGGACTCACAAATGGATCAAGAACCCACTCGAGCACGTTTCCCCCCAAATCGCGCACTCCACGCGGGGTAATATCCAAGCTCGCTGTCCCGACTCTGTCTGGTTGATTGATGGGGAATCCCTTACACAAACCTCCGTCGACGCGATCAACGATCACTCCGTCACAGGTCGGACGGAGATTTCCCCACGGAAACCGTCGCCGTTCATTCCCCCTGGCTGCAGCTTCCCACTGCGCTTCGCTCGGGAGATCACCGCCACGCTTCTGACAGATTCGGCGTGCCGCTTCATGGGTAAGCTGCACCGCCGGGAAATTCTCCATTCCGGAGCGAACCACCAACTGACCCTGCTCGATCTGCAAGCCGCTGCCCCGCACGCCACTATTCCAGAGATCAAAAAAGAGGGTTCTCTTCCCAGTCGATTCGCGCAGGAAGATCAGTCGAGGGGGCTTTCCCTTCACCGCATTCAAATCGAACTCTTCATGGAAGCGATGGATGACTTTGACAACGTGAGCATTGGTCATCTCTGTCTCGTCCAAATAGAATGCGCTGACAGAGACAAGTTGGACCGGACCCTCTCGTTGAAAAGTCTCTGGAGAACAAGCAGCCTCTCCATTGCGCTGGCGACACTCAGCAAGAGCCCCAGCAATCTCTTCTGGAGTAGAGCCCATAAACAATTGGACCGGATCGACGAGAACAGTACCCACGGGCGCGTGTTGAGAGACATAGGCAAGCTCGGGCGAAGTCAGCGCCTCTGCTGCGGCTGGCGACTTGGGCGGAGACAACAGGCCCAGGCTGACGCTACCGACCCCAGGAATGAGCGCCGTGCTGAGCAGGAATCCTAAGCTGAGGTTGGCGCTGATGGGTCCGCGACGCTCGGGAATGCGCTCCCCTGAATCCAGGTGGGCAGCGATCTCTTTTGCTCTGGGACGATAGTCGGGATGCTTGTCGAGCATCTCCGCCACCAGCTTGGTAAGCGGCGCTGGAGCCTCTGGCCACAACGTGCGAAGTGACCGGGGGGCCCGATTGACGTGGGCATCGATCCACTTGGTCTCCTGACCGTCTGCCATCAGGTAGGGAGACTCGCCGGTCAGCAGCTCAAACAGCATCAAGCCGAGGGAATAGATATCGGTGCTCTCATCGACGGACTTTGCCGCCTCACACTGCTCAGGAGACATATACCGGATCGTGCCAAGCTGCGACTGCGTGCGCGTCCGGTATTCCCTCCGATCCGTAAATTTGGCAATTCCAAAGTCTAATAACTTGATCCGCCAGCCGTTACGTGCGGTGGAGTCTTGCAGGACCATCAGATTGCGTGGATTGAGATCACGATGAGCGATGCCCAAGCCATGAATAAAGGCGAGCGCAGCAGCCGTCTGCCGGGTCAGCTCCAGCGCAAGCGGGGCCGACAGCTTGCCTTCCTGTGAAACCACAAAGTCACGCAGCGTGGTTCCGGGCACAAGCTCCATCATGATGTAGAGTTCGCCACTCGGCAGTTCCCCAGAGTCAATAAACTCGACCAAATTGGGATGTGTGCCCGCTCCAAGTGCGCGTGCTTCGTCGAGAAACCGCTTCAGACGGACTGCTTCTGGTTCGCTGTCACCTAGCGCCGACTGGCGAAGAAACTTCACTGCGATTCGATGTGATGTTCGGATGTGCGCAGCTTCGTATACTGCGCCCATGCCGCCTTCGCCAAGCATCCTACTGATTCGATAGTTCCCAATCTGGATACCGAGCAGACCGTCCTTGCGCTCCCTTGTCTCTACTGATTCTGAGTCGCTCTGGCTCGTGTGAATTTCGTCCATGACTGCCTTCTACAACATACAGAGCGCGTGCGGGAGGGTTTTCATATTGATCTGAATCTCCTCGTCTTGCGACCCCCCAGTGTGTCGCGCAGCGCGGTCGATCTGCTGCGCACCACCCTCGATGATGCAGCCCCTTTCATCCAGCCCTGCGATCTTCACTTCCAGCTGGAGAGCGACATGCAAGCGATCCGGAGGGAACGCCAGCTGCAGCGTACGAACCAAGCCTGCCGGCACTGCAAACTCTGCCAGGTATCTCTCGCCAACATTCCAGCGAACACTGACTTCGTACTTTTTGATCTGAAGACTGCTCGATTGCTCCGTCAACTTGAGCCGCAGCATCGGACGTCCTGCCACCACCCAGCGAAGCGGTGTCAGATGATCAAGTGTCTGCGGTGTCGAGTGAAACCAGGAGACAAATAGACCCCACAAACAGATGAGGACCGCCGGGATGTTTTGAAGCACTGTCTGCTTCACTTGTGTGCGTTGCAAGGGCTCGATTCTCCTATGGGTTCTCTTTGGCCAAACGAACTGCACTTCCTATGCCAGGTGCGTGTTGAGGAGATGGCCCAAAAAACGGGGAACCGGGTAGCAGCAATCGCGCTTGCGCCCATGGGCGCCCATGGGCAGGAGTCTGCAAAGTGCCCACTTGCTTCCAAAGGAGTCGCCTTGCGATACTGGCTACATGACGGAGATCGCCACCAGGACGATGCCGAAGGCCGGCTCAGGAACCACCGAACGCCGAGGCGCACCGCAGCTTCGCATCATCTACTCTCCTTCATACAAAGGGCGCGCGATCTACTCTCTGCTCAAAGGAGCAGAGACGACGCTCGGCCGCTCGGAGCCGGACTGCGCGATTGCATTCCCAAAGGATGACGGAATGTCTAAACTCCACGCCAAGATCAAGGTGGGAGAGTCAGACGGTGCCGTCCTCCTGCTCGACGTTAGCAAGAACGGTACGTTTGCCGGTCCCCATCATCTCCGGAAAAATGCGATGTGGCATCGGATCGAAGATGGGGACGTGCTGCGATTTGCCAATACCATCTGCATGGTTCGCTACGAGCCGGTGAAGCCCGATGATGCACTCATTCCGAGCCTGGTGGGAACGTCGCTGGCGATGAAGGCTCTGCGCTGTAGCATTGCCCGCGCGGCAGTCGAGGATGGTGTCTCCATCCTGCTGCGAGGAGAGACTGGCAGTGGCAAAGAGCTGGTGGCGCGCGCCATCCACGATCTGAGTCAACGAAAACCGGGGCCGTTCATCGCGATCAACTGCGCAGCGGTGCCAGAGACCCTGGCTGAGTCTGAGTTCTTTGGGAACACCAAGAGCGCGTTCACTGGGGCGGCCCCACGCAAAGGCTGCTTTCGCTCTGCGGACGGCGGGAGTCTGTTTCTCGATGAGATCGGCGATATGGACCCCAGGCTACAGCCGCGCTTGTTTCGCGTACTTTCGGAGCATCAAGTCACGCCGCTTGGGAGTGACAGCGCCATCGCTACGAACTTTCGATTGATCGCCGCTACCAACCAGCTGCTGTGGCAAGAGGGAGAGCACAGCAAGTTTCGGAAAGAGCTCTTTGCGCGAATCGCCCAGTTTCAGATTCACATTCCACCGCTGCGCGATCGACGCGAGGACATCATCTCCCTACTTCTTCATTTCTATGCCGATGCGGTCGATTTTCTCGACGGTGACTTCGTTCATTTGCTCTTGAGACACGACTGGCCTCTGAATGTTCGGCAGCTCTACAACTTGTCGCAGCAGCTGCGCATTGAGCGAACAGCCGACAACATCAAAAAGGAGCTGGAACAGCTGGAGAGCCGCTGTGCCGAAGAAGAGGAAGAGGCAGAGGAGGCAGAACGAATCCCCCGCGGCACCTCGGACTCGCGGAGTGCTCATCCCAGTCGGCCACCGAGCGAGCCCACCCAGCCACACGTCGTCCCCTCGAAAGAGCAGCTCACCAATTACATGATCACGGAGAGGGGGAATGTGTCGAGAGTCGCCCATCACCTTGGCTGCGATCGTCGCTCCGTACGCCGCTACCTAGCGCTGCATCGACTGTCCGCGGATGACTTCCGCAACGCTCCGCCTGGCTCTGCTTCGGGCCTCAGCTAACAGACTCTGAAGCGTTCGCAGACGCCTGTCCAATCGACTTTCCCAAACGCTCCGACAGCTCATCAGTGAGCACAGTAGCGGCATTCGCACTCGCAGCGCGAACCCGCCCATGGGCGACAGGTGGGCATCGAGGCACGTCATGTGTTTGATCGGGTAGCCAATCGCAAGTCAACTCCTCTGTTCAAGGCGTCCTGCTCGACGGGGGTCGCATTCTGACGGGCAAGAGTCGATCTTGGCATCGGCCTTGCTCTGAGTGCTTGCAGAAGTCTCGCTACCGATGGAGATCCGATCATGAACTCGCGTGGAATGACCTTGTCTTCTCTGCTCACCGCCTCTGCACTGCTGGCACTCCCTGCTCTGAGCCTTGCTGAGCCGGGCGAGGACAGAGTGCTGGTCGTAGGAGTGACGAAGGGAAAGAGCTTCGATGGGCGGCTCACCAAGTCACTCAGCGATCACTTGCAGCGCCTCGGTAGCGTACAGGTAATTCGCCATGAACTCTCTGCGAGCGAGCGACTCTGCACGGATCAGGAGTGCCTGGAATCCGTCGCGCGGCGAACCGGAGCGGAGCTGCTGATCAGCGCTGTGATGCAGCAGAATGGTCCTGCTTCCTATTACATCACGCTCGGTCTGTTCGATGCGACTCGTCGTGCCCCTTTCCAAGATAGCGTGCTGTGTGAGCAGTGCGAACCTGAGGCGCTGCTCGCCAAGCTCAGCGATGCCACCGATGAGCTGATCAAAAAGAGCGTCGCGAGTCGGACCAAAAAGCCGCTGCCCAAAGTCTCAGCACCCGTGGAGCTGCTCGCTCCGGTAACCTCTGCTGCGGTGCCGACTCCAGTCCTTCCGCCTGCACCACCCACGAGTCCGGTTCGTCCGATCCCGACTCTGGTCGCTGAGGACCCGGAGACGCTCCCGGAGTCCCTGGGATCCCGAACGGTGGAGGCAAGTCCACTTGTGCCCTTTCCGCCGCCGCCTCCTCCTGCGAGCTCTGGACTGTCACGTGATCGCAAGATCTTGGCAGGCATTCTGGGAGGTACGACGGTCCTAGCGCTGGGCGCTGCCATTGCGACGCATGTGCTCGACGGAGGACAGGCCCCGGACTCCTCCTGCATCCTTGATCAGAACCGGATTACCGACGGCTGCGTGTATCGCAACTCCGCGCTGTATGCAACCGGCTATGGCGTTGCCGCAGCCAGTGCGATCGGTCTCAGCTTCACACTCTTTTGGCCATCAGGGAGCAAGAAGGAAACGCCAAGCCAGCAGCTCCCGATGCCTACCACCAGTTCCCAAAACGCGCTCAGCACGGAGGTCCGCTAATGTCTCGCAGTACTTCTCTCTCTCTCCTCATCCTGTCCCTCAGCGGCGCCTTGACTACCAGCTGCGCAGAGAGCAAGTGCAGTCTGTCCGAGTGGAAGGATTCGACGGACTGTTACTCGAAGGACCCGCCGAAGACCGTGATTGGGAACCTGAGCGTGTCGCCGCTGCGCTGGTCACTATCTCCTGGTGTCAGCACAACCCTCACGTTCGCTGCGGCAAATGGCAGCTCCCTAGAAGGAAAGACCGTCAGCATCATTCAAGGCTCTCACACCTTCCCTGTCATCGGGAACATTGATAAACAGGGCGCGATTCGAATTGACCTAAGCACAGTGACAGTCACTGACACGAACACGGGAATCTTCAAGCTCAGCCCCGGCCCGGTCACGCTGAAAATTGATGAAACCATCATCGAAGGCGGTCGTCTTTACTTGCCTCTCAAATTCCCATCAGCTGCATTGACACAAGAGATCACAAACGATGTGATGTCGTCAAGCGTCAGTTCGGTTGGATTTATCAATTACTACGACAATCAACCGACCAGTACGCTCCAAAGCCGGATCGCATTACTCATCAGCAAACCGTCACTCATGTCGTTAGTCGCCTATACCATCCCAAATCCACTAAGCACCACAAAAACACAAATAGCATCAGCTCTTGCAAAGCCAGATGATCAACTTCCCAATACCATTGCAGTCGCGTCATCGATTACTGGGTTCATAAATGGCGCTCTAACATCGTCATATTTTCAACGTTACGATGCGGCAATGACGAACTTGCAACAGGGCCCTATCGAAGCCGCTGGAAGAGTATCTTCTTTGGCCACTAACCATTCCGGTTCGCTGTATGCGAGCATCAAGAATCAGAACACTGAGGCATTCATTGATTTAAATAGAACAACTCCGCTGAAACTTCCAAATTTGGCAATGAAAGCGGACCGCTATCTCGTGCTGGTCGGTGATCTCGATGGGGATCAGCTCGCGGATGTGGTGTCTTGGGATGCGAGTGGCAAGAATCCAGCAGTCTTGCTGCGTAATCCAGACAAAACGACGTCCCTCTTGTCAGACACCAAGTTCCGCATTCCGGACGTGAGCATAGACAGCAAATCAGCTCGGGTTCCGGTGGCACTTGCTGATTTGGACAGAGATGGATTGGTAGATCTGGTTAACGCGACGGAAGACGGTATTCAAATCTATTACAACAATGGCGACGGGACGTTCCTCAAAGAGCCGGCGGCCATCGGGCCTCTGCAGAATGCGAAGCTGGTTCAGGCATTGGCTGTTGCTGTGCCTGCGGCGGATGGTTCTGGAATTCGTGGACTGGTCTGGGTGGAGAGCGAATCGGGAAAAACAACCACGCTCAACGTCCTCACGTACTAAGCGCTTTTTCTAGTCTCGGATTGCCTGGAGGGGAGTAGGTCCATGTTGCAACCCGGCGATGTTGTGGATGAGACGTATGAGGTCGAGCGGCTGCTCGGCTCGGGCGGAATGGCCCATGTTTATGGGGTCAAACATCTGCGGATGCCGCGCAAGTTCGCGCTCAAGGTCCTGCAAATTCAAGCAGCGGTGCGCTGTGACTTTCTGGAGCGGTTTGAGCGCGAAGCAGAGATCCTGGCAACGCTGCGCCATCCTCATATCGTTGATGTGATTGACCGCAACAAGCTGGCCGATGGCAATCCCTACATCGTGATGGAGCTACTTGAAGGGGAAGACCTGGCGACTTTCATCGCGCGAAGCGGAGCACTCTCTGTTCCCGTGGCCCTGCGAATCCTCAGTCAGATTGGCGAAGCACTGGAAGCAGCGCACCGCGTCGGCATCACGCATCGCGATCTCAAGCCGAGTAACATCTATCTGTGCAAGCACGGTCAGGTGCTGAACTTCGTGAAGGTACTCGACTTCGGAATTGCCAAGATGTCGATTCCGGACCGCGCACCGATGACCGCACCGGCAGAGCTGATGGGAACGCCGGGCTACATGGCGCCCGAGCAGGCCCGTGGTCAAAACGATCGCATCGGGCCAGCGACGGATCAGTTTGCACTGGCCGCGACTCTGTACGAGATGCTGACGGGCCAGGGGGCCTTCTTTCGTCCCGGCGATTCGATCTACGCGATTCTGGAGCGTGTCGTGTTCGCAAAGCCTGAGCCGCTGCCGTATCCGCAGATCAATCTTGCGATCCAGAAGGCGCTCAGCAAAGACCCGGAGGATCGCTATCCGTCGCTTGGCTCGTTTCTGGCAGCAGTCGGTGCCACTTCCCATACCGTGTACTCGACCGGCGGAAATTTGATCCTCCAGAGCTCACTGACCGGCTTGGCCGGAGAGCAGTCGCTGTCGCGGGCGGCCTTCAAGCGCTCGGCCCTCAAGGTGCTGACTGCGGCCTGTGCGATCACGGCACTCCTTTTCGCGCTCAAGTACACGCGGAGTTCGGCAAGAAGTGCAGGACAGAATGTCGTCGCCAAACAAGAGCAAAATCGACCGCCCGGCGCGCCCGTCCGGCGAGTGTCTCCGCTAACTCCACAGAAGCCAACGCCGCCGACAACTCCGCTCAAGGAAGAGGTGTTTCCGGAACGAATCGTCGGCAAGGATCTGACTCCCGCGCCGCCCGTGAAGCCGAAGCCGGCAACGCCAGTAGTCACCAGCGCGCAAAGTGAGTCTGTCACGGCCAGCAAGCCGATGGGAACGCCGCATTTCTGGATCACAGGATTTGCATCGCGGAGTCCAGCGATAAAGCTCATCCACAGCTGCGCAAAAGTACACCTGGGTCGACTCTCTCTTGGCCATGGTACGGTCATCCGGCTGGAACGAAGCGGCACGCTAACGGTGGTCTCAGCTCCGCAGGCGGTGATTGATTCGGGACTCAATGACTGTCTGCGCCAGCAGCTCACGGCGATGCCCATGAGTGCCCTGCCCCAGACCGTCCATATCTCTATTACCCGCTGAGGAATAAGATGCGCTTTATATGCCTAATATTAGTCCTCTTGGCGCTCATGCTGAGCGGCTGCAAGTCAGATCCTGTCTTGGTCCAACAAATCAGTGAGCTGAAGCTGCAGCTTTCCAATCACCGCGCCGCGATCAGCACTTTGCAGTCACAAGTGACGGATGGTCTGACGCTGGCGTTGTGCAGTCCAGAGATCAAGCAGTTGCTGGAAGACGTCAACAAGGAGTGCACGCAGGTGGCCAGCAAGAACGCGGTCAACATGTGCAGCGCCAAGCAGATTCGTCCCGCAGTGATTGGGGCCGATCCCGAGCACCGGGGTCGATTCCTCAAGCTGATGTCGCACCTTCCTCACGAGGTCCTGTATCTCGCCCATGAAGCGACTGCGGTGGCTCCATATCGAATGACGCGGCTGGAGCAGCTGGCCAGGCCGGCGCTGCTCGACAACACTGTGTTTTTGGTTGTGACCTCCCCGGAGCTGGGCGACAAAGAGGCGATCCGTCGCGCCATCTTCATCGAGGAGCTACTCATTGCGCGAGGCATCCCCAGCAATCGAATCCGACGCTGGGTGTATGACTTTCCCGCCAACTCGAAGGACATCGTTCGTCAGTCTGATCTGCCTGGAATGGCCGAAGCAAAGGAGTTAAGCCGTGGAGGATGGGTATTTCGCGCCGATTGTTAGGAGTGTATTTTCTCTGTCCATTCTGTTGAGTCCGGGGCTCTCTGCGTACGCGCAGGGAACCGCCCAGCCCGCTGTGGGAGGAGTTCCGCAGCAAGCAGGAGCCGCAGGATCTCACCAGGCCGATATCGAAGCTGCGCTGCTACATCGTCGAATCGATCTGTCGTCGGCACAGCAGTGGGATCGCTCGCTCGGGCGATGGCTGCCGCTGGCCCTATCACCAGCGAAGATCTACGTCATCAACCTGTGGACTGTGTACTGTGAACCGTGCCAGAAGGAATTTCCGCAGCTGCGAAATCTGATGAAAGGCTGGCGTTCCCATCCAGAGGTTCAGTTTGTGTTTGTGGCGGACCCTCCGGACTCTGTGACAGAGTCGGAAGTGGTGGAGTTTTGGCGAAAAAACCAAGCGCTGCTGCCCGACACGGGTCCGGCGCGCACGACAACGCCGATCGTGCGCCAGTCGCTCGATAATGACTCGAATCCGATCACCCTCTTGGTGGATGAGAACATGATCGTCCGCCAAGCCTTCGTGGGATCGATCGGGAGTCGAGCGATCGGGCGGTCCATTGAGCGACTCATGCAGACACAGGACTACTCGTTTGGTTACGGCAAAAAGACCAGACTCTCCGCTCTGCACCGCTAACCTAGTCCAAATCAGTAGTGGACCACAGTTGGACCACCATCACCTCAAGCCAGTGCGGTTGCCGTCGGGAAATCGTGGCCGGACTTCTGTTGTCGAGCAGTGGTTTC
>Ga0154020_10002824_pt1 | contig 21131 bp, 51 predicted proteins | sample Klosneuvirus_201_FD_109709 | JGI IMG/M metagenome (GOLD analysis project Ga0154020, IMG submission 109709) | Active sludge microbial communities from wastewater, Klosterneuburg, Austria - Klosneuvirus_20160825_MG | ecosystem: Engineered > WWTP > Aerobic digester > Activated sludge | place... | reverse complement strand
CTCTACCGTGCGGCCGAGGGAGGGGGGTGCTAGCCCTAGCTCACGCCGCCGGGGCATCCGCCTTGGCATCCTTTGCCTTGCCCTTGCGGGGTGCCTTGGCAGGCTTGTCCGCCTTAGGCGCCTTGGGCTCCGGCATCACAATGGACCCCGGCAGATCACACGTGGCACCCCACCCCGGCAGATCCTTGGCACCGTCCCCCAGGCCAGTGCTCCCCAAGGGCGCCAAGCACCCCAACACGGCGTTGCACTCATCCGCGTTGACGTCCGGAGGCAGGGTCACATACAGGCCCCCTTTGGCTTCCAAACGATGGGAGGCCACACGCACCCCGGCCTGATCCAACAGTCCCAGGATCTTGGCGGGCTTGTCCGGGGCACTGGCACCCCCATACACGTAGAGGGTCACGCCCCCCGGATCCGTCATCCCGTTGGCCTCCAAAAAGAAGGGGGAGGCGCCCCCCTGGATCACGCGCACCCCATGACCCTTGACCACAAACTTGCACCCCACACTGATCAAGGTGTCCAACATGGTGGCGGCCCCCTCGGGCACCACACCCTGACGGGGGGTGCGCGTCTTACCGTCAAAGGCCAGAGTGATCCCACGCTCCCCAACAAAGGGAGCGGTGAAAGCATCCATGCCGCGAACCGCGATCTGCGCCTGCACATTGCTTTGGGTGATGCGTGCCATGGTGAAGCTCGTTTCTGCCGGGAAACCCGGCGGTATGCACCCCGCTACCCTTGGGGTGCTTTGGTGGGTAGCGCGCTAGGCCCGCGCTATGGCCGTGAAACCATTATATCTGCATGGGGTGCTAAAGCAAGCGGATCATATCGTGGAACACCTCATAATCCGCTTGCGGCATGGCGGCCAGATCCGCTGCGCTGATACACCAGTCACTTGGGGTGCTATGCACTGCCGGGGTGATCTTGGTGTTGGCGGCAATGCGGTTGATCTGGCGCGTACGCTCCCTCACGTCAACCACCGTGTCACCAAGGATCATGCTATCCGTCACCAAGGCTTGGGTGGTGGAAGGGTCGGCGGGGATGGTCACGCCGATAACGTTGATTTGGGAAAGCTTGAGGGTGGCAAAGCGGGGTGCGGTGGTCATTGGTTGGCGTCCTTTGTTGGTGTTGGTGGAAAGTGAACTTTCAAATGACGTCGATTCCATGGTCTTTGGCGACAAGCACCAAAGTATTGACGTCGATTCCGGCGGCGGCTACGGCGTCAGGGCCAAAAAGTCCAATCAAGTGACCCATGATGCGTTCCAAGTCTTTTTGGGTCATGACCGGGTCATGCATGGCGTAAGCGGCAACGTCCATGATGGTTTGGGAGCGGTTATGGTCATGGATGGAATCCCCGGCGCATTGACGCGGGACTTCGCGACGGGGTGGGGCGCCAAGGTCAATGTATTCGCGTCCACCGTTCAAGCGTGGGTCAACCGGAAGGCGCACGTGGGTAGGAGCGGGGCGGGAGACACGGATCATGGGGGGTGCCTTTGCTAGGGGGGCTTTGTCTGCCCCGGTTGTGATCACACTATGAGCCCAAAAGCACCCCAAGGTAAACAAAAAGCTAGCACCCCGGATCTAAAGGGAAAACAGAGATCACTGTGGCACCCCAGATCACCCATTGCACCCCAATAGCTCTTAAGATCCAAGGCATTAGAGAGATCCTTTAATGTGATCTGTAGGGTTGGGGTGCTATAGCAGATCCGCACTAGCAGGGATCATGCCACGCAATTAGGTGGCGCACCCCGTGCTATATAGCAACAACCATGCCAACCCCCTTAGCGTTTGGGTTTATAGTTGGCGCGTTGCTTGCATATATAGCAGCAACCGTGCCAACGGGCTAGGCATGGGCCTTGCACTTAGCACGTTGCGTGCCAAATCGAACACCTTTTGGTTCTTTTTCGCGCCATGTAGGTAAGATCGGTTTTTCAGCTCCTTAGACATTATTTCTTTTGCTTATAATGCGCGACCGAATTTTCTCGAGATTTGTATTCTAAGATCATTCCTGAGAGGGGAATTCGCATTTCGCTCATTGATCTTAGATCAGGTTAGGAAAATAAAAGAAAGATTTTTGGCAATTACGATCTTAGATCTGAGAGTGATTACTGAATTCTTTCTTATGATCACAGATTCGTCCCTGATCTTAGATTACACTCCAGGCATGCGCTACTATTGATCACCCAACGAAACGACGTCATAAGCCGAATCAGGAGACCAGAAGTTTGATCACAATACCCCCAAAGTAACCAGAGCATACTCAAGGGAATAAAAACGAAACCGCTAATAATGAATCGTAAAATTTGTCAGGATTCCTAGAACAGAAACAGTACTGAATTATTACATTGAAATTAAACTGACAATATTTAACTTCTTCATGTTATTATGGTTTTATAAGGGTTACGGGATGAGCATACGCTAACTGAAAAGTGAATGTTGGCTCCCCCGTAACCCTTATTCTGGAAACAAAGACGCAACCTAGCCAAGGGAGAGAACAATGTGGACGTCACAAAAAACTCCAAAGTCTCAGGTGAAGGCTTTCAAGGTGGTTGGAGCTCGCAACAACGAGAAGGAGCAGGAATTCTTCGCTCCCTCAGCGAAGACAGCCCATCAATTGGGTGTTTCGCTTTTGAATAAGAAAGACTTTGAAACTGCTTCAATCTATGAAAACGTGGGAGGAATGACATTCGTGTTTCTTGTGCAGTACAGCAAGTGAAAGAAAATAAGTAAGACCAATGGAGATGGAATGAAGGAAGAAGGGTCTTTCCAAGGGGGCCTTTTTCTTTACGAAAAGTAAACCGATCTTAGATCACAATTACTAAAACCAACCTAGAGAGGAAATACTCTAGGTGTTATTTCAATTTCAACATTCTTGGCAAACAACAGTGGGTTTTTCAGTGTCTGAATAACACTTCATAATATAACGGTATTCAATGTCGCCAGGGTCCTTCATCACCGGCGCGACACCAATCATTTTCAAATCCCAATTTTCCTCATCATACATTTCGCCGAATTGCTTCAACTTCCAGCACACAAAATGCGCGGCAAGGTATGAAGGGTCATCGAACCTGAGTTCTTCCGGGGCATACTTGACCTTTTCATCCAGAAACAATTTAATCTCATCACCAAGCCCTTCCGGATAACCATCGCTATGCACATAAATAATGGCTTCAACCACATTGTTCTTATCCATGAAATGCACTGTGGCGCTGGTTGACATTGTATTCTCCAAGTACAGGAGTAAGCTCAATTGCTTACCTGTAAGTACAGTGTACCATAAAGAACTTAATTAAATTCATTTTTATAATGTCTTTCCTAATAAGATCTTAGATCTTTGTTCATGGATATTAGTTCTTTGATCATTGAGCAGAAATTAAAAGGAAATTAAAATGACAATAGAAGTAAACCATGCGCTACTGTGGGCCTGCTACCCAAGCCAGGGTAACCATAAAGGGAGATCAAATGACTATCAATCTCAAAGTGTGTGCATGTGATGAGATGCCGGGCTTGCACCACCCCGAACTTGATTTGTGTATGGGGTTTGGTGGAACTTCTCCAAATGAACCTGTCACCTTTACCGAACAGGAACTTAAAGACCAGGAAACCTGCGAGCATGATATGTTCGGCGGCGTTTGTGCTGCATGCGGGTTTGTTGATGAGAAACAATACCTGCAAGCAGAAGAAGATAATAAAGTCGGTTAATAAACCAACAAAGCCTCCTAATAGTAGGGGGCTTTTGTTTGTTTCTTTCAGGAAGTTAGCAATGATCATACCAAGGCAATAGGTAGATCAGTGTATCTCAAGGTCAGTTCAGTTCAAAGGGCTCCAAGAAATAATTCCTGCTAATAATGGGACGCAACTTTTTCTCGAGATTTCCATTTCTACAGAAGTCTGGAAGCTAAGTTGGATCTTAGATCATAGATCATAGATCTGGTTTTCTTTCTTCCAATTCCATTCCCAGCAACCCATCTTCAAAGTCTTGTCAAAGGAGCCAAAAATGACTTTTGAAGTGAACCTAAAAATGGTTTGGTCCACTTGGCAAACTTTCTGACCTTTATCATATTTCTATTGAGACGCAGAAGTCATTTACTGACTTTTGACTTTTTAAAATGATCAAAATTTGACCTTTTGAACTCTAAAACGACCAAAATGATCATTTTTAGGGTCTACTGACAAAAACACGAAAAAGTCATATTCATTATCCTGTATGATAAATAATGATTGTGCTCCCTTGGCAAACTTTGTGTTTTCAGGGGGTTTTCTGGGTCATTCTGGAGTCAAAAGTCAAAGTGTCATATAATATCACATTTGACAAAAGACAATATAATGTCGAGAAGTCAATGTCATTTGTCAAATCATGGATCTGGGATCCTACCTTTTTGGACTTTTTGCTGACTTTTGAAAACCCTTTTAATCATTTTTTGACTTCTAAGAATCATATTTTAGGACTTTTGAACTTCATCATTTTACCATATTTTTCCTCAGACTTGTATTTTGGGCCCCTGAAACTGCCTTCCAGCAACCAAAAACATGATAAAACAAGATGAGAATGACTTTTGAACTTACAGAAGTCAAAACCTCCCAGGAGATATACAAAGTATATTTCGCTTGAGGAGAGACCAGGAAGGGAACCAGTTCGAGATTTGAAAATGGACCCTGTGAGAAGAAACCTTTTAACTAGAAACCCCTATACGAATACTAAAGGAGATAAAGCCAACGAAAGCAAGAAGAGCGACCTGGATCTGGAGATAGACGGGGTAAAAAAAATTATCTCTATTCCTAAGCCAGAATACAGATTAGAACAGGGAAACAGAATAAATAATAGATCACATAATAAAGAACTCAAAAAGTTTCCACGATTCCGCATTTCCCATTCTCAAAACCAACAAAACAATGGGATTTGGGCAATGGGAAAGCGTAGGAATGCTCTGATCAAGATCGACCAAAGTCCTAAACGCAAACCAGGGCTATGTGTGGAACAGGGTGCTTTGAAGCAGTGACAAGGCGTTCAGGCATCCAAGCAATGACTGTAGAATGCCCTTGAACAGTTGAACTACCCCTTAACCCTTTGCCAGATAAACCAGCACTGAACGTTTTCTCAGTGGACACCATTCAGGAATGGGAGCGCGGGGCCATACAGAATTGACATCAAAAACAGGAATATTGTTTTTATCCTTTTCGTTTGGCATTTTTTCACAACGGGGAAGTACACCTCTAATATCTACAAAAGGACAGTCTTCACAGGATTTGACTTGTTGGTACTCAGGGTCCTTTAAATTTGTTCTAGTCATCAGAAACTCCAATAGACTGATTGTCGTTTGGCCAATCTATGAATTGACAACATGAAATAGATCCATGACATTTTATACGCGCATACCATTTCCACGGCATAAAAATAGATCTAAAGTATTCAAACAATCGGTATAGAAATTTAGTCATCAGTCTTCCCTTTCTTGGTGACTCCGAAGATAACGGATTCAATATGAGCTCTAAGGCGCGCTGCATCCTTTTCGAAATCTATTCCTTCAGCATGGAGTTCTGCCTTGAGTTCAGCTTCAGACATTTCTTCAAGCACTTCAAGTTGCTGTGTCATTTCAAGATCACAGTCTTTACAGATTCCATCTTCGTTTGCAATTTTGATTCTACAGATAAGACAATGTATCATTGGAAGTCCTTAGCTGGGGTGCTAATGGACGGGGAAAATTATTTCTTTGGTTCTTCAGGGATGAAGGTCAGCAGGTTGTTCTCGACTTTAATAATCTTATTGTCTTTAAGAATCTTCAAAGCTCCCTCGTACTGCTGCAAAGACAAACTGTTCATCACAAGAGCGTAGAGTTCTCCAGATGGCATACTTCCTTTTTCTTTAATGAAAGCAGCCATCAACCTCAGTATGTCAATTGCATTTTGGAGATCACCAATATCTGATTTAGGAGTTACCATTGGAATTCTCCTTGTTATTCCTCAGTTGGAAGAATACGGATTTTGATGTGTTCAATGTTCCTGCCTTCAACTTCAATAAAATGCCCAATAGACTCAGCAGCACCGACACGAAGAACAAATTTCGTGGTATACCTTGCGACTTGTTCCAAATTTCCTACAGAAAGGCGTGGCACACAACTAACAGAATCAAAATCAAAAACAATTCCTTTCATAGGAAAATCCAGTTCATGAATCTTAAAATTAAACTCTTCCTCTTTTGCTCCTGGTATCCAGTTTTCATAATTAACGAAACAAACAATTTCAGCAACAGCATGCTTACCTGTTGGATGTAATGACGGACGAAGAAAAGCAGTAACAAGAACGTGTCTCATTGGATTACTCCTTTTATTGGAAACTTTTTCACATAATGATTGAATCTATTCAGAGCATCTTCTTTTGTTTCGAGATAATAGTAAGCTCCAAAAGACATTGGCTCTCCACGCTGATTGGCTTCCCCAACATACCACCTTGAACCTTCTACTTCTGCAATAACAAATCTAAACGGGCGAACCACTCCCCAAGCATTAGGCATAGTTACTTTATGTTCGAGGATAATTTTAAATTCATATTTATAAGTTGTCATTTTAATTCTCCCGCGTGGCCTACTAACCCAGCATACCACAGCGATATTAATGCAGTTCATTTAAATATTATTTAGAATTAAGGATCATCTATGGTATTCTCCTCTTTCTTTCAAAAAAGAAATTTAGATATTCTTGTCCTCTTCCCCGCAAAGGTTCCCAACTGTTAAGTTTTATCAGCCATTTATCTAAATCTTCACACTGATATTTAAGTACAACAGAATACTCTTTAATATTTTTATCATCACTTCCTACACAAATAGCTTGCCATTCTTTTTCTTCCATTTCAGAAATCTTCGTATCAAAAGCACGAAACAACTCTGCTTCTGAAGTAGAAACATCTATAGTTCTTTTTAATTTCATGTTTGGATAATTGTATCCAATCCAATGTTCTAGAAATTTCTTAAAGTTTGGAAGTTCTTCCATACGCATAGATTATCTCCGCTTGTGAGTCATTGTGTTATATTCATAATAATCACCGCCAGGAACATGTTCAAAGCACCTCACCCAAGAACGATCAACCGCTTTCTCATAATCACTTTTCTCTTTCTTTTTGTCCTCTTCATCCTCTTCATATTCAAATTCTTCATTCCATGGATTTCCGCATGAATAACATTTTTCATCATTAATATCACGAACAGGTCTACAGCAATACAAGCAATCCAAAACAACACGCGACATAGATACAATTTCTACATTTCCTTCATCATGTTCGTCACTGCATTTAGTAAAACGCACCTTGAATTTTTTATCTTTATGATATGTTTTAATAATTTGACAAGACCATCCATCACATTTCGGCATAATTATTCCTTTTTGGTTTTGACATGAAAATTTGGTTGATCATCAGGGGCAGGTGGCAACCATTTCCTGTTTTGATTTTCTTTAAACTTTTTCTCAACAACAGACATAAGCTCTTCAGGTTTACCTCCGTTTCTCCAGTAACCATCAAAAGCCAACAGTATCACATCAACCCATTCTATAAGGTCTTCTGGTTTTTCTTCAACTTCTTTAAGTTCTTCTCTGATGTGCTCAATTAAACCAATTGTTCTTTTACCAGAACCAAAAGTTGCTTCAGACCAATTTCGAATTTGGCCCCATAAAGAAGATTCTAATTTTGGTGACTTAAAGTATCTATCTCCATCAAGACCTTCCCACCACTGCATACTCAAAACAGGGACACTTGTGTATCCCCAAAATGCATATCCATCTGGAAGCTTCCAATCTTTACCTACAGGCACCATGTCTGGAACAGCAGGGACACGCCATGCGATTTGATCGTTATTTTGCTCTCTTTGGAATACGGACCTACTATCTTTCTGTTCAATTTCAGAACACTTCCTACATAGAAGTGTTGGTTGAGATATTTGGTATTCGCGCCAGAGTTTAACTCCACGCGCTCCACAATTTTTACATTCGTAATGCGTTGGTATTGCCATATTAACTCCTTTTACTTGTGGCCTTATATCCAGCCTGTTCAAGGGCACGAACAAGAATTTGCCTGTCATTGTTCATAAACATAGCCAGGCACGGTTGATCTTGAAGTGCATCCCAAATTTTGTCTGCATCCACCAACATAAGAAGTGTCTTGTAGTGTTCCAATGCACCTTGCAACATTTCAATTTCTCGACGGGCTCTAAACAAATTTTTCCCATCAATATCATGATTTTCTTTGCATGCAGCAAGTTTCAATTTCAAATCTTTAATTGTTGTTTGAAATTGCTCACAAACAGCACATTCTGTCTTGTCATTAAAAATAGACTTACCGCAAGACTTACAAACAGGATCTTCACGCATTGTAATCTCCGCAAGTTTAAGATTTAGGCTCCCATGCGCCGTTCAGCAGCGCACATGGCTTCATAGTCTGCCTTCTCGTTCTGCAAATCCTGGTATTTTTGCAGGAGTTCAGGATATTCAGTTTTTGCAGCTTCATAATCCAAAACTTCCACAATTTTCTGCCCATGACATTCTTCACAGGTAATGTCATATGCGCCACTCAGATACATTTCCCGCTCTTCTTCACCCCACTCATTGTTCCATTCATCCGCACTAATGCCATGTCCATCAATGGCAGGGTTGCTGTGGTGCCCATCTCCATCACAACGAGAACACACCTCACGCTTAGCTGGAAGCCGATGAATGATCTCTTCATCGTTTTCAGTATATTCGGTAAACTCAATATAGTGAAGCATTTTATTCTCCAAGGTTGTGGTGCTTTGGTGTAGGCCACAATATAACCCAGTGAAATTATTAAAGTTCAGTATTTTTTAAAAATGATATTATGTACTGAAATTAAAATGAACTTATTGGTGTTCCATAATGTATAGTAGGGTACACAACAGCAAGGCAACCACGGAGAAACAAATGATTACCATTCTTGATATCACGAGGCGGCTTCTCAATAAATCAGAAAACGATACAATCAGTATGGCAGACACAAGTAAATGTGGTCTTCCGTTTATGGGAGGCTGTTATGGTTGCGGCGCCACAATCCATGCTGGAAATATGTGTCCAACTCGTAATGATTTTGTATGCTGTAAACAATGTATGACGGATGCAGAAGGTAATCCAGATGCTAACTCTGGATTCAAGACCGTAGGGCAGGCCATGGAATTTATGTGGCCAAATAGGAAAGTTCCGGTTATTTTTGATGATACTGAGTTTTTTCTTGAAGGAGACAGTGGAGATCTCAGTATTAATTATGCAAACGAAGATGTCCTGGTTTTGTCTTTTTTTAATGAACAGTGTGATAAAGATACAATTATTTTCTATTCAAAAAATTGTTCTGATACAAATTACGAAATTTCAAACGTCATGAAAATTTTTAATTATGATATAAACGCAAAATTTGATGGTGCGTGGTTCATTAAGATTAATGAAAAACAAGTTTCTCAAGAACCAGAACTTCATGTTGATTTTTGAATCTAACCACCAAGCAGGAGAAGACAATGGAAAAATATCCAAACACCTACAAACTTCTTAAGCTTCTTGCTAAAGACAATGGTTTAAGTATGAAGAAGACTATTAGATGGCCTGAAAATGAAAAAGAAGAAAATATGAATTTAATTGAAGAACAAGCTATAAGAATTATTGGTCTTGGCACTGAAGCAATGAATGATTTTGTAATTGGAGAGCAGGATGATATTGATAAATTGATCGAAAAACATAATTTGCGATACCTTGATGATTTTCTTAGAAATGCTTTTGAAAGTCTGTATTATTACCATTTTTTCTCTACCAACTGAAAAGGAGAATGTCATGTCTGAATTCAAACTTGAAGACTTTACACACTACAAAGATTTTCCAAATGTTGAAAAAATTACCAATAAGACAAAACAAAGATGGATTGATATGATTGTCGAAGAATATAAAAAATTCCTTATTGCTAATAAAGAAAAAGATTTCTGGTTTTCTTCTACAAGCGGAGATACATACATTATTGGAGAAGGGAACAGATATTGCCTCAATATTTTGGTGACTGGGGTTTATGATAGAAAAGCCATCTATGCAAGTGAATTTCCTGCTACACTATCAAACAAAAAGGAGTAAAACATGTCCATTATAATTTCACCAACTTTTAAAGGGATTCCAAAACTAATTGGTTCAGGGAATTATAAAGTTGATATCCCATGGGACCATTTGCAGGGCCACATTGAAAGACAAAATATCAACATGGACCCCGAGTTTCAAAGGGGTCATGTATGGACTGTTCAACAGCAAATAGAATTTGTTGAATACAAACTCAGGGTAGGTATGGCAGGATCAGATGTTTACATCAACTGCCCAAATTTCCTGAAGGGTGACTACACTGATATGGTTCTTGTTGATGGTAAACAAAGAATCACAGCAGTTCTAAAGTTTCTAGACAACAAAATTCCTGCATTTAACTATCTGTTTAAAGAATATACAGACAAAATGCGGATGACCGGACCATGCTTTCAATGGCATGTCAACAGCCTTAAAGACTACAGAGATGTCTTGCTTTGGTATATCCAGATGAACTCTGGAGGCACACCGCACAGTAAGGAAGAAATTGATCGCGTTAGAAAACTCATGAAGAAATACAAATACGAATAAAGGTAGCAGTCTTTTGAGATGCTAATAATGCAAGCTATAAATTTCTCGAGTCTAATACTTCGGCAACACCCATGGCAGTCCTTAAAACAGTAAGAGATAAGACAAATAATATTAATCCTAGATCATAAAATTCTTCATATAAAACATCCATTGAAAATCTAAATGTAAGCACAGACCCAATAGTCAAAAAGAAACATAATAATATTCCATTCATTTCTGTTGTCTCCGTATAACCCATTTATCTATAGCGCACCTCAAACAGTCACACCTACCAGTTCCTTTCCATTGGCAAAGTGGAGTAAGGACTTCAGCAGGTGGCGAGTCTGCTTGTGGTTCTTCCATTTTAATCTCAAGAAGTTCATCAAGAATAATACCTACTGGCCTTCTGTTCTTAGGCATATTATCCTCATACCTTTACACGTTGTCCATCACATAAACGAACCAGTGTTGGAAAATCTGTATCAGGATGTTCCATATAACTATAACCACACCAAGAACAAATCATCATACCATCAACACGAAACCAATCTTCTTCTGTGTAATATTGTGGGACATTAGATCTAGCAAATGCCTGAATTAATTTTCTTATTGAACGTTGTGTAAGTTTTATTTCTGTCATATATTCTTCGTATTCACAATAAAAATATGTCCACACTCATTACATTTTCCGGTATTAGAAGGCTTAGTATGTTCGAAATCAGTATCGTATATTTCTCCGCCATCACCATCAAAAAACATTGTTCTTATTGCGATAACACCTTTCTCACGTTGTGTAAATCCATTTTCAGATTGTTTGCATTTAGGGCAGCACAATAGACCACCATCTTTTGTTCTGATCATGGAAACCCTTTCACTGCCCATTTACACCAACCCCACATCACCCATGCCCGCCAGCGTATCTGGATTATGATGTAATGCAGCCACCATCGCAACCTGCTATGTTCGCACATGGTTAGCTCTATTGTTGTTCCGTGTACCTTCTTAACGAGAAACACCTCATAATAGTCATTACTTCGAACCAAAATATGCATTCCTGGTTTAATATCGTTAGCATCCATGGTGGTTATAGTTGATTCATGGTTTGGTGGTTTTATCATTATGCCTCCACATGTAAAGCATTGCCCTTTGCAGCCGCATTCCAACCTATCGTCAAACAACCAAGGATGCCTTAGAATTTGTTTTTGTAAGGCAAGGCATACCAGGGCATGGGTTTTTAAGTTGCGCGCTTCTTAGGGTAATCTACAACCCTCCCGACCATAACCTTCTGCCACCAAAACATCAAGCCACGCTTAATGTCGTTATTGAGTCTACAATAATGATCTGCTTCTTCTTCTGTTTTAAGACAGACGTTAGCAATAAACTGTTCTCCAGAAAAATTTCCTGAACTTGTTTTAGTTCTATGGAAATTATAATACTGTAATCCATAAATGATATAAATATATTCCAATGAAGACTTTTTCCTTGGCATTGTTTATCCTTGTGGTTATCTGAAGAAGTAATCAATGAACATCCCAAACACAATCATCACACCGACCCAGACCAGAAAAAAAGTCCAAATATATTCAAAAGCAGATTTATTTTTCATTGTATCCCTTAGCGCAATCTACGCCGCCATCCCCTGTAGTCCTGCAAAATTCTGGATCCCAACGTAATGACCATCCACCATCAAATGCAGAAATAGCAACAGCGAGTTTAGCTGTGGTTGGAATATATGCCCAAACAAGTTCATTTCTCGCTAAAAAATTATGACGACGACGGTACGCATCAAGAACATTAATTGCGCCATAGTCAGTACATGTTGTTCCAGAAATATTGCCATTACATAAGATTATATTATCTTTAAGTTCTACAATTTTTACATCTGCTGCAACATTATCAGCTTTAGCATCTGACATAAATACCAGCGGGAGTAAACAAGCCACAACGCAACCAATCAAAACTGCCAATACTGCCCCTAGTATTTCCATATTCATCTTTTTAGTGAGCATTTCACACACTTCCTTTCATGTACCAACATAGGTTTCATTTCTTATTTTAAGTTTTCCAAAAAACTTTCTTTTCACTACAGTAGAATCATTGATATGTTCATCCGTATAAGAAGTAATTTCAACTTCAAAAAAGAATTCTGTAGTTTCATGTTTTGTTCTCATCCACATAGCAAATTTTTCTCCAACCTTTGCATCTTCCGGAGCAATAATATTTACGATTTTATCTTCATCAGTTTTAATTTCATTTCGTATAAGTTCTATTTCTTTTTTCAATTTTTCCACACGAGTTAATTTTTGGCGCCATTCATTAATTAAATTTTCTATTTCAGGTCTCATTTATTTCAATCTTTCTTAAATTCAATATCAATATGAATATGGTATACCTGATCTGATATACCTGAATCTTCATTAATTTTAAGAGTAACATCATTTTTCATATCACATTTAATAATTTCAGATGACTCTTTAATTTCCTTTGCATACATAGCCAACTGTAATGAAATCATTTTCTTATGATCTTTCTCACTGCTCGTCCCTGTAGTCATTTGCTCTCCAGTATTCATGATCTTTTGAATGTTTTATTCTTCAGTGCTTCTTCTGCTTGCTCTTCTGTATTATAGTAATCAGACTCTCTAGAATAAGGTCCGCAGTCGCAATATGTGCCGATATAATAACCGGCAGGACTACGACATACCTTAAATTCAGAAGTATTATGGCAATCTTCACACTGTGGTCTTGCTCCAGTGGATATAGTTTCTCCGGGCATCATTTTAGTCTCCGTCCTCTAAGTTCTATATGAAATTCTTCTTCATTTTCTTGATTTGGTTTCGTCATTGAATTCAGTTCTCCATCTACAAATTACTTCTGAAACAAAATCTGCTTCTCCTGGCGTCATCATTACACATCCCATCCGCATCATATTTTCTTCTTCTTCTGCAGAGCCACTAAATTCAATTGAATACACTACAGGAAAATTATGTTTTTCTATCCTTCTTACCCTAACTCTACCAAATGCATGACTGGTATTGTCTGATGTTGATCTTTTCTTATAAACCCTATAAGGATCTTTATTTTGTTTTGTCATTTATTCTTCTTCGGTGGATTGTGTTTGAAATATTCGTGCAATACACGTTGCTGTATGAGTGGATTATCTATATAGCCACGCAGTGCCTCAACAAGATGTTCTGATCTAAGCAGACGCTTACACCACTCTGGCTGTTCTGCACCATGACGGAATCCACATTGACAATGCAACTCTTCTCTAGTTGACCAAACAAACTGCAATGGGAAACATGGTATAAAGCAAATCCAAAAGATAATGTCAAATCCTCGTGTATCCCAAAATAATCCAATCCATATATCTCTTGGTTCCCAATAGAAACGTACCTTTATTTTTCCAATGCGGGCACGTAGCATTGTGCGCCACGAATTATCTGGATTAATTACAGACTTTGTGACAGGTTTAGAAATTTTTGCCATTTAATATCCTTATCGTACTGTCTCTGCGTGTTCTCCCAAAAGACTTTCAAGTTTCTTATCAAGTTTTCGCGAAGCTTTCTCAATATCATACAATTGACGAGACATTTTCAGGAATGCAGGAATATTATGGTCTTTGATAAATCGTACACGGTTCGCATAGACAGGTTTGCCTTTTGTATCACAAACATTTATCTTTAAAATATACTTATCAATACTAAATCTGCCACGTATCTTTATAATATGGACAGACTTTATCTTACCGAGCTTCCATTCTGTTTCTCCTCTTTTATAAATACTATACGCCACAGACTTATTTACCAATTTCGCTGCAACGTTCTGGCTCTCTGCAAGCAACAACAAACGAGCGCGTCGCTCACACTGCTTAAGATCACCAGTAAACAATACTTTATTTTCACCGACCTTAGCGACATGATGACAATCCTCACCAGTGTCTTTATTGTCAAGTGTCATCAAACAATAAGGATCAGCATAAATAGCGTACCGCGTTTCTACAATTTCTGATCCAATATGAATCACTGGAGTATGATCTTTAAATGCATCTGCGAACTTATTAGTTTTCACCATTTTGGTCTCCTCAGTACCTAATCAGTTGGTCCAACCTTGGGTAAGGCATTTACCCTCAGCCTTTTCATCACCGTGCGCCATACGCTTACCGAGGCGACGACGCAGGCGTTTCAGCAAACGCTTCTCAAGACTACGCCATCCTCCAGACCTCTTACTTGGTGGAGAACTTTTATCAATCTGCGAAATACACATAACCGCCTCCTATCAATTATCAATTGTTTTCTTTTTTCTATATTTATTCTTCATATGAACTGCCTGCCTTGAAATACCAAACAATTTCGCAATATATGCTTGATTATCAAATAGGTCTAATGCAACGAACATCAGTTTTTCTTTATGTTTCAACAATTTTTCTAGCTTCTCTCTCGTTGAAACAATTTCATGGATTAATATTTTCTTTTGCTTTTCGTTCTTAAAGATCATTCAATATCTTCTCTATGGGTTAACTCTGCGTGCGTGTAGCCATCCTTCTTGAATGAAGATGGCTTAAAATCTTTATGAAATTGTGTCATACGAACATTATTCGGCTTACGATTGATTGCTTCTGCTTCTGTTTCATACACTGGATAGTTACTTGGAATAGGGATACTGCCTCCAAGTGGATACCACAATCCTTCTCGTTCTCCTTTTGAGAAGTGTTTCTCGACTTGTTGCGCGCCATTCGGCGAGCTTACCCATCCAGTTGTCCCAATAGGACACACTCGTTTACAGAGTCTCATTTTTAACCTCAAATTTACCATCAGGGAAAAAGACTGCGAAAATTTCAAGCTCGTTTTCTTTTATATCTTTTTCATTAGTAATAAAAATCTTTTTAGTTTCTCTATTCATAAAGACATAGACATTTTTATCCTTGGTTTTTGCCATGTCTGATGAGATAATAAGAAAATCATTTATATTAGCAGGAATCAAGTAGCTCATTTTAATCTCCCTGTTAACCCACTACCAAAGCATACCACATATGACATTATTAATGTTCAATAAAACTTACTCTGAATCAACCCAATTAAACTTCATCTCAGCTAGATTAGATGTAATGTCTTCACCTAAAGAAAAGAAAATAAAATCAGGTGGAGTATCTTGAGGTATACACTTCTTCTTAGAATCATTTGGCTTCATCTCTATCCAATACTTAGGAGCAGTAATAATCTTTGATCCAATCTTATGAATACTTGGTGCCCCGTTTCTCTGGATACCTGCAATAGATTGGCTAGCATCCTTCATATCAGGAGCAACAATAATCTCTTCTACACATTCGCCAGTCTTGGGATCCATACCTCTATAGGTAGGCGCCTTATATGAACCGCTCGGAAAACATCTAAAAACTCCCTTATAGTCTGCAGATGGCTGACATAGAGCCTTTAACTTTGTATCAAACAAAGTCACAGTTGTGAATTTCAAACCTTCTGTATTAGTGAACTGACCAACCTTCAATCTCTTGGTTGGACCAGCATCAACACCTGCATCAGCAGATGTACCACCATCATACATATCGGAAACAATGCGTGATCCGCCGTCAGCCAAAACACCGCTGCTTGAAACAGAATGACTGCTGCTGCTTGATGCTTTCTTTCCTGCATCTACAGTTACAGAAACATTCTTATCCACATTGCATCCAAAAACAACAGCCATAGAAAGAACAAAGCAAACTGATCTCATTGGTGTAACTCCGTTATGTGGCGTTTGTTAGGTTAAAAAATCATATCACCGCAGATGCGTGTATCTTCATTGTGTTGTGAATCACCAAGAAACAAATGCGCAAACTCATGACCTAAGCTCTTTAAATTCGGAGAAGAAACTGCTGTTGCCGGGTTCTGTAAGGCACCAGTGTATTCTAAATTATTAAATGAAAATATCTCTACTCCATTGACTGTTGTCCAATCTGGAGCAATAAGAACTCTTAGGCCGCAGTGGGTGACACGAATTTCTCTTTTATGTCTTTTTGATAAGCAAGAAGCAACACGCTCTGCGATCTCATCGATCTTATTGAGGTCAACCTCACCTGATCTATCATCTACTTTAATACCACGTGGTGTGGTCTTGTTCTGCCTGTATGTAAAACGTACTGCTTCATTTCCTTCCCATTTTGCTCCAGAGTAAGCAGCATCACAGGTGAATGGAGCTATCAGTGAAACACACACACATCCATTAAGAGTTAATAGAATTAAAATCACAACAAGCGCATTCAATAAGACAAATATTGTCTTACCTTGTTTGACTGACATATATCCTTTCTGTGGTTACCAAGAAGCATAATACTCAATACGTCCACCATCTTTTGCATTATTTCTCAACCATTTTTGGATTTTTTTGATATAACTTTTCATAATTTTTTTATTCAAATCAGAATAAAAATTTCCTCTAATCTTTTTGTATCCAAGAAGACATGATTCTAATGGCTCTGAATTTCCAAAACTTATTCTAACATGAAAACGACCATCTATGTCTGATAATATATCTACATTTACACTATCTCTAAATGCTTTAATAATTTCTTCATTCAAATTATATTCTGATCTAAAATACGCTAATTCATTTACATCTGAAATATATTTTTCGTATCCTCCAAGAATATATTCTTTTCTTCCACGGCCGACACCGTAAATATACATATCGAGTCCCATAATGAATTACCTTTCGTCAGTAAGAATTGCAGTACCTACGATTGGCCTCTTGGCAATTTCACTCGCCACCCTATTAGGTGGAAGATTCTCTAACAAACCTTCCTCATTCACAATAAGATAAAAGCAACCCTTCTTGTTATGCATATTAACCCTGACAAATTCAACATATCCTCCGACAGTTTCCTGCATCTGCTTGAGAGAAAGTTTTCCTTCAACCTTCTTCCTGGAACCGTCAATATTAATAATTTCTGTAGTCATTTTTACTCCTTAGTCAGAAAACCAAAAGCCTTCAAAGCATCCACATGAATTTTTACTCCATCACAAAAACCTTTTAAAAATTCAATTAATTCATTATCATTATAATTATCAATATAATCAATATAACAAATATTATCATCAAAACCAGCAGCAACACCTTCTACATATGATGAAGATTCGATTTTACTAGGACCATCAGGGCCATACACAGCACCAAGAGCACACATTCCATAACAAGTTTTTTCATCTATAGTAATAAATTGATCAAAACACCCAGCAACAGGAATTGCTTTTTGTTTTTTCAGTCCACTGATAACCATTTTACTGGTTAGTCTTTTCTTTGATTTTGATTTTAGCAACATAGTTCACTCCTCCTTATTTTGCTCACCATTATATAGAATTTTCATAAAAGCAATTTGGTCCCATGTGCCGCCACCTTCCCATAATAAATCTCCATTTGCAGCAAAAAATTCATAAACAACAAAAGGCCCAGAGAATTCTAATTCCAGTTTGAAACCAAAAAGATCCATTACAGTATTATAATCGTCTTTTTCTCCTGAATCATATGTAAAACTTTTTATAGTCTTATTTTTATTTAATGTCAAAACAGCTTTTAAAACAAGACCATCTCCTTTCTTTGGAACACCACAGCAATCCATTTCTAACTTCAGCTTAACGCCTTTTTCCTTGTTGGACTTAACCATATTAACTCCTTAGTTTGGTGTGTAACCAATAGTACCATAATGAAAAATATATTTTTTCAGTATAATTTCTAGCAATCTAAGATCTTAATTCAATGACTCGCTGTGAGGTATTTCGTTCTGCTAATAATGGAACCAAATAAATGGTCGAGATTTGCATTCTAATAAAACAAGCCACACTGCAATGGCACAGTGTGGCTAGACTATGTGAAGATTACAAGATTGGCCTCAGATGTATTATTACCAAGCAAGGCATACCCAACCAACCCTTAGTAATAAACTTATCTCAGAGGGTTATCTGGAACAATGACGTCAGGGCCATGTAAGTATGGCGTCTCTTTGTTATTTCTGTATTGGTCCAGGTGCGAACACCACCATGCGCTGTTTCAGATACTGCGCGAATATTTTTGACCTTACCGTAGGGCGGTATGACATTATACAGTTTTGCTATTTTCTTCATCTTATCTTTTCTATTGCGCTCTGTCCACCATGTAACGCCATTACAGTCTACCCATGAGATGAGATCAATAGCTTTATCTTCTTGGATCAATTGCTTTTGTTTTTTCAAGTTTTATCTCCAGGTTACGGTGTAAGAATATGATAGATAAGAAACCAAAAAGATCCATTGACTAGAATCCAAATAACTCCAGTGGCTAAATTACCACTAAAATTCCTAGGTACTGCATCTTTTTTATTTCTCGTATGAAACAATTTAGAAAATGGAGTAAAACTCATTCTGTATCCTTCGCACAAGATTTAAGTAAATTCTTTTGTGCTGCCATTGCATCTATCTTTATTTTGTATTTCATAATTCTATGATCTAATTCAATAATTAAACAATCAAGAACTTCCTTCTTTGTCCTGCGTATAAAAATTCCATCATCAGTGATCTTATGTCTAATAAGTTTATTTGATTTTGATTCTGTATTTGAAACAGAAACAGGCCAACGTGATTTAGTCCAGACAGTATGGTCTGTACTTTTCTCAACAATAAATGGAACAATTTTATCTGAATAAACATCACCATAATACCATGTCTCAGACATTATACATCTCCGTCTATGTCGAATTTAGACAAAGTATTTAAACGAATACCTTCTTCATCTAGAATAACCTTACAAATATTTTCTGCTTCAGTTGCATCTTTTTTATTCAACTCTGTTTCCATCCATACACATTGCTTATATTTTTTCTCAATATGATTCCAATCTACCCAGGCATAATGAACAACATAGGTCTTAGAATTATATATGTTCCCAAAATTATCTATTGTTCCAAAAGCGAAATGGTGGTTGTTGTATGCGGAACCAAAACTTTTCAAATCAGGATGTAAACTGAAAAACTTTCCTGACAGCTGATCATGAAATTTATCTGTTCTATATTTGGTTCTACTTCTCCACAAATTCATATATCCAAACCTAACAGTATGTCTGATGGCTGGATCATTAAACTTTATGAATTTCTTAATATAGAGAATAGCTAGGTTTTCTAAAATCTCATCACCATCAAGATACAAAACCCATTTTGAATCTGTGTATTTACGAGCATAGTCTAGAAGACTATTAAGGATATTGTTTTCGTTAAATGGTGTCTCTTGTTGAAAGACCTTAACATTCTTATATCTTTTATAAACTTCATCACTGCCATCATCAGACATACCATCAGCTATGATAATATGCTCGCAAAAATGAAGGTGATTTAAAACCTGCTCAAGCATAGTATGTTCAGGCTTTTGATCTCCAGGGCCATACACATACTTATTTTCATTCTTGAGCATAAGTATAACAACGAGACCTTTAACCATACTTCACGATTCCAAATCCGCATGCGGCGTGCCAGTTTGTTTCAATTTTTTCATTCTCAATTTTATTCCAAAATAATTCCATTTCTTCATTCAATTCTATATCGTCCCACAAAACAATTCCCTTAAATTTTTGCTTCATTAATTCATTATGAATTCTCAGCTCATGATGTCCGTCATGACCTATATCTACAAAAATGGTATCAAAATCATAAAATTTAAAATCAGTACACTCATCAGCATTTCTTAAATGTCTTACTAATATATTTTTTTCCATAAGAACTTCTTTAGAAATATGGCCCGTATTTACATCAGCAGTCAACACTCTTCTTCCTGGATAAAGAAAACAAACTGTTCCTGCGCCTGTTTGTGTTCCTAATTCTAAAATATTTTTATCACTTACAAGACTGGAATAAGCGAGGAGATACATATAATATCTCTCGGCTAGCATCCAGTTTCGCAAATATCCATGTTTCTCAAAAGTCTCGCCAATTTTATATTTCTCAGATAATGCCTGCAATACTTGCTTGTAATGAGATTCATTCTTATGAACTCCAGCATTACAAGTTTCCACAATATTTTTTAATTCAAGAGACATATTTATACTCCATATGGTTCAACAGTAATTAAACTAGATCCATTAATACTTAAATAAGATGTAACCTTTTTCTCATTTGAATATTCTACTTTAAAAATTGTCAAACTTCCTATAATCTGTATTCCAACAAATTTTCCAACAATACTTTCTTCCCTCACAGATCTATAAGTGAAAGTATAAAGTCCGCCTTCTTTGATGTCCATATTATCCTCATTCAAATAAGTTAAGGTTTATTTGTTTCATAACAGAATAAAAACAAACCAGCTATTCCACTGGTTCCGCCGGGTTTGAGCCTTCATGTTGGCTTCACACTACTCCCGCGCCTTTCTCGCGCTTTGCCTTGCGGCACCATGCAGCTTCAACACCAATGGAGCTTGGCTTCCCTGCATAGCTTCTTTGGTCCACCGGAATTTTTACTATCTATGGTCTTGACCGTCTGGTGTTAACTTCCTCCTAATGAATGCCG
>Ga0154020_10002823_pt1 | contig 21132 bp, 22 predicted proteins | sample Klosneuvirus_201_FD_109709 | JGI IMG/M metagenome (GOLD analysis project Ga0154020, IMG submission 109709) | Active sludge microbial communities from wastewater, Klosterneuburg, Austria - Klosneuvirus_20160825_MG | ecosystem: Engineered > WWTP > Aerobic digester > Activated sludge | place... | reverse complement strand
TATTTACAAGACATATTTTTATATTATGATATTAAATCGTCGTATCTTTTTATTATTTTTGCGTGTTCTTTTGCTAATTTTATTTTGTTAGCTTGAAACGCTTTTACGTCATTCGAGTTGGTTATAAAACCTAATTCTACTAAACATATAATACCCTCTTCTCTCATTAATCCTAATGACTTTCTGTGGGTTTTTTCTTCTGAGTGGACACCTCGATTTCTTATTCCAAGAATGTTTGCTGTAGAGTCTGTAATCTCTTTAGCAAAGGCTTTGTCTAATCTATCTGCATCTCTCTCTACAAATCCTGTTGCTCCTGTTGCACCTGATGAGGCTGCATCAAAATGGTATTCAATTATAACTGAGCCGCTGCCTGTTTGAATTCTCAACAGATACTGTGCTAAAGTTTCGTTGTCTTTATCTGTAATAACTCTAACTCCTAGTTTCAAAGCTTCTTTGGCTACTAGATTTCTAAAATCTGCTGTTAGGTCTGCCTCTCTTAGCCCATTAGCTACTGCTCCTGGGTCTACTCTGAGCCCCCCTATATTGTGTCCTGCTGAAACAAATGATGCCATAATTATTTATCTATTACTTCTGAGAAGTATCCTCCTCCTTTTGCTTTATAAATTTCTTTTATTGAATCTATAACTCCTTGTGTGCCTATAAACACCCCTGCGATTACAGTCCAATCTCCCCCATCTAAATTACCTGTAAACAAACCAACACAAGCTATCAAAAAAACTAAAAGTTTTCTGCTTACTAATTTTGATAATCCTAAATCTATGATTTGTCTTCTGCTCATTTTTTTAAAGTGTTACTTGAATAAGCCCTTTTGCCACCATTGTTATAAAAACTGTTCCTATGATAGCTCCTATACCTACAATAATTTTCATGTAGACTCCATTCTCTATTCTGTACTTTTTAAGGTCTTCAAGTTCCTTTTCCATTTCTTTTAACTTTCCCATCATTCCTTTGTCCTCACTTAAAACATTCCCTATAATTGCGTCTTTTATTTCTTTAACGTCGCTAGATACTTTATCTAAGTCTTTTTTTAATTCTTTTTGATGCGATTCCATCCTATCGAGTCTTTCTTGAGCAAGTTTTTCGAGATTTACATTTTTTAAATCCATAGTTTATATTTTAAAAAAGAGATAGAAGTAGCCCCTAAAAGGCTACTCCCGTCTCCACAACAACAAAGAGAAAATTAAATTATATGTACGGCTTCTAAGCCCAATTTTCCTGCTAATGAATTTAAAATTCCTTCTAAAGTAGTGTGTTTACCATACTCTACAATCATTCTAAATTCGTGTGTAATGTCACTTCTACTTGCACCCATTTGAGAAAGAGAGTTGTCTCTAAACTTAACGGCATACTGTACGTAGTTTTTGTGATATTTTAAAATTCTTTCTTGAGATAGATTAGCTCTTGCAAACAAATTACCTTTGTGGATATTTTTATTTGTGAAAAATTTATCTCCCATTCTTTCTGCTCCAAACAATGCTTGGGCATCATTGTTAACATCTTCTGCAAACTGAAGTTTTCTTGATGGTGCAAACTCTAATTCAGGGTCATAAATACTTCCTGTGTAGTTCAAAATGGTGTTAACCGCTGAACCAAAAGTCATAGACTTGATTTTTAAAGAGGTCTCTACATAAGGTACAAAATCTTCTTCGTATTGTTCAGGGTAAATATAGAAAGGTTTTCCTTTTACAAAAATACCCATTGAAGCGTCTTCATTAAATACCGTTACTTTTTCTTCCCAAGAAATACTTTCAAAATCTTCAGGTGCTGTAGCTTGGAACGGTTGTAAGAAAATATCATCGCATTGGTCACAAACTAAATTTGTAACAACTGTAGTTGAATAAGTTCTTTTACATCCTCCTGCCGTAGCTGTAACTAAATAATCTATTGCACCAACTGTTTGTGAAGCGGCTGTGATTGTTGGAAAGTTAGCTGCACTTCCTGCGAATAATAATGCGGCAGAAGATGGGTTTGTTAATGTTAAACCGTGAGCTGAAAGAATCGTTGCAGCATGAGCTGAAAAGAAAGCCGTAGCTGTTTGTGCAACTGTTCCTGCATCAGCAGTATTGTAAGTTGTTCCATCTATAACTACAGCTAAAGCTGCGTCAGTAGATACTGTAACTGTTTGTGTAGCGTTACCTGTAGCAAGCCCTTCTTCGATAGTTAAATCAGGGTAAGCAGCTTGTAACTCAGAAAGTCTTGTAGCTCCACACTCTGTATCAGGTAACACAATAGAAAATTGTTTAATTCCTGCTACACAAGATTCTCCTGCACCCCAAGTGTAAGAAGTAGTTGCTGTTTTAAAACATACATCTTGAACTTCTCCTAATTCTGTGAAAGTAGCTGTTCCTGCTATTGCATTTGTAGCTAAGAAAGATGTTTTTTCAGCATCTGTTAAAGCGTCATCTAAAACTACTAAGTAAGTTCCAACTCCGTTGTCATTACCTACTTTATTTACAGAATCTGCAACATAACCAGGTAATCCATCTACTAAACCTTCTTGGTCTGTTCCGTCATCTTCTAAAGAGATAGAATAAACTACTCCTCCTTCAATTAAAGAATATGTTGCAAGACAGTCAGCACAACCTTTGAAAGCTGAGTTAACATCTACAATAGACGCATCACTTAAAGAAACAGATGTTGGGTGTAAAATTGTATAAGTTGTAACTCCATTTTCACGGTTTGTTGGTACAACTTTGTAAGTTGGGTACTGTGCTTGAATAGCGGCAAAGTCGTTTGACTCTCCTGCGTTAGGGACATTAATAGAACTAAAAGTCCAAGAAGTTCCTACTAAAGCAGCGTTCTCACTATCAATCACACCAATCTCTAAAAATTGAGAAAGTTGGTCAGAAATAGAAGCCCATCCTGTAGCAACAGGTACTCTTTCCTCTTGCAATTCTTTTACTAATTTTCTAATTACCTCTTGCATTGTAACTCCTTCAGGACGATACACTTCTTTAGTAATTAAATACTCTTCTTGCCCGAAGAAAGTTGAAGCAACTTCTCCGTAAAGCATAATATCAAAAGTAGAAGACTTTCCTTCAGGAATAAACAACGCTGTGCTATCGTTAATTCCATCGTATCCTACTTCTAGGTGGTCTACTTTTAATTCTCCTAATTTTGGAGCGTGAGCAGTAATTTCTAAAACTGACTCTAATGGAAACCATCCTGTAGCTTTAGCTTTTACTTCTTTTACTCTTAAATTTGCAGGGGTAGTCATTTCCCCAATTTTAATTTGGATACGGTCTTTTTTACTCATACCTGCGAAATCAGATACTACTTGCAAACCTTGTCCTTTGACTCCTCTATCTTTAACTACGGCTAATTGCCCTTTAGCTAAATTACCATCGTGCCCGCTTGTTAATACTGAGGCAACTACTTGTGGTTTTGAAATACTTCCGTGTAACATTTTTTACTTATTGATTTTTAAATTATTATTTTTGTGCTCTTAAAGTTTGTAATTGAAATCGTGGGTTGTTTTGATTAACATCAAAGTTAAATACCATTAGAGAAATTATATCATCTAAAGATTTATCATCCCACTCTATTTTTGAATTTGAATCAAAACCTGATTCAGGGTCTTCGGGGTCAACTAATCGGAGTTGATTAGGATAGCGGTAGTAATTTAACAGAAGTTCGTCTACTTTGAAGTTGTCTACGTAGATGGAAAGATTATCAGAGTTGATAGTATAAGGGGCTTCTCTCCACTCAAATGACGGTTTTATAAATTCATTACCTAGAATTTCAATTAAATTTTCCGTCTTTATTTCTGTTAGGTCTATTATATCTCGACAGTTTCCTTTTACTGCTTTTGCTCTTGCCGAGGCTAAATCGAAGTAATTAAGTTGTTTATTTTTATATAAAGGTAGTTTAAAGTTTATTTTGTTTTCCGCTATTTTTTCTGCGGGGATTTTTTCATCTAAAACTAAAAACTTTTGTATGTACCTTATATCATCTACACCTCTCTGCTGTAAGTGTAATGTCAAAAACTTATTTTGTGATTCGTTGAAATTGAGGCAAAAGCGGTAATTATCTGTTGTTAAATTGTCATTCGTACCATTCTTTTCGGCTTTTATTCTATATCTGTCTTTTGCCTCTTCAACGTGTATCATTCTTTATTATGCTTTTGAAGGTTTTAAATGTTCAGGTACTTCTTTTCTAATGTCGGGGTTTTCCTGAATTAATTCCTTTATGATGTTATGTTGGATGTTTTTATCACTTAAACAAAACTCTGCAATATTTTGTAGAGTGTTTCCTAAGAACTCATCTCCATCTGCAACATAACCTCTTTTTGTGTGCTTGATTTTTCTTTTATTGTAAAGTTTTCTAATAGCGTAAAACCATTCCATTTTTTCTTTACCTATTGGAGTATCATATTCTTCATAAGCTTTGGTAAATCTCTCACAGAAATTTACTCCACCTTCTCCATTTATAATATCGTAGTAAATTAACGACAAATCTTCTCCTTTAATTTTTGAAGGGTCATCTCTGTCAATCCATTGTAAAATTAAATCTAATTTCTCTCGGTCTCCATTAACTAAAGTAGAGAAAAGAATTGAAGTCTCAAATTTAACTTTTACTTTGTCTTTTGCTTTTGATTTTAATCCTTCGTTTGAAGTAAGGGTGAATTTTGCATTAGCTTTTAAAGTTAAATCTTTTTCGTCTTTTTCGCAAACCACTCCTGAATAAAGTAAATGGAACAACTCCATTAAGTCTTTTTTATTCTCTGTGTCAAATTGCCTATTTACATAAGCAGTCATTTTATATTCTCTCCAAAAATCATTATCATGAGTTGGAGAAAGATTTACATTGTAAAGGTCTTCATAAGGTTTTTTAATAAGCTTTACGTATTGTTTTACAAGCTCATCTCTTTCTTTATCTTCTTTTACAAGTCTTAGACAAGGGCTGTTTGTGTCAAATCCCGTATCATATCTGTTAGCATTCTCATCAAACCAAATTCTTTCTACATTATCGTTTCCTTCAAATGGAAATTTAGTTGCTCCAATTTTTTGAAGCATACTTGGTGCTTTTGAATCAAATCTGTGGTCAAGAACGTACTTTTTTCCTATCTCTATTTCAGAGTTAGCAATTCTAATTTTTGTCATTTTTCTCTCTTTTTGTTGTTTTTATTATTCCCCCACCCTTTGTTAAGATGGGGGATTTTATTTTATTCTTATCGGATTGCTCCAAATCTGTTTGCTAATTCAATCATAACGAATTTACTTGGGTCAGGCATCCAAAGTGCTCCGAAACCATAAATCCAAAATCCTTGAGCCATTAAGTTGTGAGAAGATACGATGTCAGATACTTTTGTTGAACTATATCTACCGTTTTGTCTACCCCACATTACTGCATTTCTTTCAGGACGGATTAAGTAAACATTATGTTTAACCATTGTCTCTCCACCGATTGCTTTTGTACCTTCAGGTAACTCAGCGTTGTTAGAGAATTCTTGGTCTGTAACATCCCAAATATATCCTGAGTAAGCTGTGTAGTCTTTTCCTGCTGGGTTGATACCTCTAACTCTTACATCAGCTCCACCTACATTGTCTAAAGAACTATCTTCTTCTACTTCTAATACTCCAATACCTGGCAACCAAGCTTTCGCAAAACGAACAGGTTGAACAAATAAAGCTTCTAAACCTCCTGTTACTACATGTTGTGCAAACGGTCTATCCGAACCTAAAATTGGAGCTAAATTATTCAATTGAGCGTTTGCGTGTTTTGCAATGATTCTCTCAATGTTTGCAGTTAACTCAGAACCTGCTACAATTTTCAAACGGCAGTCTTCTGAACGTTTGTTATTATATTTGTAAACATAGTTTTTAACACCTAATACATCAGACTCATCAAACATACCTTTACGGTTGTATTTGAAAATTTTTCCTCTACGCATTTGTTGCCATAAACCTTCATTGATTTCAATAACTCCTTTTGAAGTTGAAATTTTTGCAGCGTCCATGAACATCAAAGAACTATTAAACTTATCGTTGAAAGTCTTGATTGTTAAGATTTCCATTAAATCCGCAATAGTGTTTACAGCACCGTTTGGAGTAGCCACTTGAACACCTACTAAAGGATTATCAGGGTCTAACTGCATTGATTGTACTTTCTTAATATATTCTTGAGTATCTACTGTAGTGTATCCAGGATTCATTTTGTAAGAATCCGCTTTACCTGTAACAGCAGACTCCATACCTTGTCCTGCACCTAATTTGAACTCTCCTTCTAAATAACGGTTACTTTCAGGTAAGTGAACAATACCAAGTTTTTCAGCATATTCAAAGATATATGAAGCAGAACCAACTTGATAAGTTACATCATTTTTCAAATAAGAAATAGGATAAGCTAAAGAAGTGTCTGATTCAGAGTTTGGTAAAAACATTGTATGAACGTAGCCATATCCTACATAATCAACTTCTACGTCCGCCACCATAATAAATGAGTTTGGAAGTGTTTTGTCAATTGTAATTGTTTGGTAAGGAGATAGTTTTTTGTTCAAAACAACTTTAAAAGTAGAACCTCCAACACCAACATATCCATCAGGAGATTGCTCAGAAGTGTCCTCTACTGTTCTTAAACAATTATCTGTTTCTACAGCAGATTTGTATTTAAATCCACCGTCTTGTCCGTTAACTGTAAGAACGGCGTTAGAAGCTACTACATTACGGTAAACAGAGTTAGCGAAAGACTCTTTTCTTTCTACTTGTTTGTCCCACGCTGTTTGTAGTAACAACATGTTTTTGTTAGGGTCTAATTGTAAAAACGAGCTTGTTAAAATACTCGCATCCATATACCCTTGTTGTGCAGCTATTAAATTTTCCTTCGGGAACATCCCTACGGTCATATTTGTAATAGGTGCACCGTTAAGTGCTAAATTTTGATTGCTAAACATTGTTTTATTTTAATTTTTATGGTTTGTTAAACATTTTTCCGAACACTTCTTCTTCAAAGTTATTTGTTTTCTTAGTTGTGTCCTTTACTTTTGAAGTGTCTATTGTAATAGAAGACTTAGCAGTTTGTATCTTTTCTGCTAAAACTTTTTTACCTGAAATCCACTTTTCAAATTCTTGTGGGTTATTTAAAAAGAAATTAATCTTTGCATATAACTCAGGGTTCTTTCTCGCTTGAAAATATAAGTTGTCGGTATTTGATATTTGAAACTCATCTGTTTTTGTTGCGTTTTCAACTAAAACTTTTGCAATGTTTTCAGGAATATCCCACCCCTTATATTGTTGATTAAGTGTTTTTTTAAAGGTCTTAGCTTCTTCTTTTTCTTGGTCTACTCTCTGTAATTCAGCTTGTCTTTTTTGCTCTATAGCATCATTGTGAAGCTGTAAATGAGTTGTTAGTATTTTTTCTGCTTCTGTTTCTAATGTTCCTGCATTAATATACTCATGTAATTGTGCGTTTATCACACCATCAGAAATACCTCTTTGTCTTAGGTCTTGTGCTAAAATATTAATAGCTATTTGTTCTTTCTGTTTATCTTCTCCTTCCTCTAAAACATTTTTTAAATTTTGGAGTGTTTCGATAGCACTTACGTTTTCTTTGAAAATCTCTTGAATCGAGCCGCCTGCTTTTTTAATTTCAATTAACTTCTCAGTGGTCTCGTCTAAACCTTCTCTTGATATGTATCTCTCTTTTAACTTAGTGTCTTGTTCGGCTTTGTACTTTTCAACTATTTCGTTAAATACACTCTCGTCCTCAACTTCTATTTCCGAAAGAAACTTTTCTTCTCCATTAAAATTGATTGAAAAATCCTCAATGAATTTTGTCTCAATTAATGTCTGTAATTTCTTTGTGTAATCAGAGGATGGTTTTGGTTGTTCTTCTACAATTGTAGTTTTCTCCTCTTCTTTAACTGCTGTTACTTCTTCTTGTTTTGGTGGATTAGGTAACTCAGTTTCTTTTTTCTCTTCTGTCGGTGGGGTTTTGTCTCCGAACATCTTGGCAAAAATGTCATCAGGATTAACCACCATTGGTTGTTGTTGGTCTACATTCATTTTCTCTGCAAATTTAGTATAAAGGTTTTAGATATGAAAAAAGTTTAATTTTACTTTTAACATGTGTTACAATTTTTGTTATTAAAATTTTTTGTTAGTTCTTGTTTATTTTAGCTATCATCTCGTTTGACGAAATTTGTCTGTTCTTAGTTCTAATTTCCTCGTTCTTCTGTTTCAGCTTCTCCAATTCTATTTTCTTAGTCTCACCATCCATCTCCATTTTACGTGCTATTTCAGCTCTTCTGATTTCTCCATCCTGCTCTATAGCTGTTTGTTTTAGATTGAGCTCATAAGCTTTTGTAATATCAGGCTGGTTGTCATCTTTTGTGGATGCAGAGTCTCTTCCTAATGCAGTTAAGTAAGCTTCTTTATACTGCCACTCTCCTTTTAGATTTGTAAGTTTTTCTTCGTGCTGTCTCTCTTCTACTAAATTTTGACGTTGTGCCTCAATCTGTTTTGTAAGTTGAGCATCTTGAAACTCTTTTTCTGCTCCGTCTTTTTTATCTTGTCGTATTCTCATCTCCTTAGCAATTTGTTTTAATTTAAGAGCGTAAGGGTTTGTGAATATATCCACAAGGTCATTTAAGTCTTTTTGAATTGTGTTGTCTGACATAAGCATCTGCTGTATCATCTTAACAACAGGTCTGTCTTTTGAGTTAGAAGCGGGCATTACAGATATTTTTCTAAGCGGGAAGTATTCTCCGTCCTCTGCTAAAATATCTATAAATACATTTGCTCCGTCAGAGTTTTGTACTAATCTTGAAGAAGATTTTCCATTAGTTTCTGCTATCTGTGCAATAGCTATATGTAGTTCATTTGACCTTGCTTTTGAAGAACTAAAGTCGTCTACGATACCATTTATAAGAGCATACGTGGCAACAGCTTGTTGTTTTACCCCTTCTGCTGTTTCTTGGTTTATAGCTGCTCCTAGTAATTGCGGAGTTACTCCTACTTGGGAGAAACCTTCTTGTTTAAAATACTCCGCCATCTCTCTTCTGTACTTAACCATATCGGCAAATACAATTTCATTTCTTTGGAATATATTTGGAGAAGGACTTCCTCCTTGCATTTGTCTACGAGAGAAATCTACAGGGAGTAATTTTGTAAGCTTAATTGTATCTTGAATTGTAAATAAAGCTTCTTCTGTTGTTTGGTCTCCTTTTAAATCATCAGGAATTGCGTTGATGTCAAAAGAATAAAATATTCCAGGTTCATCAGCAATTAATTCTGATATTTGATTTAAACAAACATTGTGTAACTGTTGGTAAGGAAATACTTTAGCTAAATGCGAATCAGAAATAATCCCTCCGACAGGGTGAAGTATCTCATAATAATCTGAGTTACCTCTAATTTGTTGTTCTATAGGTTTACCCCACAAAACTAAATCTTCATCTAATACTATCCCATTGTTTTGTTTTAAAACAACAGCATACCAAGATTGAGGTAAATAGTGCCAATGTAAAGTATTTTCGTATTCTTCTAAATTTCCTTTTCTTAAAGCTTCTCTTATTTCTTCAGGGGATATATTTCTTTTAACTTTTATATCGTACTCTTCTATGAAATCTTTCATAAGTTCTTCTGATACTTGTTTAATATCTAAAGCTCCTACTTCATTTCTATAAATTAAAATACCTGTTCTTTCAAAAGAAGTCCAATAAACTTCCATTGTTTCAATAGTGGAATTTGATACCTGAATATCACTTCTATATTGTTGTGAAAAACCCTTACCTAGTCCTGCTTGCATAGACCCCGCTCTTGGCATATAGTGGTTCTCAATAGTTTTACCGTCCGCACTCATTGTCTGTGCAAGCGGTACTCCTAAATAAGACTCCATCTCAAGATTTACTTGGTGGTCAAAATAGTTATGGAAAGGTAATATATAATTTGTGGCAAAAGGTAATCCTGTTTCTCCATTTGAGCTAAATGGATAAACTCCTTTTTTAAAGTCTTTTCCTTGGCTGAAGAAATCCCCTATTTTCTCTTGCTGTTTTGGTGTCATTAAATGCCCATACTTAGCAATAGCGTCTGTAATTGATAGGTTTGTAAGCCTGCCTATAAATTCGCATTTTTGTGGAAATCTTGTATTTGAATACTGTGAAAAGAAAACTTCTTCTGGCATCCAATCCTCTATGTCATAATTATCATACCCTAGTCTATAATGGCGAAACCATCTTCCTGTTAGAATATAATCAACTAATCTTTCTCTGTCTTCGGTATCTAAATAAAACTTTTCTTTATCTCTTGTAAGAACGTTATTAGCCCACTCTGTTGCTAATACTTTAAAGTTTTTTGATAATGTTTTTTCAAACTCTTCGGGCGAGTATTTTTGAACTTGTGCGTCTAACTCTTGTAAGTATGCTTGTTTTTCTTCTTCCGAGCTAAACTCTGTTTGGTCGGGATTTATTCCGTTTTGAATAAGCATCCTATCTACCTCCGCCTTAAAAATAGCTTCGGCGTATTTATGCATATTCTCTGTTCTTGCTCGTATAAAATCATTGGTGGAGTGTTCATCCATCGAAAGGATTCTGTACTTGTCATCCATTTCGGAAAAAACAGATTTAATAGCATTAGATATAATTCCTAAAAAGTCGAAGTGCTTTAAGTGTGTTGGTAAAGGGGCATCATTAGTTAACTTTTTTAACTGCTGTGCTTCGTCTCCATATAAAGTCTTTTCAATATCAACAGACTCATATACAAAAGCCCCTTTAGTCATCTTTCGTATCTTACTGAAAACAAGATTTTGCCTCACTTGTTTTACAGCCTCATTATAAAAATAGTCCATATTAAACCTTAACCAAGCATCTGTCTTTTGACCCTTTGGTAAGGTTTGTACAGGCATAGTAGTGTGACCTGTTGCTCCACCACCTATTCCTTTATATATATTGTATTCACTCAAGGTTCTATAATTTAATCAGCAAAGATAGTTTTTAAAGAAGAAACTTGCAAAAAGGTTACATTGGTTGTCAACCTATCTTCTCCTAGTTGTGAAGTTATTTCTTCTTGGGTTATTAGTAAAATGCTGTAGTTTTCTTATTGGTTTTTGTTGCGGTTGTTGTTCTTCTTGTTCTTTTTTCCTACCGAAAGTAGTTTTTGGATATATATAATTTTTATCTAAGAAGTGAAGTAGTCCTACACCTCCTAGACAACTTGATACTCTATCGTAGTTACCATTTTCTGAAAACGCAATTATTTCTGATAATAAATGTATATCATCAATTGTGCTGACCCTTTTAACTGTTACTTCTTTTTCAAAATCATTTAATATAGTTACTTCTTCTTCTAAATATTTTCTAAAGATAGATATTAATTTTTGCTTTGATTGTCGGGCTGTCCATCCGTATTTTCGTGCGGAGTTTTCTGAATAAGCTAAAGTACCTGTAAAATCAATATGCTTTTCAAGGTATTGGTCTTCTAAGTGTCTTTGCTCTAAAAATGTTTGAAATACCCCTAAATCCTCGTTTTCAGGAAATAAAACTGCGTTATAATACTCTAATAAAAGAAGCGTTTTTTCACTAAACTCTTTATATCTATTTGGTCTAGCGGCATAGGTTGCTACTAACTTACCTCCACTTTTATCCCCTACCAAAGGAAATTTAAATACGCTTATAACTCCAATAGAGTCTGTACTATCTGCTCCTTCTTGTTTATAAAAGTCGGCAGAAGCTATATAGTAGTATCTTGGAGTTTTCTCTAAGTCGGGCGGCTCTATTATTAAATAAGGGGCATCTTTATTACGCCCTGAAAAAGGAAATGGTATTAATTCCTCATTTGATTTTTCAACAGTTATTTTTCCATCACTATCTCTATATATGTTTTTTCTATTATCCCATTTTCCTGTTTCTAATAAGTAATCTCTGTGTCTTCTTGCGTCGTCCACTACATCTGAAAATGGAGATATTTTACCTGATAAAAAGATTTCTTCGGGGTCAAACGGATGATAAGCTAAAAGTCTTATATATTCTTCTCTATCTCCTACTTTATCTTGTCTTTCTTTTTCCTCAGCTTTTTTGGCTGCTTCCCAATCTGTTACCCAAAGAGGGACTTTAGATAATGTCTCAGACTCAATTCCTAAATAACTAGCTAAATTACTTTTTATTTTTTTATGTTTAATACACATTTGAGTAGGTAAAAACAGTCCATATTTTTTCCTCTTCCATGTTATTAAATCCTGTGGGACTCCTCTCTCTAAAGCATCCCAATCCATTAAAGTTACTTTATTATCAGATGGATTGTTTAGCATTTTTATAGCGTCTACCGCTAAATCATCGCTACCCCCTGTTCCTGTAATTAAAACACTACATCTTAATATACCGTCTCCCCAAAGAGCTGATTCTAAAGCTAATAAGTTCTTTTTAAAAGCAAACTTCATAGCCTCATCCAAAATAAATTCATCGGGTGTAAAACCAGCTAAGGATTCTTGTTTTGATTTTTTAGTCCCTCCTTCAAGGTTAATAATAAAAACGTTGGTTGTTATTTTAGATTTATTTACCTTAGTTTTTATACCATAAGCTTTTCCTCTTCCGTCTTCTGTTGGTGCTAAGTAGTATAGTTTAAATGCGGGGTGTACGTTATTATAAAAAACATCTAAGTTGTTATGGATGTGATTTAAATCTTCCGAAGAACCTCCCGCACATAAAATTTGTTTTTTATTCAGTACTTGAGCTCTTGCAATTCTCGAAGAGTTTAGCGTAGTTTTTGCAGCTCTACGTGTTGCTGCAATTAGACTCATTGTTTGGTCTTTTTTACTTTTTATAAAGTAATCTGTGATTAATATTTCATTGTCCCTTAAATCAGGTATCTGAACAATATCTTTATTCTCTTTTATACCATTTATTTCGAAAGTGGTTGGTTTGTTAATAGGGAAATAATTAAAGTGGAAATAAAGCCACCCATCAATAAAATACCCGTCTATCTCTACACCTCTTTCTATTTTTTTATACTCGTTTACATAATACTGTAATGTTTCAGGCTCTTGCTCCCAATAGTTTTTATCAGAATTATATTGAGGGGGATTTTCATTTAAAATATGTAATGTCTGTGGTGGTGGAGATATAAAATCAATTCCCATCTTATCAAGTTTTATTTTGATTTCAGGAAACTGTGTAACTAATGTCTCATGCATAGCGATGGTTGCCTTTTGGTCATCTAACCATCTTATCCCTTCTGTTGCTTGGTCTTCTCTTATATTTAAGTTTGTAATCTTTTCTTCTATCTCATTAGCCCCTTTGTGACAATCTTTTGTGAGTTTAATCTCTTCAGACCTAACTTCTTGATTTTCAATTTTAGTTATGTCAATAGAGTATAAATACTTTTCTATCCTATCTGTATGCTCTTTAACTACATCTAAACAAAATTTTACAAACCTTTTTAGTTTGGGGTCATTGTGCTCTCCTTGGGTTTTTTTAATAAATACAGAAACCCTGTTCAAAATATATTGAACAAGGTCATTTTGTAAGTTGTACTCGTCTGCCTTACCTTTAACTGTATCCTTTTGTTTTTTTATAAACTCTGAGAAAAGTTTTGTAGCCTCGGCTTTTTTTACTTTATTTTTATCTTCGGAATAAAGCTCGTTAAAGTATTCATCATTTAATATAGACTCGATTGTTAGTTCTGTCCAATCGTTTTTAGATATGTAAGATGCGTACTTTTTAAACTGCGGTTTATTCTTAGATATAAAGTCATCTATAAATTGACTCACTTATTGTTGTTTGGCGGTTAGATTTTGGTATTCAATGTTTCCTTTAATGAATTCTCTTTTTCTCTGTTCGTATAATTCTCTATTGGCTATTTCTCCTGTTGTTGTGAAGAGGAAGGTCGGTTTGTAATCTTCTGCTATTTCTTTTATTTCTTGTGGAATTTCTACTAAATCCTCTGCTAATTTTAGATAATGATATAATCGTATTTTCATCTGATTCATATCTACTTGTAGCAACTCTACAGAACCTAATTCGTCAAATATCTCTCCATATAGTTGCTCCTTGTCTTCTATTTTTAATGCTTTTTCAGCAATGTCTTTTCTTATTTCTCCTGCTGCTTTAGCTCTGTCTTCAAAAAGCTGTTTATAAAGGTTATATTCTTTTGCTGTTTGCTCTATTTTTGTTTGTATACTCATCTTATTTCTGTATCCATTGTTCAAATTCTTTATCACTCATTCTTTCGTCCTTGTAATAATCTTTTGTTTTTAAAAGAAAATTTATAGTGATGTAGACTTCTTCATCTGTCATATCATATAACTTCTTCTTAGCTTCTTTTTCTATTTGCGTCAATTTTTGACCAAAAGTAAATTTATCATCAATTGCTAAAAACTTACCTAAGCTTTGATATGCATCTCCTGCGTATTCTACTGTTATCGACATTTTCCGATTATTTTAATATTAATATTGTTTTTTGTGCAAGTTAATGTTTTTATAATATCTCTTTCGCAAAGCGTGTATTTAAGAGTGTATTTTACTTTTCCTTCTTCTAAATCTGTTTTTGTTTTTGTAACACAACTGCATCCGCCTTTTAAGTTTAAACCTTCAAAACCCTCAAACAACAGTTCTACTTTTGTATCTTCTCCTTTTCGTATTGTTCCTAGATTTAAGATGTAACCCTCTCCTTCCTTATAAAAGGAGTATTTATCTGTTATTTTTGTTATTTTCATTTTTTCTTTGTTTATGTACGTTTAATCTTATTCCGTTTTTATACTTCTCCCATTGGTTTCCTTTAGGGTGATGGCATAAATATTCTTCCTCCGTCTCTCTAATCTTTAATTCAATTGGGCAGTGACATATTGTGCACACTCCTGACTTATGGTCTTTATCAGCTCTGCCAAAAAGCCACGAAAAAAAATAGGAGAGCGTTGCTAAAAAATTATGAGCCGATGATGTGCTCGTGGTATTGAGGGAGTTGTATTCACACTCCAAGCAAGTCGCTCTCCGTTTTTCTATCCACAGTTCCTCTCTTTGTTGTTTGAAACGGGATTTAATAATAGTCAAAAGTTTAGCAATCATTTTAGACTAATTTCATTATTTTAGAGTCAAATTTCATATAGTAATCTAACTGTTTTTTTGCTTTTATGTATTTTAAAGTGTCTTTACCTTTTGTGAGGTCTTTTACTTCCATTCTTTTTTTGAAAAAGGTGGCAAAATTAGGAACGTAGTATCCTTTATCATAATCATTGTCGTATTTTTCTATGTATCCTAACATATACTCCATATAACATCTGTAAAGGTCTTCTACTTCTTCTTTATCTATTCCCTTTTTTTCAGCTACTCTTTTTATTAAATCTATTTCAGTAAAATAATCAAAATCATCTTTTTTTATCCAATGATGTTGAGCTATTTGTATGTATTTTTCTTTACTAAACATCGTAAATAAGTACTATTCCTTTTGCTTGTTTTCCGTCAACAATATCTAAAACATCTTTAAAATAACTGTGTAAGTCCTTTCCTGTTTTATATTTTTTAGACACTAATATTTTTTTATTTGTTAACCTTGTTAATATCTGTGCCGTATTCTCTTTAGATGTTTTATAATTTATCATAAAACGGTCTTTTGCTTCTTTTGATACTTCACCAACACTAATTACTTCGCATAAAAAATCAAGCTCCCTACTTGTAACCTCCTCAAAATAGAGAGTACATAGAATACTTACAAGTTGTCTTATAGCAACTACCCTATCTTTTTTAGTTGACCACTGAATCATAAACTCCTTTCACTGAATCTTCGTTTATATAAAATGTGTTTTCTACTGTTTCTCCGTCTATTTCTAGGGGAGCTATATTAGTATTTAAAACTAATAGTTTATCACCTATATTATACTTACTACCAACTGTCTGCTTAATTACTTCTATTATATTTAAGCCACTTTTGATAAGCTTGTCCTCTTTTCCTACTAATAGTAACGGATGATTTAGCGATACGTTCTCTATACTGTACATCTTCTCTTATTCTTTTTTGTAAATTATAAAATATTTTTCTTACTTGTTTTGGATAGTAGCCATATATTCTAACTTCACCAAGATATTCAAAAAGTTCCTGCTCTTCTGTTTCTTTGTAATAAACAAATACTAAAAGCCTGTTTTTATTTTTATCATTAACTATTCCAAGCCTTACTCTATTATACTCTAAAAAAAGAAAGATTTTTGTTCTTATTCTTCTTCGTTGAACTCCTGCTCCATATTTCATTAAAATGAAAAGATAGCGAAAATAATTGTCATTATATAATAGGTTATCTGCCATTTCAAGTACAAAGGTAAATCATTACTTTTAAAAAAACAAGAAAATTATGATTCTATTAACATTTTTCCTACAAAACATAACAAATATTGTCAACTATTTGGAAATGTGAATGTGGTTTCGTAACTTTGTTGTCAACAATTTAGAGATGGAAAAATTAGGTCTTACAGAGTTTTCAGAGGTTTTCTATGATAATCTCGATACCGTGTTAACTACATCGCTCCTGCATTTAGAAGAAAATGAATCGTTTTACGATGAAGTGGTATTTAGAATGTTTGATGTATACCAACGTGATAATAGAGACTATTCTGTAAATGATTTACTTTTATTGTTTCATATTTTTTTACACGCAATGTTTAAATACAAACCAAGTGTAGAAAAAAATGATAATGAGTTAAAAATTCTTTAAATTGTTTATTTATTAAAAATTAAATAGTATATTTGCACAATGAAAAATTTATTACATACTTTAGAACTTCAACCGCAAGAGCGTAAAAGCTTGTGGAGGTCTTGTATATGTAATAGTGAAGATGATTTAGTTTAATCATTTAAAATTATAAAAACAACGAAGCCTCCTTTTTAGGGGGCTTTTTTATTTCTAGCAACTAGGGCAGATGGATGAACCCGCTTGTTTTGGAAACAAGAGATTCGCTGATTCGATTTCAGCTTGCTAGACGAAATGTTCCGTTAGTGAAGTGGTTAACACGTCTGACTTTCTATCAGGAGGCATGGGTTCGAGCCCCATACGGAATACTAAAACTGAGGTATAATGTAATTGGCTAGCATAAGAGACTTTGACTCTCTTAGTTCAAGTTCGAGTCTTGATACCTCAACTGTGTTGTTATGCTAATGGTTAAGCAGACTGATTGTGACTCAGTTGATGGGGTTCGAGTCCCCGCAACACCCAAAATGCCCAAGTGACGTAAAAACGAAGCTGGTAGAGTATCCTGTTTTAGACGCAGGGGTTTTAGGAGTTCAAATCTCCTCTTGGGTACAAATTAAAATGCCCCAGTGATGGAACTGGTAGTCGTGCTAGGTTTAAGCCCTAGTGTTCAGTAATGGGCGTGTAGGTTCAAATCCTACCTGGGGTACAAATGTTTCTGTAGTTTAATTGGAAAAATCTCAGGTTACGTCCCTGAAGAGTGAGGGTTCGACTCCTTCCAGAAACTCAAAATTAAAAATTTTTGTTAACTATTTGCATAATTCAAATATTAGTTTTATATTTGCCGAATAATTAAAATACATAAGATTTCAATGTTACAAATGAATACCATAAAAGCAAACACAATTGTTGGGGATAGATTCCCAAACAGAGGTGCTATGGTATAAAGTTAATAACTAAATATATTAATACGTAGCCCTCCTATAAAGAGGGCTATTTCTATTTTGGGGGTGCATGTTCTGAGGCTAAGCGAAAGATACTTGCAATATTTTTGATGTGATTTCGACTATCACCATCTCCACTAAATTAAAATTATGAAAACAATAAAGAAGTATAAACAGTAAACACCCCCACTATGGGGGTATACACTCCTATAGCTGAGATGGTAAAGCACTCCCCTTTTAAGGGAGGTATCACAGGTTCGAGCCCTGTTGGGAGTACATAATATTGGTATATAGCTCAATTGGTGGAGCACCTGACTGATACTTAGGCGGATATAGGTTCGAGTCCTATTGTACCAACAAAAATGCGAGATGTAGCTTAATGTGTTAAAGCACCACGCTTCCAACGTGGGGAAGGGGTTCGATTCCCACATTTCGCTCAGAATATATTGCGGCGTAGTCAGTAGATGGAAGCTTGTGAGGCTCATAACCTCATGCAGAAATGCCCCGTGGGTTCGAGTCCCACCGCCGTTACTAATGGTCTATAGGTCAAATGGTTAAGATGTCTCACTGTCTATGAGTACGGAATGGGTTCGACTCCCATATAGACCGCAATGCCAATTAAACATTTAAGGATGATGTCCGTACTTGTAATACGGAGAAGAGGGTTCGATTCCTTCATTTGGCTCAATTAAAATTCCTTGTTTGCATAACGGAAGTGCCTATGTTTTACATGCATAAGGAGGTAGTTCGATTCTACCACAAGGTACAAATGCAGGAATAGCCACAGCAATCTTCTAAATTGCTACGTGTAAATGGAGCTGTAAATGTTGGTTCGAGTCCAACTTCCTGTTCTAAAAATCGCCTTGTAGCTCAATTGGTGGAGCAGTTCACTCATAATGAAAAGGTCGAGGGTTCGACTCCCTTCGAGGCAACTAATATTCTTCGTTAGCTTTAATGGTAGAGCAAACGGCTGTTAACCGTGAGGTTGGAGGTTCGAATCCTCCACGAAGAGCAAAATTAAAATTTATTGTCAACTATTTGCATATCTCAAATATATGCTTTATATTTGCACCCATAATGAAAAATACAACTTCATATAGTTCTTGTTGGTACTCGTTTAGTTACGAGCAGGGACGTTATGTACAAAAATTAGGTTCAAATACTGTAATTGGATAAATAGTATTTAAATAAGATTAAGACGTAACCCCTGCTTGAAAAAGCTAGGGGTTTTTTATTTGCCGTTATAAACCGTAGGGGTAGCGGGACAGCCTGTAAAGCTGTTACGAAAGTTCGGGTGGTTCGACTCCATCTGGCGGCACAAAAAAATTGGGGTTGAAGCTAACTTAGTAGAAGCGATAGTCTGAAAAACTATAGGATTTGGAGCGTAACCAAACTTCCCCACAAAAATAGTGAGTCGCAATGCTGGCGTGCTTATCGGTCTTGAAAACCGTGATGACGGTGTAAAATCTGTCGTAGGAGTTCGAGCCTCCTACTCACTGCAAATAGAAAGTAAACCTGCTAAGGTGATGGTTCGGGGTAAAACCTGGATGAGGGTCACGACCTCTGCTTTCTGCAATTAAATACTTGAGTAGCATAATTGGTAATGCAGCAGTCTCCAAAACTGTGAACACGTGTTCTATATAGGTTCGAGTCCTATCTCTCGTGCAAAAATGACCCTTTACCCAATGTTGGAAGCGGGGCAGGTCTGCAAAACTTGTTTAACAACAGTTCAATTCTGTTAGGGGTTTCTTATAATTTTTTGTTAACTATTTGCATATATGAAAGTAATGTTTTATATTTGCAAAATAAATTTCTGTCTTTATCTTTTATTGGCGGAAAATTATAGAATAATCTTATCGTAACAACCACCGAAAGGTAGTAGGTTTGCAGAAACAATAGTACAGGAGACCTCTGATTCAAGTCACACCATCAAGAACACGCATAAGATTTTTTGTCCTCTACCATGTGTTTGGGATTTACAAAGGCTTTTAACGTTGTGCCATTAATCAACGTTTAATTTAAAATTTTTTATGAAAACATATATTGATTTAAATAATTTAGATAAATTACCAAAAGTTATAGGTAAAACTAAAACAGGTATTTAAATTTTGTCATCACAAAAATTGTGAAGGACGTGGTTGCCCACAGAACCGTAAATGTGGAGGTTACTCATTGAAGTAATCATTTTTTATTGAAACAATATGTTTATTAAGAAGTAGTGACCTTAATATTATAAAAAACATAACAAAAAAGAGATTCCCTCTTAAATTGAAAGCCGTCACTACACCAGGCTGATATTTTTGAGGGTATTTTATTTTTAGGCGGTTGCTGAGATGCAATCTCATCCATGAGAAGGGAAACTGAAGTAGTGGATTAGAAGTCGGGTTAGTAGTTTCAAATAGAAACGAGGTTGTCCCCGATAGCCGAGAAAATTGCTTATATATAGGTTAGTGGGCACAGTAAGACGTAACATTTTGAGAAGGGTAGTTACGCAGTGTGTGGGTGTAGGAGAAAGTAATACAGTCTCTGACGTACAGCACTTAGCTAAAATTATAAGTTAAAATCGCCTCCAAGTGATTGGTAGGTCAAGAGATGTGAAAATCTTTAAAGGGGTTTATTGTGTGCGATTTTTATTTATTTTGTATTGCAGTTTTCTTGCGGAACTCTTAAAATCCGTTTTTTGAAGTAGTTTACGTAGAACTTTTCCGCAAACTTCAAACTGAAAAAACCAAAAACAGTATTTAAAAGAAACGGAAGTGTTTTCATAGATTGGTTAGACGCTCAAATTATACACTTTTTGAAAAATAAATTTGCATATCTCAAATATATGCTTTATATTTGCATATTAAAACAAAATTATGGAACAAACAACAGTAAATAAAGTAGCAGAGCTTTATAAAAGAAAATCTAATTTATTAAAAGAGTTATCTGAATTAGTTGATGATAAATACACCTTTGAGATAGGTAGGTCAATGAAAGGATTGTTTAATCAATATGGAGCGAGCAAATATTCAACTGTTTCTTCTTCTTTTCTCACCGAAATAAAAAAACTAACAGAAGCCCACATTAAGCAACAAATAGAAGAAATAGATAAAGAACTAAAAGAGTTGTAATTATGAAAAATAGTTTTTACATTGGATTTATAATATCACTAATACTTTTTACAGGTTGGGAAGTATATTTAGTAAATTATTTTAATAACTACAATCCTATTATGATACCTCTTTTTACTATAATTAATATTGGTGGGGCTTATATTACAGGACTATTAGCTTGTGGAAAAATAAAAATGTTTTAAAATGAAAGAAAAAATAGAAGAATTAATACAACAACATAGACAAGCTAAAGAAGAAGTTTGGGGCTGTTTAAATGAACTTTCTCAATTTGATGAAGATAAGATGTCAAAAGAAGAAGTTGATACCTTAGAGAAGGTAAAATTACGTTATTCTGAAGAGTATGTTTGGAGAGGTGTGTTTATTAGTCAGTTGGAAGATTTACTTTAATTTTTATGGCGGAAAAAGAGAAAATAAGTTGTAAGCAATTCAAAGACGGTTCAAGTAAT
>Ga0154020_10002822_pt1 | contig 21134 bp, 32 predicted proteins | sample Klosneuvirus_201_FD_109709 | JGI IMG/M metagenome (GOLD analysis project Ga0154020, IMG submission 109709) | Active sludge microbial communities from wastewater, Klosterneuburg, Austria - Klosneuvirus_20160825_MG | ecosystem: Engineered > WWTP > Aerobic digester > Activated sludge | place... | reverse complement strand
CCCTTGCGCCGGATCCTTGTAACGCTTCACCAACGCTTCGTGCGTCTCTTTCGGCGTCGCCTTGCTACGATCCAGACCCAACGCTTCATACGTTACATCCGGCACCGTCGATATGTTCGCCTGCACCCCACCAGCCAGCGCTAATCCACAAGCTAGCAGTACTCCCTTCAGCCAAAATCCGGCATGCATGTCTCTCTCCTTATTTATTGTTAAAAATATATTGCATCAATAACCAAAATTACACCTATACCACGCTCGTTTGCCCAAGCACAGCAATAGACATCTATCATCTCATTCCGTAATGACTAGCACTCTAAAACCGAAAAATACCACTTATCGATAATAGAATCTGGTCATTGTCTCTACCATCTTTAAATGCTGCATCTTTTGTTGAGCGATCATATCGCACCTCCGGACGCAGGGTGAACCCAGCCAGCGGAGTATAGTTCAATCCACCCGTCACCCCAATAAAATTTTCGCCCCTGCCATTACCAAGCACTCTAACACCGTCATCATCTCGGAACCACTCAACACGTAAACCGCTACTCAGGTTCGGTAAAATATCATAAAACAAGTATTGATTTACACCATACCATTGCGCCGCGCGACCCAAAGCAGTTTTTGCCTCGATACCTAAATCATGCTGTAACACGTAATGCAGCTTATCCGTAATATCGTGCTCCAGTACAAGGCTGTACATAGTTCGATTATGCTCATTATTCAGGCCATCCGTTTTCACGTTGCCGGTAATTAACGATGCGGTTAAAGATGTTCTCTCATCATCTGTGGTATAGGCCATGCTGCCAAGAAAATTGGCAGGTTGCTTGAAAAATGCATCCCAGCCAGATACAACGCCCGCTTTGACTACAATATTGTCATTAACAGGGTATGACAATACTACACCGGTGTGCGTAAATGGCTCACCATACTGCATGGTATAAGCGTGAGAGAAAAAGAAATTACCGGTGGAAGGTACAACCTCGTAGCCGATTAGTGTATAAAAGTGACCAACGGTAGCCGTTATACCGTTTCCAATTGGTAGAAAAGCATCGACATAAACTTGTGGAAATACCAGTTTACGCTCGCCAGTACTGTTTAGAATATTTACATCAAAATTTGACGCTGTTGCAAAACGGGCATCAGTGCCATATAACAGGTCGGCTCGAAAACCGAAATTAACTGTGCTTGAGTTAGTATCTACTTCTCGTTGAATAAAACCATAGACCTGATGCAATTTAAATTCATTGGGACCAGTATTAAACGTAACAGGGCCGTTCGCATCTTTAGGATTATCAGGATTGCCAGTAAACCCGATTTCTGTCCAGCCTCCAAATTTAATTCCTAACGATTTCATGAAATTTGTTTCGTTATATTTAAACCCGGTCAGACTTTCAACCAATCCCCGATCATAGTCATTTTCAAAACCAGTCCTATAATCTGTTTCAGCATATACACAAGTGGCAATAAGAAAAATACCACACAGCCCAAAAGGCAATATTTTCAAGTTATTAAGATTTATTTGCAAAACGAAGCCCTCCTTTGATTATTATGGTCGACAGCTACCCCACAACTTTTGACAGAAACAAAGCATTCAAAAGATTTTTTGCAAAAACTGCAAAACAATTCCATGCTAAAAACATGGTTAATGCTACTCAATTTAAAACCAGGTTGCAAGCCATTTTTAAGTCAGCTATTTTTGAGCCTGTATTAGCATTACAGATCAATACCAGCTTGTGCCTGAATACCCGCCTGAAAAGCATGTTTCTTGTCATACATCTCCGTGACGGTATCCGCTATTGCATATAGCGCTTCCGGTGCGCCACGTCCAGTAATAACAACATGTTGCATTGCTGGACGGTTATTTAGATCCTCCACTACGGCCGCCGAATCCAGCCAGCCATACTTGAGCGGGTAAGTCAGCTCATCCAGCAGGATTAAATTTAGCGATGAATCCCGCAACATCTTCTGAACAATTTTCCAGCCATGCTGGGCAGTTTCCGTATCACGTTTCAGGTCCTGTGTCTCCCATGTAAAACCCTCTCCAAGCACGTGCCAGACGACATTACTCTGTTTCCGGAAAAAAGCTTCCTCACCCGTACTCGATTGTCCCTTGATAAACTGGGCTACACCAACACGCATATCATGACCTAAGGCGCGAGCAATCATGCCGAAACCGGAACTGGATTTACCCTTTCCGTTGCCGGTTAATAGAAGAAGCAGTCCTTTTTGTTTATCCGCACGCGCAATAGCTGAATCCACAGTTATTTTCTTTCGTTGCATACGAGTACGATAACGCTCTTCCCGCGCGATTGATTCTGCTGTTTTATCCATTGGCTGATTGCCGTAGATCGCGAATACTATCGATTACTTTAACAGCACTGTGCATTATTATTGCCGTCATGATGTAAAACAGAAAAGACCCTACGTAAAGTGGAAAATAGCTTATAACACGCTGACTAAATTCTACTAATGTAGTACTTGCAAACCGGTCTGAAAAGAAATAAAAACCACCGCTGGAAAATAACTCACAAAGAACCAGCCCTGCAGTCATACTCCAAAGAAGTGGCTGCAAGGTACGCCAGGTAAATTGATATTGATAAGCATACCAGCGGCCAGCCAACCACAGTGACGCGTATGCTGGCATCAAAAAGGCGTAGGCATATGTTAAGCAGTAATCGCTCACGCCATCACCTGATGCATAGGCCGCAAAATCCAGTATCCAGGTTAATACAAAAAATCCAAGCAAGGGTAGTGCAGAACGAAGGTACACCCCTGCCAGAAAGAAAACTACCCAGGAAGCCCCGGGCAACGTGTGCATCGCAGCAAAATGATGACTGCGTGTGATAATCATCAATACCATCAGGATACTACCTATGATTATTTGGTGACGAATGGATAGTGCAAGCATACTGGAACTCCTCTACAAAGAATTAGGGCTGATAGCGTAGCGTAGCAAAAAAATTCCTGCCCGGTTGATTGAAAAATGCAGCAGTTTCATATTGTTTATCAAAAATATTTTCAACACGCCCTTGTAGCCGCCAATGTGAATTAATTTGATACTCAGCTCGCAAGTCAACTTTAGCATAACCATCGAGCTCACTCGTATTGCCCGGATCATCGTAGCGCCGACCTTCCGCCAGTAGTAACGCACCAGTCGTAAATTTGCCAAAGGTACGGTAGGTATCAAGACGGAATGATTGCTGGGCACGACGCGCCAGAATATTACTTCGATTGAATCCGGCAGATCTATCAACAGGATCAAGTAAAGTGAGATTCATATTGATATGCCAGCCCTTGATCAGAATGATGATTGCACCCTCTGCTCCACGAATACGTGCCTGATTGACATTATCAATACCGCCTGTAGTTAGATTGAATGAAATTAAATCCTTGATACGGGTTTCATAAAGACTCAGCGACCAGCCCCCCCAGCCAGTATTACCTTTGGCACCCAGCTCAACACTATGGGATTTTTCCGGCTGTAGCTCTGCGTTACTGAAATTCGGAAAGTAGAGTTCATTAAAGGTAGGTGCCTTGAAGGCATTACCAAAACTAGCAGTCAGACGCATGCTGTCCGTTAGAGCATAACCCCAGGCAATGCCACCTGTCACATGCCTGCCAAATTGCTGATTGTTATCCAAGCGCAATGATCCCTGCAGGTTATGACGAGACAAGACTGCCTGATGTTGCGCAAAAACACCCCAGTTATAGCGTGAACTCACCGTATAACGGGTCGTACTATCAACATGATCATGTTGGTAATCTCCACCAAGGGTTGTTAGTTGATTAGTGAACAACGCCAAATCATTTTGTAACAAAACGGTATCACGCTGGGTATTAAAACGAGACTTAAAGGCTTTATCCTCAAAGGAATCCAGATTTTCCCGACTTCGTCCTGTGGTCAATTTGATCCGCCAGACATCCAGCGGGGAGAAGCTTGCTGATCCACCAAAAACCTGTTGCGTGATTAACGATTTGTTGAGCGCAAAAGATGGACTACCATCAAACTCGGTTCTGCCGGCAGCATGAAGAAAATTAGCCGCTATTTCAAGACCATTAGCAAAGCGATATCCTGCCTGGGCTGCACCGGAGACATTACGATAGCCATCTCTGTCTTGATCGGGAGCAGAGTTAAAACAACCAGAAATCGCTGAACCACGGCAGGCATTGAATCCTGCTGTACCAATTCCACTAAGCCCAAGATTAAGCCAGCCTTGCGCATTACCTATAGAAAGGTTAGCCGAGCCATTCAACGTGCCATAACTGCCACCACCCAAACTCAAACTGAGCTTGCGCCCTCTTTCACCCTTACGGGTGAAAATCTGAATAACACCTCCGATCGCCTCTGAACCATACAAACTGGAACGTGGACCACGCACAATTTCAATACGCTCAATCTGTTCAATTGGAATATTCTCAAATGATGTTGTACCGGAGGTGGCCGAGCCAACGCGGATACCGTCAATCAAAACCTGAACATGATCAGACTCTGTTCCTCGCATGAAAACTGTCGTAAGCTTTCCTGGCCCCCCACTATTGGCGATACTAATACCGGGCAAACCACGAAATAAGTCTTCAATAGACCTGACTTGCAGACGCTCAATCTTCTGGCGAGTAATCACGGTAACCGCTGCCAGCGTCTCATCTGTTGTCTGCGCAGTGCGAGTTGCCGTCACTACGATGGGTTTTTCGTAAACATGGTTAGCTGGAAATACCGTGGTAGCATAAACAATCAGTGACAAAAAACCAGTTACCAGTAAAATAATTTTCATTATATTTGTTATCCTCCGCGCACACCCGCGCGATATCTATTAATAAAATCACGGTATGTAGAGAAGTAACAAATAGATACAAACAAACAACGGAAATGCCGCTATAACCAGCACCCGCTATTCGTGCAAATATTACCCTCCGTAATATCGTGCTAAAAATAGCTTTCGGGCCGGTCTCCGGGCTTATGAGCGATACTGCTAAAAGTTTGCGCCTTCCCATGCAGTTGCACAGTGACATATTGCAAACAATGAACTCAATTACCGTTGCGGGGGCAGCACTAGAATGATCTTTATTAAGCTATGGAAGAAAGACTCACCAGTTTCCCGTTTCACCTTCAAGAATACTGCGGTCTTGAAGACACCTGAAGCTATAAGCCGCGTGATGCTACAGTTACGGCCTCTTCGTGTCAAATAAACAAGCTACCCTTATTTCCATTATTTCGGAATAGAGAAATGGACGTCGCCATTCACAAACAAATCTATCGTAACCATCTGAGACTAATTTTTTGCCTGTTATTGGGCTTATACACGTTAGCGAGTCATGCGAACTATGCCGTAGTAACAGCACATCCCCTGGCAACCAGAATTGGTGAAAGGATATTGGAGCAAGGCGGCAATGCATTTGATGCAGCAGTAGCTGTAGCCGCAGCATTAGCAGTAGTCGAACCTTATGCATCAGGCTTGGGCGGAGGCGGTTTCTGGCTATTACATCGTGCTAGTGATGGTTTTGAAGTCATGATTGATGGGCGTGAAACCGCACCTGGGAATGCTCATGAAGCCATGTATCTTGATGATAATGACAATCCCATTCCCCAAGCCTCATTAACAGGAGGATTGGCCGCCGCTATCCCAGGTACACCTGCAGCACTCGCTCACATTACCCGGAAATATGGAAATAATACCCTGATACACAACCTGACACCCGCGATTCGACTGGCACGCCTTGGATTTATAGCTGATTCTCGTCTTATCAGCGCCATTGCAAATCACCAACAAAAACTTGCTCTTTTTAACGCTAGTGCCAGAATTTTTCTCCCCGAGGGGCAAATTCCCCAAAAAGGAGAACGTTTTTATCAGAGAGATCTAGCCAGAGCAATGGCAAAATTAGGAAAATATGGCGAAAAAGGATTCTATCGAGGAACAATTGCAACCAATTTAGTACGCTCGGTGAATTCAAATGGTGGCATTTGGACAAAGACTGATTTGGAGAGATATCAAGTTATCGAACGATCACCAACGTATATACGTTATCGAAACGCAAAAATTACAACAACGAGCCTTCCATCGGCAGGAGGATTAACGCTTGCACAGGCACTCAATATTCTGGAACAATTTGATCTTAAAAGCAAAGACGAGATCGAGCAAGCCCATCTTATCATTGAAGCCATGAGGAGAGCATTTGAAGACCGAACCAACTGTTTTGGGGATTCAGATTTCGTTACAGTTGATGTGAGTAAATTTATAAGCAAAACCTACGCACGTAAAAGAGCTACCACAATCGATTTAAGCAGAGCATCACAATCAAAGAACAATACATCGTCATGTAATAAGTATGCGCCAACTCGGTCAAGATTAGACTCGTTAACTCCGAAAAATTATCAACATTTAGAACTGACGCGAGAGGGGGAGAATACAAGTCACTTTTCAATAATGGATAGCGAAGGAAACCGCGTAGCCGCCACCTTAAGCATTAATACCTTTTTTGGATCGGGGCTTGTGGCCAACGATACCGGCATTCTACTCAACAGCGAAATGGATGATTTCTCAATCGCATTAAATATACCCAATATTTATGGATTACGTGGCAGCCTCGCAAATGGAATCAAACCGGGAAAACGACCTCTATCGAGCATGTCACCAACTTTTATTGAAAATGATCATGAAGTTCTAATAGGAGGAACACCAGGTGGGTCGCGTATTATCACTAGCATGCTACTGTTAATTATAGGGTTTGTCGATCAACAAAATAATCAGACAAGCACACTAATCAAGAACCCACGATACCACCATCAATACCTTCCTGATGAAGTATTCGTTGAGAGAGACGGCTTTAATGATAAGTGGGTAAATGCCCTAAAAGAAAAAGAGCACAAGATTACAACTATCGACCGCAAATGGGGAAACATGCAGTTGATAATTTACAATAATAAGAAAAATGAGTTTTATACAGGAAGTGACCCTCGCGGAGAAGAATACATTTCGTACTAACTCCATCTTACTGATCACTTCAAGGTTATTTTTACTCCGCCCAATACAGCCTAATAAGGCTACAGGCACTATAAAGCAAAAAAAATTAATCTAAGCTACTTGGAGCATCACGATCTGACTGATCGAGAAGCTCTACCACCGCCATTGGTGCATTATCACCCTTCCGATAACCATTCTTAAGAATTCTTAAGTAACCACCATTTCTGGTTGCATATCGCTCAGCAAACTCAGAAAAAACCTTACCTACCATGTCCCTATCGCGCAAACGATTAAATGCAAGACGTCTATTAGCAAGTGATGGCTTTTTTCCAAGGGTAATAATTGGCTCAATTACTCTTCTCAATTCTTTTGCTTTAGGAAGTGTTGTCACTATCGTCTCGTGAAGCAATAAAGAATTAGTCATATTCCGAAACATTGCTAAACGATGACTTGAAGTTCTATTAAGCTTACGCAGTCCATTACGATGTCGCATTACCAGTTTCCTTTACATAATTTTCAAGATTCGCTGGAGGCCAATTATCTAATTTCATACCAAGTGATAAGTCCCTTGCGGCAAGCACTTCTTTAATCTCATTCAATGATTTTCGGCCCAAATTAGGCGTTCGTAAAAGTTCATTTTCAGTTCGCTGAATAAGATCACCTATATAAAAAATATTCTCTACCTTAAGACAATTTGCTGATCTAACAGTCAGTTCCAAATCATCAACAGGTTTAAGCAAAACAGGGTCAATAGCAGGAGACCTAGGAAGTTCTTTAGGAACAGGTGTACTCTCAAGGTCTGTAAAAAATGAAAATTGATCAACCAAAACACGCGCACCAAAACGAATAGCTTCTTCCGGATCAACAGATCCATCAGTTTCAATATCAATAATCAGCTTATCCAAATCAGTTCTTTGTTCAACACGAGCATTTTCAATATTGAAACTTACTCGCCTGACCGGACTAAAAGAGGCATCTAAAACAATTTCACCTATAACAGCATCTAAACAAGGACGAATACTAGCAGGGTAATAGCCTCTACCCTTCTCAATAGCGATTTGCAAATCAAGTTTTCCACCACTAGTAATATGCGCAATTACATGATCAGGATTTACAACCTCCACATCATGAGTAGTCACCAAATCTCCAGCGACAACCACTCCAGGCGTGTTTCTATTTAATTTTAAGCTAGTAGTCAGTTGATTATTATGAAGTTTGATAACTATGCCTTTTATATTCAAAATAAGATCAACGATATCTTCTTGCACACCATCCAAGGTAGAATATTCGTGAACAACTCCGGCAATACTCACCTTTGTTGGAGCGCAACCAGGCACTGAAGACAAGAGCACACGGCGAAGTGCATTTCCCAAAGTATAGCCAAATCCTCTTTCAAAAGGTTCCATAACGACCCTTGCGCGAACAGGCGTTATATTATGAACCTCTACAATTCTAGGTGTAAGAAAACTTAAAGATGACATAAAAATGACCAAAGTACCACAAATTATTTAGAATAAAGCTCGATTACCAGAGATTCATTAATAGATGACGACAAATCACTTCGCTCTGGTTTATTTTTATATACACCAGTTAAGTTTTTAGCATCAACCTCTATCCACACAGGATAGTTTCGAGACTTAACCATCTCACTCGCCGATCTTATTCTCAAGTGATTTTTCGCACGCTCAGCAACCTGAACCGTATCGCCAGGGGAAACTTGGAAAGAAGGTATATTGACTTTAACACCATTTACTAGAATCGCATTATGCTTAACCACCTGCCTAGATTCAGCTCTAGAAGCACCAAAACCCATATTAAAAACAACATTATCTAAACGACACTCCAGTATTTGAAGCAGGTTTTCACCAGTGACGCCTTTTTGCCGATCAGCTTGGTAATAAACCCTTCTAAATTGTCGCTCCAGCAACCCATAAATTCTACGTATTTTTTGTTTCTCACGAAGCTGCAGCGCGTAATCTGACAATCTAGCTTTCTTTTGTCCATGCTGTCCAGGAGGATAATTACGACGATCTATCGCACATTTATCCGTAAAACACTTTGCACCTTTGAGAAACAATTTCTCACCTTCACGCCTACATTGCCTACATTTTGGAGTTAAATTTCTTGCCATTACAAATTTTCCTTAGATTCTTCGTTTTTTTGGCGGTCTGCAACCATTGTGAGGTATCGGTGTTACATCCGTAATACACGTGATTTTAAAACCTGATGCATTCAGTGCTCTTACCGCTGAATCTCGTCCCGGTCCAGGTCCATTAACATGAATCTCAAGGTTTTTCACTCCACAATCAAGAGCTGCTCTTCCGGCTTGTTCCGCCGCCACTTGAGCTGCAAAAGGCGTGCTTTTACGTGACCCCTTGAAACCAACTCCTCCAGATGTTGCCCAAGAGAGAGCATTTCCCTGTCGATCCGATATAGTCACAATAGTATTATTGAAGGAAGCATGGATATGAGCAATCCCCTCAACAACATTTTTTTTTATTTTTTTTTTGCCTTTAGAAGCAGCCTTAACCATTGATATAGTATCCTAATCTCATAATAATCAAATTAAACTTTTTTAACGAGCACGTACAGCTTTACGTGGACCTTTTCTAGTTCTGGCATTAGTTTTCGTTCTTTGACCACGTACCGGAAGTCCCTTGCGGTGACGCAATCCCCGATAGGAACCCAGATCAATCAATCTTTTAATATTCATTGATATCTCTCGACGTAGGTCACCTTCTAAAACTAATTTACTCACATATTCTCGTAGTTGATCAAGTTTTTGATCATGAATATCCTTGGTTTTAGTAGAAGGAACAATATCTAACGAACTACAGATTTTTTTTGAAGCAGAAAATCCAATCCCATATATGGCAGTTAGGGCTATAACTATATGCTTGTTATCGGGAATATTAACACCAGCAATTCGAGCCATTCATATACCTCACAAAAATATAAAATCTAGCCCTGACGCTGCTTATGTCGTTTATCTGAGCAAATCACACGAACAATTCTATTTCTTCTGATCATTTTACAGTTTCTACAAATTTTTTTTACTGATGCTCTCACTTTCAAAGGATTCTCCACATTATTTATATTAAAAAACCAAGTATTAATCTTTATTATTTTGTTCTAAACGTAATACGCGCTCGAGTCAAATCATAAGGCGTCATATCAACAGTAACTTTATCACCAGGAAGAATCCGTATATAATTCATGCGCATTTTCCCAGAAATATGCCCTAATACAATATGATCATTCTCTAATTTTATTTTAAAAGTTGCATTTGGCAATGTCTCCAACACCTCACCCTGCATTTGAATGGTCTCTTCCTTAGCCATATTTAGTGTGAAGCACCCAAACTAGCTTTAAAATTAGCTTTCTTTAATAGGCTATCATATTGGCTCGACATTACATGAGATTGCACCTGTGCCATAAAATCCATGGTAACAACAACTATTATAAGTAAAGACGTTCCCCCAAAATAAAAAGGAACATTCCATTTAAGAATCATAAACTCAGGCAAGAGGCACACTATAGTCACATAAAAAGAGCCGACAAGGGTTAAACGCAGCATTATACGCTCAATATGTTTAGCGGTTTGGTCTCCAGGTCTTATGCCAGGAATAAAAGCACCACTTTTCTTCAAATTATCCGAGGTTTCTCTAGGATTAAATACTAAGGCGGTATAAAAAAAACAAAAGAAAATAATTAAACAAGCATAAAAAGTGACATAAATAGGCTGACCAGGTGAGAGAGCGGCACTAAAATCCTTCAGCCACAAAGCAGACTCCCCATCAGAAAACCACCCAGCTAAAGTAGCTGGAAACAAAATTAAGCTAGATGCAAAGATCGGTGGAATTACACCTGCCATATTTAACTTCAAAGGCAGATGAGAAGCCTGACCACCTACAATCTGCTTTCCAACCTGTCTTTTAGCATAATTAACCAATATCTTACGCTGACCACGCTCAACAAAAACCACAAAGGTAGTAACCAATAAAGCGCCGATAAAAATTAAAATTGCGATCAAAAAGTGCATCGAGCCTGTATTCACAAGTTCCAAAGTTCCGCCTACAGCACTTGGCAAACCCGCAGCAATACCAGCAAAAATAATTAAAGAAATACCGTTACCTATACCTCGCTCAGTAATTTGCTCACCCAACCACATTAAGAAAATAGTTCCCGTTACCAATGTAATTATCGTAGTTATCAGAAATAAAAACCCAGGATGAATAACCAAACCCATCTGAGATTGTAATGCAATAGCAATCCCGTAGCTTTGCATTGAAGCCAATATCAAAGTACCGTAACGCGTATATTGTGTTATTTTACGACGACCAGACTCACCTTCCTTTTTTAGAGCCTCCAATGATGGAACAGCAACGGTACCAAGTTGCATAATAATCGATGCAGAAATATACGGCATTATACCGAGGGCAAAAATAGAAAAACGAGATAACGCGCCACCAGAAAACATATTAAACATTCCCAATATGCCTCCCTCTTGCGATTCAAACAAATCTTTTAATACAACCGGATCAATACCAGGAACAGGAACGTGCGCACCAATACGATAAACTATTAAAGCAAAAAGCAGAAACCACAGTCGTTTTTTAAGATCATTAAACTTACCCGGTGCAGCTGGTCTTGGTCGAGAGGACATTATTGAACTTAGTTAATTAAAAGTTTGCTGACTTTTTCAATTGCCAATTTAGAGCTTTCCGATGCTTCTATACCTCTCAGCTCTATGGGTTTAGTTGGTATAAATCCATCATTAATAACTTTTACAAATTTACAATTATTTTTTATAATTCCACATTTTTTCAGCACGCTAATATCAACCATGGACTCTTCTAGAGATGCAATCTTACTCAATTTAATCTGAACACACTCTATAGAACCAAAAATTTTAAACCCTCTTTTAGGCAGCCGTCTTTGAAGAGGCATTTGCCCACCTTCAAATCCAACTTTATGGAAACCACCGGCCCTAGATTTCTGTCCTTTATGACCCCTTCCACATGTCTTACCAAATCCAGATCCGATTCCTCTCCCAACTCTTTTCTTTACCGAAAACGAGCCCTTAGCAGGTTTAATACAATTAAGTTTCAATTCATCCCTCAATTTTAAGTAAAAACGAAACCTTATTTATCATTCCTCTGTTAGCAGAGTTATCGGTTATCTCAACACTACTATTTATTTTCGAAAGACCCAAACCAATAACATTTTTTCTAAGAGTCCGTCTAGTACCGACCAAACTCTTAATTAATGTTACTTTAACTAATTTATCAGAAGACATTATTACTAAGGCTCCATTATCTCATCAATAGTTTTATTACGTTTAGCAGCTATCATGGCAGGCGTTCTAACCCTAACAAGTCCATTAATAGTAGCGCGAACGATATTATAAGGATTAGTAGATCCTATGCATTTAGCCAACACATTATGCACACCCATTACTTCAAAAATTGCACGCATAGGGCCACCAGCTATGATACCAGTACCCTCTGAAGCAGGCTGCATATAAACTTTAGCTGCGCCATGGTGCCCTGTAATTGCGTGATGGAGGGTACCGTTCTTAAGATTAATCTTAACCATCTTAACGCGCGCTTCCTCCATTGCCTTTTGAACAGCAACAGGAACCTCTCTTGACTTTCCTTTTCCCATCCCTACAGATCCATTTCCATCCCCTACCACAGTTAAAGCGGCAAAACCAAGAATTCGCCCTCCCTTAACTACCTTCGTAACACGATTGATGGAAACCATTTTTTCTTTAAGTCCATCATTCTTAACTTCCTCACGATTTTTTTCGCCTGAAGTAGATGATTTAGATGCTTTTGCCACTAGATACTCCTTTTAAAACTTCATACCAGCGCTACGAGCACTGTCTGCCAGCGCCTTAACGCGTCCGTGATATTTAAATCCAGAGCGATCAAAAGCAACTTCTGCTATATTTTTTTCTATAGATTTTAGAGCTATAGCCTCACCCACAATTTTTGCTGCCTCGATACCGCTTCCATTAACAATTTTTGATTTAATCAATTTTTCAGCAGTAGACGCACTGGTAATTGTTATATTTTTATCGTTATCTATAATTTGTGCATAGATATGTTTATTTGTTCTACTAATCACTAAACGCATCATTCCTGAATTATTTATTTTTGCACGCGTTGATTTAGCACGCCTCAATCTATTGAGTCTAGTATTTTTCATAAAAAATCTATTTTTTCTTAGTCTCTTTCAATAAAATAACTTCATCAGAATATCTTATACCTTTACCTTTATAAGGCTCTGGTTTACGGAAAAATCTTAATTCCGCACTCGCTTGACCAACTTTTTGTTTATCAATACCCTTAATAACTATCTCCGTTGGAATGGTCACGACCGCATCCACTCCATCCGGGAGATCATACACCACTGGGTGCGAAAACCCAAGGTTAAGATTAATACTTCTACCACTGAGCTGCGCCCGGTAACCAACACCAATAAGAAGTAGTTTTCTCTCGAAACCAAGGCTTACCCCTTTAATCATATTTACTATTAACGCCCTAACAGTGCCTAACATAGCTCTCGCGTGCTGCGAGTTATTTATCGCATGCAAGCGCACGATCAGCCCATCAAACTCAATTGATATACAATCCATGTTAAAAGTTTGATCTAACTTACCCAAGGGGCCTGACACTTTAACAATATCACCGGAAAGCTCCACCTGAATATTTGAGGAGTACTCAATTGGCTTAGCGGAATAACATATAGTGGACATTAATTTATCACCAAAATTAAGCAACAATGCACAAAAATTCGCCACCTATTCCCAAAGACTTTGCGTTACGACCAGTCATAACGCCCTTTGAAGTAGAAAAAATTGATATACCAAGACCATTCATGACCTGCGGTATTGTATTATGACTTTTATATACTCTCAGGCCAGGGCGACTTTTCCTCTGTATAATTTCTATGACCTTTTGATTATCATGATACTTAAGATAAACAGTTAATGAAGCTTTACTCTCTTCAGTTTTGACATTGTAGCCGCCCACGTACCCCTCAGACTGCAAAACATTCAAAATTGAAACTTTTAACTTAGAAGACGGGATTTCCACGCTAATCTTGCCAGCTAACTGACCATTACGTATTCTAGTTAGCATGTCTGAAACTGGATCGGATTTAGACATAAAATTTATAAATAAAATACAAAAAAACTACCAACTGGCTTTGGTTATTCCTGGAACTTGCCCAGTCATAACAATTTCTCTTAATTTAATTCTGAACAAACCAAATTTTTTAAAAACACCCCTTGGTCTACCAGTTAATGCACATCTTCTGCGATAACGTACTGGGGATGAGTCTCTAGGAAGTTTCTGCAACTGTTCGCGCGCCACAGTTTTCGCTAATTCATCTGCGTTAACATCCTTCAATATAACGAATATCTCTTTGCGTTTTAATACAAAAGTATTTATTATTTTTGATCTTTTTGTGTTGCGATTGATTACCGATATCTTAGCCAAAATAAATCACACCTTAAAAGGGAAGCGGAATGCCGAAAGAAGAGCATTGGCCTCTATATCTGTTTTTGCATTCGTTGCTACAGTAATATTCAACCCCCTTAGCTTATCGATTTTATCATAGTCGATCTCAGGGAAAATAATTTGCTCCTTGATACCCATATTAAAATTACCACGCCCATCAAATCCCTTACCTTGCAACCCCCTAAAGTCACGAATCCTAGGAATAGCAATGTTAACAAGCCGATCTAGAAACTCATACATTCTCTTTCCTCTCAAGGTCACCATACATCCGACAGGATAGTTTTCACGTATCTTAAAAGCAGCTATTGATTTTCTAGCTCTAGTAACTACCGCCCGCTGTCCAGCAATCTTTTCCAAATCCTTTATTGCATTCTCAACTATCTTTTTATCAGTTGACGCCTCTCCAAGCCCCATATTCAGAACAACTTTATTAATTCTAGGAACTTCCATAACAGACCGATAATCAAATTTATTCTTTAAATCTTTAACAATCGTCTGTTTATAATATTCAAATAATCTCGTCATATACTTTATTTCTAGTTATCAACAGCGCTACCATTACCCTTAAAATAGCGATATTTATTACCCGCCTCATCAAATTTAAAACCTACACGATCAGCCTTTTTTGTATCAAAGTTATACAACGCTATATTAGATATATGAATTGGTTTGTAAATATCCTTAATACCACCGATCTCATTTTTTTGAGGATTGGGCTTAATGTGCTTTTTAACCTTATTGACATCTTGCACTAAAACCAATTCCTCAGACTGAAAACCTAATACAGTCGTTTTTTTTCCTTTATCTTTTCCAGCGATCACTACAATTTTATCGCCCTTTCTAATTTTTTTCATATTAGTTCTTATATTACTTCGGGTGCCAATGAAACAATCTTCATAAATTTGGCAGTTCGCAATTCACGAGTAACCGGACCAAAAATACGAGTTCCCATAGGTTCCAGCTTTGAGTTAAGAATAACCGCCGCATTATTGTCAAACTTGATCAGCGATCCATCCGTACGGCGTATACCCTTAGCTGTACGAACCACTATCGCATTATAAACCTCACCTTTTTTAACTTTACCCCTAGGCGCCGCATCTTTGATAGCAACCTTTATAACGTCCCCAATATTGGCAAAACGCCTTTTTGATCCTCCCAAAACTTTGATGCACATCACTGATCGTGCTCCAGTATTATCCGCCACCTGCAGCCTAGTTTGCATTTGTATCATAGTTTAATTATCCAAGTCCGCTAATCAGGGTAAATCATAAGTGAAACCAAATAAATACTAACCAACTCGTGGTATAACTTGCCAAAACTTGGTTTTTGATATTGGTCTAGTTTCATAAATAGTAACAATATCACCTACTTTATATTGATTACTCTCATCATGCACATGAAATTTTTTAGATTTTATAAGTATCTTTCCATATAATGGGTGCCTAACCTTCCTGTCGATTTTCACGATTATCGTCTTATTGCAACTATTACTAACAACTCGTCCAATCAAATGATTCGATAACTTATTTTTATCCATATGTAATTACAGCTTTTGACTTATAAATGTTTTTATACGAGCAATATCTCTACGCACCGATTTAAGTTGAGCAGTATTTCCAAACTGCTGTGTTCTATGTCGCAGTCTTAATCCAAATTGTATTTTTTTAAGATTAATCAGTTCGTTATTTAAATCAACAACACCCTTAGAATTAAATTCAGATATTTTCATATTAAAATTGCCGCGAAACAAAAGTTGTCAAAATTGGCAATTTAGCCGATGCTAGCCTAAAAGCCTCGCGTGCCAATATCTCATCTACTCCATCCATCTCATAAAGCATTTTACCCGGCTGAATCTCAGCAACATAATACTCTGGATTTCCTTTTCCTTTACCCATTCTTACTTCAGCAGGTTTTTGAGAAATAGGTTTATCTGGAAAAACTCTTATCCAAATCCGCCCTCCCCGTTTTATATGTCTTGTCATTGCTCTCCGAGCAGATTCAATTTGACGCGAAGTCAATCTTCCTCGACCAACAGCCTTTAATCCATATTCACCAAAACTAACCTTTGCGCCTCTTGTAGCAACACCGGTATTTCTGCCTTTATGCTGTTTTCTATATTTTAATCTTGCTGGCTGGAGCATCTCAACTAATCCTTTAATTCAAAACTTTTTTGGTTTTAAGTAGAATAAGGCATCAATCACCTAAGAGAGAACACGCGTCTCTTTTGAAGAACTACTTTCTCCCTTATACAACCAAACCTTGACACCAATAATACCGTAGGTTGTTTTTGCCTCGGCTGTAGCGTAGTCTATGTTAGCACGCAAAGTATGAAGAGGCACGCGACCCTCACGATACCATTCGGTTCTAGCTATCTCAATTCCATTCAGTCTACCCGAACTCATAATTTTAATGCCTTGTGCACCAAGCCTCATCGCATTCTGCATCGCGCGCTTCATCGCACGCCTAAATAGAATACGCTTTTCAAGTTGATGGGTTATGTTCTGTGCAATCAATTTCGCATCAATTTCTGGCTTCCGTATCTCTTCAATATTTATATGAACAGGTACATTCATCAATCTTTCAACCTCACGGCGAAGAAGCTCAATATCTTCGCCTTTTTTTCCAATTACTATGCCTGGTCTTGATGTGTGAATGGTTATACGTGCATTTTTTGACGGACGCTCGATTACTATGCCACCAACTGAAGCATTGACAAGTTTATTGTTCAGAAACTCTCGAACTCTTATGTCTTCTCTCAAAAATTCCGGGAATTTTCTTGAATTAGCATACCAGCGCGATGACCAATTTTTTAAAAATGCCAGTCTAAATCCCGTCGGATTAATCTTTTGACCCATACTTATAGATACCTACAATTATTTTTTAGCTACCAACAGCCAACTCTATGTGACAAGTTGGCTTGACAATTCTGTTACCTCTCCCCTTAGCCCTTGCACTAGTTCGTTTTAACGATGTTCCCTGATCAACACAAATCTTTTTAACCAGAAGCTCATCTACATCAGAACCATCATTATGCTCAGCATTTGCCACCGCAGATTCCAATAATTTAAGAACAATATTAGCCCCTTTCTTTGGGCTAAAAGTCAGTAATTTAACTGCACTATCTACTGACAAACCCCTTATCTGATTGGCAACAAGGCGACACTTTTGTGCAGACAACCTCACTCCTCGCAACCTTGCAACTGTTTCCATTTTCGATCCTTTAACGTTTATTTACAGCAGTTTTTTTATCACCTGCATGACCTTTAAACGTTCTTGTATGCGAGAATTCACCTAATTTATGACCAACCATATTCTCAGTTACATAAACAGGAACATGCTGCCTACCATTATGCACCGCTATTGTAAGCCCTATAAAACTCGGCAAAATTGTTGAACGTCTTGACCACGTTTTTATAGGTCTTTTATCTTTTTTTTCACTTGAGATTAACACCTTATTTATTAAGTGCAAATCAACAAACGGACCTTTTGCAATAGATCGACTCATCTTGACTATCCTTTTTTCGCATATCTTGCACGAAGAATCATATTATTTGTTCTTTTATTATTTCTGGTTCTCCCACCTTTGGATGGCGTCCCCCACGGACTTACCGGATGCCGTCCAGCAGCGGTTCTTCCCTCGCCCCCTCCGTGAGGATGATCAACAGGATTCATTACCACACCCCGAACCGTCGGCCTAACGCCACGCCAACGAACTGCCCCAGCTTTACCCATCGACTGCAGATTATATTCAGAATTACCCACCTCTCCAATAGTCGCCCTGCAATCAATATGTATTCTCCTAATTTCGCCAGATCTCAGCTTAATTTGAGAATACATACCATCACGCGCCATATGCTGAACAGAAGTACCTGCTGATCTAGCTATCTGCCCCCCCTTACCCGGTCTAAGCTCAACACAGTGAATAACACTACCAACAGGTATCTCCCGCAATGGCAGAGCATTACCAGGCTTTATCGGCGAGCCTTGGCCACTTAAAATTACCGATCCAACCTCGATACCTTTCGGAGCAATCACATACCGCCTCTCGCCGTCCGCATAACAAAGTAGCGCAATATGTGCATTACGATTTGGATCGTATTCTATTCTCTCCACTCTAGCACAAATATGATCTTTGCTACGCCGGAAATCAATTTTTCGGTAATGATATTTGTGTCCACCGCCAATGTGTCTAACCGTAATTTTTCCGGAATTATTTCTACCTGCCGTTTTTTTACTTTTTTCAGTCAGACTGGCATGAGAACGGCCAGAGTATAATCCCTTATTAACGAGCTTAACGACACCTCTTTGTCCAGGGGAAGTTGGTTTAGTTTTAACGAGCTGCATTACCTATCCTCAAATAACTTCACATCTGTAAAGTCAATCTCTTGTTTCCCTTTAATACTTACGTACGCTTTTTTACGGTCATTCTTAGAGCCAAAATACCTACCAAATCTTTTTTTCTTTCCTTTCAAATTTGAAATTTGAACGCTCTCGACCTTAATATTTTGTTTCTTCCATATCAGCTCGATTGCCTGCTTAATTTCAATTTTATTACAATCCCTCACAACAAAGAATATAACCTGATTATTTTTTTCAACAATGAACGTTGCTTTTTCAGATACCTGCGGAGAAATTATCAGATTACAAGCTCTTTCCAAGGAAATTAGACTGGTGATCATAAAAGCAATCCCTCTATTTTAACTATTGCCTCACGCGTAAAAATCACATTATCATACCGAAGTAAACTAATCGGATCAATGTGCATAAAATCGAGCACTCTTACACTTGGCATATTTCTAGATGCTAAAAATAAGTTATTATCAAACCCATCAGTAATGATCACGACGTCTGACATATTGAAATCGCGCAACTTACGCGCCAACTCCTTTGATTTCGGCTGAGTAATGACGAATTCATTACTTATCTTCAACCTCTCATCTCTCACCAGCTGAGACAATATAGAACACATTCCCGCCCTATACATCTTCCGATTAATTTTATGCGAAAAATTTTCATTCGGTTTATTGGGAAATATCTTACCTCCACCTCGCCAAAGCGGATTAGCAGCTGAACCTGTTCTAGCTCTACCCGTTCCCTTTTGCTTCCACTGCTTATGCGTCGATCCGGAAACATCCGATCTACCTTTTTGAGCACGCGAACCAACCCTCGCATTCGCCAAATATGAATTAACTAGTTGATGTATTAATGGTTCATTAAAAGCCCTATTAAAAATTGCATCTGCGACAGCAATATCTTTTGAGCCATCTCCATCTAAACACAGAATTTTCACCACTATTTACTCGCCCAGTATTTTAATTAACAATCTAAATCGGGTTTTTTCTACCCTGTTGTTTTACGCCGGGCCTAACAAGCACAACCCCACCCTTAGCACCCGACACAGCACCTTTTATATATATCAGACTACGCTCGCCATCAATCCGGATAATTTCCAAATTTTGAGTTGTATTTTTCTTGCCACCAAGCCTTCCAGCCATTTTTTTTCCAGGAAAAACTCTGCCAGGATCTTGAGCCATGCCAATTGACCCCGGCTTCCTATGCGCCTTGGAATTCCCATGACTAGCACGATTAGAAGAAAAATGATGTCTTTTAATTGTTCCGGCAAAACCCTTTCCAATTGTGATCCCCGTAACATCCACCTTCTCACCCAGCTCAAAAATCTTATTACTAACTTCATGGCCAAGCTCAAGCACTTTTATTTCTTCAATATCCACAGAAAACTCACGAATAACTCTTCCCGCCTCTACGCCGGCACGGGCAAAGTGCCCCGATTCCGCTTTTTTTATCCTGCCAGCCTTCTGATTACCGTAAGCAATCTGAACAGCGGTGTAACCATCCGTATTTCTAGTTTTTATTTGAACGATCCTATTATTAGACACATCCAAAACTGTAACTGGTATGCTTTGCCCAGACTCGACAAAAACTCTAGTCATTCCTATTTTTTTGCCGATCATTCCCAGCATTATCCAAACCCTCTAAATTTATAAATTTCAAAACTTTATTGCTAGTTTACAAGCAAGGGATTCTTTATCAATCAATTTCAGCAATTTTTACAACTTTATCTCTACATCAACACCCGCTGGCAAATCCAATTTCATCAGGGCATCGACAGTTTTGTCTGTTGGATCAATTATATCCATCAATCTTAGATGTGTACGTATCTCAAATTGATCCCGTGACGTTTTATTTACATGAGGTGATCTCAAGACATCAAACCGCTCAATTCTAGTTGGCAGAGGCACAGGACCCCTGACCACCGCACCAGTTCTTTTTGCTGTATCCACTATCTCTAGCGCCGACTTGTCTATAAGGCGATAATCGTACGCCTTCAAACGTATCCGGATTTTTTGATTTTGCATCAATTTTGCTCTCTTACAATATGTTACTTTTATTAAGATCAGCCGGTCATTATATCACGACTCACAATTACGCACTAAACCATTCGGCACATTCTGATATTTTTATTAACTTATCTTGTCAAAAATTTTATTAAAAAATATGTCTTTTACTACTCCAGTACTTTTGCAACCACACCCGCTCCCACGGTGCGCCCACCTTCACGGATGGCGAATCTCAATCCCTCATCCATTGCAATAGGGGCGATAAGATTTACAGTAACTGAAACATT